>Ga0123354_10000795_pt1 | contig 34430 bp, 19 predicted proteins | sample TergutLab28metaG_2_FD_97872 | JGI IMG/M metagenome (GOLD analysis project Ga0123354, IMG submission 97872) | Labiotermes labralis P4 segment gut microbial communities from Petit-Saut dam, French Guiana - Lab288 P4 | ecosystem: Host-associated > Arthropoda: Insects > Digestive system > Gut ... | reverse complement strand
GAATGTTTTTAAAGTGTTTTAACCAAATAAGGTTTTACAATATTTTAAAGACAAGGTGCATTTGTTGGTATTTTAAATGAATGTATATTGATTCAACATGCACGGTGAAAAATTAAAAATTTATTTTTACAAATTGATACATTCGACTTCGCCGAGATTTAGGTTAGTTGACACAGGCTAATAACGTGATATGCAGTTTACGGTTATCTGTACCGAAAAGGTTCCCATCACTCTCTGAAGCAGGCAGTGTCCTACACAATCGAAAGCAGCCAGTTGTTGTACAAAATATGTATTGTATGCCTTACACATGGTTCTGCGAGCAAAAATCTCTGAACCATCAACTGTCCTTAAAAGTTGTCACTTTCTTGTATAAGAAATAGATCATCATTTGACAGCCATGGAAACCATGAATGCTTTCATGGATTTTTACATTTATATTAACAAAGGAAAAAAATTTCGCCCGTCAGTGATGTTAGAAAACAGTCTATTGCATCCTATAACATATTGAGATTGTGTGCAGAAGCAGGTCGTAATCAAGATATCACATTAAATATTTGTAAAGGGCTAAATTATGGCATATATTAAATCAACGAGACCTAATGTTTCATGTCGGACTACCTTAAAGTCCCCATGGAAGGAGTCTTTTGAGAAACGAATTGTTCTCAGAAGGTTAAGAAAAACCGCTCATTTAAAGAACCCGAACTTCAAATTACCGAGATTAGGAAAAAAAGCCCCAAATTCAACATAACTTATTCGAAGCGAATAGCTAATTTAAACTTTTACAAGACTTGGGTTTGTAAATACATTAATATGACGTGTGTTCAGAAATTTTATGAGGTAACTATTAATGTAAAATATTATGTTATTCGAGTAAGTTTACCGTTGAAAGTACCACATAGTTAAATTTAATTTTGACAAACGTGCTGTTATTAGTAAATGGGTGCACATGTTATGGTCTAACAAGACTGAATCTCTTATACAAAATAAAACTGTGAACATTTGTTCACTTAATGTAAAAGAAATAGGAAATTACTTTTTTTGTGGATATAATACATCAAGTAAAGACCTCCGCCATCTGGCTAATAACCGGTAACTATAAAACCATCTAATCATTCGCAAGAATCTATAACAAAATGTTCGATTGTAGTAAATACAAGAGTGCAGAAATGAATTTGTTTACAAAATGGACCAGGAGAGCACGAATTCATCAGAGGGAGATTTTAAGCTACGTATTTTCGATGTTCGTTTTATGGTGCCGATCTTATGAAAACTCTCTGATATCCGGATGTTCGCTACACACTTGCCAAATGGCTGTCGAGCACCGTTCCTTATGGTTGTAACGGTGACTGTGGCTGTTCGGCCAGAACATAAGCCTAGTTATTTATGATATACGTCTGTAAAATTTAATTCTATCATTAAGCGTTCAAAATTTTGCTGCGCGACTTATTATTTATTACGTGGGCTGCTTAACCTGAGTCCTCTATTTTCTTTCAATATGTATTCGAGTCTTTATATTAGACATTTATATGTGATGTTTAGTGAACGTTCATTGACCATTGACGTGAAGAACACATGAGTAACATTGCAAATAATAGAGCGAATTCAGGATATGCTGCAAAATAAATACTGATAACGAAGCCTACTGCGTACCGTAAGGGCCACCCCAGTGTAACTGAATACACCCTCTTCATCTTCATCGTTTCACCGTGCATTTCGTTGAATCATTTAATTAGCACACCAACTAATGAACATATATAACATTTTTTTTTACATTAAAACATTTAAAATCTCTCCAACATGTTTCGATCCTAAGATCATCTTCAGGGAGCTACACTGTTCCTTGCTAAAGTCACATTTTAAAAATACACTCACTGATTGATTTTCTTATATTAATTTAGTGTTGTGGCAACATGTCATATTTTGTAAGTCGTAGGCCACTAAGAGTGCACCAGGCACCAAGTTATGTTGCGAAGAGTGCCCTGCTATAGCATAACATTACACAACACGGCATGCTGCCACAATACCCAACTGGTACAGCGAAATTAATGTGACTTTTTATAGTGTGACTTTAGCAAGGACGATATGGATCCCTGATGATGGTCCTAGGACCAAAACATGTCGGAGCGTTTTAATGTTTTAATGCTTTAATGTGTAAATTTTATAAATTTTATATATGTGCAGTAGTTGGTATAATAATTGAGTATCTAGTGGCTCTACATGCGTCATTTATGCTTGTGTGGTATTAAGAGACAATGATATCATCACCACGACCATCATCATCATCATCACCATCACGGTAACGTATGTTTGATAAATTGTGGTCTACTGAACTACGGAACAGATACTTTCAAGAGAGGCATTTTTAGAAATGTCGGATACAGTATATCGAGAAGTGCTTTAATGTTTAAAAAATATGGATACATATTGTTGATGAAACGCTTAATTTTTTCTACGTGCGAATTATTCTCACGGGTAGAGCTTGTGATGCGTAGATAACAAATATTACAAACTTATAAATACTCTGCTTTTTATTTACCAACATATGCACAAATTTCTAAAATACAATGTAAAACTTCAATTGGTTAAAACATTAAAATTACATTAAGGGCTCCGACATGTTTCGGTTTTTTCTTTAAACCATCATCAGGGAGCTACTTTTCCCACTAAAGTTACTTATATGTTGTACTGTTATGTTATATTGCGATGGCGTGATGGCAGAATACCGTGTCGTGTGTGAGATGTTTTAGGATGTAAATGTTACTGTTGCTGGTCCTCCTTGTGTCTTTCAGTGAGGTTTTACATTGTATTTTAGAAATTTGTGCGTATGTTGGTAAATAAAAAACAAAGTTGAAACACTATGCACGGTGAAAAGTTAAAAATTGCTAAATACTCGTATATTTCGTAGCATAGGTTGATTAAAAAAGGGTATTAATAATTTGGTTCAGAAACATGGTTTACAGTGGAAATGGAAAGTGATTATTTGTATATCGGTAGCTTTGACTTGCGTAATTACCTTGCAGTGGAACTATGTAGGCTGTTGATATTTTAACAATAAACAAGTGTTTGTAACGATTGCAAATATGGCGTCAATACGCTGTGATCTTCTGGTTTTTAGCCTCGATTGCGTAATCGCGAAAAGTTCATATTACCTCCGATACGACCATCCGTCTGTTCTTCTCTCTGGCCCCATATACCATTGCGGCTGTCACTGGACGGATTTTCGTGAAATTTCATTTTGTGGACTTACGAAAATCTGTTGAGAAATACCAAATTTGACTAATATGTACAACAATTTGGGGCACTTTACGTGATGACCTAAGTGTTTGTTTTGTTGCCAGCGAAAGCAATTCTCTATAAACGCGCTTTCTTCGAATGAAATTGTATCAGGATGTCACAATAGCCGAAGCGGTATAAATATTACGCGAATTCCACACAGTTTTACCTTGCACGTACACTTGATATGTTATTGGACTTAGAAATGCCACATGTGTCTTACTGAATAAAAAAAAACAAGATTTGCATACATTTAATGATTTTTATGATTTTCTGTGTTTAAAGAATAGTTATTATTACGAAAGGAAAAATTGTGAATGGATTGTGAACGAGGCACGCGCTTCATTTGTGTATGATATATTTGTTGTATAAGGTTTCAGCCTTTCTTTAAGTAATTGTTCTTCTAATTTGCGGAATAGGGTGTAATATTTAATACTGCCACCGCGCGCTATGCTGCAAGTACAGAATAACCCAAAAGGCATTTAACCGCAGCATCCTCTCACATCAACGGGACAGTTCAAAATTAACAAATCCTAACACCGATATAAGTCGCCTGCAAGCTTTTTTGAGAAATGAATGTAGAGGATCTAGTTTCGAATCTTTTGTAAATTGAGTAATTAATATTATTAATTATTCATTAGTAGTATTATTAATTGATTAAAATGAATAAAAAACCTTTGTCGTCCTATAACCAACCCCCAAATGACCAAAGGAAACACCTTTAGTAAAAAAAGGTATAGACCACACAGAGCAAGAAAATGAAGAAGCACTAAACAAATATATAGAAAACAATTTATCACCTAAAACAAATCTAGCAATCTCATAATCAAGTCAACCACCAATAAATACAACATTTTTCTATACAATATTTCAAGGTAACTATTGTGTTTATCCTCTGTTTTCTCCTTCGGTGAGTCTGTTGTCTCTTTTTGTGCGTTGATACAAATGTTGTGACGCCTGAGTCGTACAGCTCCTTCTGTTCGCCTTACTTTATGCCCTTCCAGTATGATAGAAGACCGACCGGCATTGCCATAGTTACGAAACTGCTCAGAGTTGAAAATGCGGCAGAGCTCATTGATTCTATTGTCCTCTCTATCCAGTCACTGTATTTGTACACGTCAGTGTAGACACTTGGTGTCATATTTACACCGCAGCTGAGGGATTGAGACATAATTCCCGCTAGTTCGCCACCGCACACAAGTGGATTTCCTTCATCCAGCTGCAAAAAAAGTCACGGGTAATTAGACGCCTGAGACTACACAACTATCAACACAAAAATCGAACATCTATGGTTTATCTTTAAAATAAACCACTTTCCCTCTTAAGAAAATCTTCATGTCACATAGAAGAGCTTCTCTTAAGCATCTGGAGGAATCAGTTTCCTTGAAAGTGAAGAACAGCAGTAATAGAAATATGAAAATAGTGTGCGGAATGGAATTGCTGGAATAAATGTGAACATAAGACCCACGTCATGTACCTGATGTTTGAACTGAAGCCAGAGATAGCTCAGTCGGTATAGTAACAGATTATCGGCTGGATGTCCGAAGAATCGTGGTTATTTCTCCGGAAGGGGCCAGATATTTACACCTGAAGATTCAAGTCTTACATAACGTGAAGCTGTGTCGTTGGTCGAATTGTTCCCGACTTTTCTTAGGATCGTAGCGTGACCATGAAGAAGGAGGCACTACAATCGTTCGAAACGTCGGGTTCTACTCGCCGATCTACATAGCTTAACATTCGAATAGGCTTTGATCTCCATAAATACACCTGTTGGACCTCAAATCTCAGATTTGTATCTCCTCTCAAGTTTTCAGACCGACTGTGGTGCCCATGCAACCTCCTAGTCAATGAGTGCCATGTGGCACTTCCGCTGGGGATAATGCAGCCTGGACCTGAAGCTGCCCTCTCACCCCACCTAATGTTGAGGTCAAGAATGAGTTAATTTTCACCTTCGTTCCCCTCACATACCATCGTTGAGTGCACAATAGCACCTTCACCACAGAATGTATGAGAAAGGTCTATTAGTAACAATTTAACGATAAACTAGACATAAGAGTGTCGGGAGGAGATACCAGAATTATTTAAAGTAAATAGAGCAGGTTCATGTCGTTCCGCAAGTTGTACGCTTAAGTCCGTAGATTTCCAGCGAAGTAAGTGAGAAGTTCCATAAATTTCCATCCGTATAACTCATTACCAGCAGACTGTGAGTCACTTCTGTACAATATAGAGCGATTGATACTCTCGTGCTTAATGTGCCTTTTCTGTGAGATAAAAGTAGGTGTTTATATATTCGAGTGTTTAGATTATTCCTTTCTTAAAACTTTCAGTGAATTAGGAAGTAAGATATTAGGTTCAGGCCTACTGTCAGGTGTTTTCAACACGTACAAAACATGCGTTCTCGCCTTCCTTTCCTCCAGCGCACAACTGCCGAACTTCAACTTTTTGTTTGAGTATCCATGAACACATGACGTAGTCCACAGCAGACAGCTCCAATCTCTGAAGAACTCCGGGCGGAACGCCATTCTGTAACAGCAATTTCAGTAAGTGAATACATAACGGAAAGAGAACAGTTTATTTTAATCGGATGAATTCTATAGACATTTAGGCTTAATTGGGAAGAAGAAGAAGAAGAAGTAGAAGTTAATGGTTCACTTCAACAACAACAACAACAACAATGATAATAATTAATAAATAAATAATAATAATAATACGAAATAACATTACATGTAGCACAAATTGTACATACAGATCAGCTGAAACACTCGATAACCTAGAAATATGGTTTGTTTCGGGTATATAATTGTCAATACCCAGCATGAAGCTGATAAGAATGATGATGATGATGATAATAATAGTAATAATAGTAATTATGGAGTTTTGAGGAAATAAACTGGATTATTGTGGCTCAAAGTAAGATGCGTTGGCGGGTTCTTGTGGACGCGATAATTTATTTTTCCGTAGTCTATAAAATGCATATAAGGCTTTGACCCAGCTATAGACAGCCATCATACTCAAGAAAGACCGTGCATCATTGGGTTACTTAAATCATATTTAACCCCTAAATTTTCAACATTTCAGGCGATATTTTCTAACACTATTGTCGTTAAATCCGAACAGCATTAGTTTTGTCACAAAGCTGCACTCCTTACCCACTCTAATGATCCCCATCCACTGACAGTGCAGGTAGCTGTCGAAGGGAAGTCGCTTTGTCTTATTTTGATTGTGTCAACAGCTGGTTGATGGATTTTCAGTTCATAACTGAGCTAAAAAACAACATAACATGTAATTAACACTTATATACTAAATTTAACTTGAAATAGATATTTAAAGAATTAGTTAATACTGCACAGTACAGCATACCTTCACTTTTGAGTATAAAAACAAAGCAGTTGTTGCTGTAGAGGAAAGTAATCCCTCTTCAGAACAAAAACCCAATAAAAAACACAAACACGCTGTGTGAGATCAAAATAGAGAGTTTTAGAATGTTAAACCTTGTGTTACGTAAATTAACCACTAGGCTTTAAGAGGTTAAGCCTAAAATAAAAAAGTCTTTTGCAGTCATTGAACTACACAGCCAATTTAGAAGAAAATTTTATTTTCAAAATTAATGAACTGCGAAAAGAAGGAGGCCAGAGGTTTCGTTTCATTCCATCTTAGTTCTCAAACTGTTTCTGCAGAATCCTTTACAGTATTATCCTCTCCCGAACCCCATAATAACATAAATTAAATGTTGATAAATATCTGGAAGTTTAGCGGCGACAAAATTCAGTAAGACTTTCTCGGGCTGAGAGTCATGTCAGGATGTTGAACTCCGCCAGTATTCGAGAGAGAGACTCTTGTCTCCAATATCACGGTCGTGACGTGACTTGACACACAGTCTGTCCGGAACATTTAGCGGTGCTATTCCAGGACTCGTGTAAGGACGCGAGACAGTACTGTTCCTGTGTGGTGTCTATCGATCTTTGCTCTTCAACTTGGTTCTTCTTGGATGTCTCTCTTTGCCGTTTTTAGGCGCTTTCACAACATTGCAAAAAGTGACTATTAGCTTCATGTTTGTCCGTCCATCCGCACGGAACAATTCGGCTCCCACTAGACAGATTTTCATGTAATTTAATATTTGATTATTTTTCGAAAATCTATCAAAAAATCCGATTTTCATTAAAATCGGGCAAGAATAACGGGTACTTTACATGGAGACCAATATATATATTTTCATATCGCGGTCAATTATTCTTACAATGAAAAGTGTTGTGGGAAGACGTTAAAGAGAAGCATGAAACTCACATTTTATGTTCGATATTTTTTTTTTCGAAAATCGTGCCTTTTATGAGATAATGTGGAAAAATAATGCAGAGAGGAGCATGCCACAGGTGATAACGTTGCATGCTCATTGCGGCTTGATACCGAAGGCTACAAATACACGCACTGAGTTAGTGTAACAAACATCGCTGTTCCACTGTTACAATGGTTGCACAAACGCTTCTCATTTTTACGATGTACGTATATTGCCTGTCTTGTATGAATTTAATAAAGGGCTGCCACGTTCGACGTAACGTGAAGTTTTTTTGCCCCCTGTTGAAGTTCTAGGGCATAAATTATTTGTATTGCCTCCTTTACCAAGCGGTACACATAACCTTGCTCAGTCTGTTTGTACTGCCGAACGGAATTTCATACTCAGTCTCTGCTATGTCTTATGTCACGGTTAAATTTCAGGCTTGGCCATGATGTGTCTTATTTGTTCTTTATACCTGGTTTTGTATAGTTTTTGGTCTGTCCTACGCACACCTGCACCTCTCCGCACTTGCACGGGGTGCAGCACAACCCGGGTTTTCGAGGCCTTAAATATACTTAAGCAGTTTTAATGCTTTTATGGTATTTTTTAACTACTAGTAAATATGTGCTGTCTTGATTTTATGCTTGACAAGTAAGGTGCTAATTTTGTTAAATATTGGAAATTTTATAACCCAGACACCTCAAACTACTAGAAAAAATTGACACAAACAGGAATGTAAAGAGGCCGTGCATGCCCAAAAAAGTCCCCAAATAGAATAATATTTATATTTAATAAATACAAGTATAAATAATAAAGAAATTATGAATTAACTGAATTAAGCATTTAGGGAAAGGCTGGAGTCAAGGAATATTTGCTGCTCCTAAGTTCAGGTTATTATTTCTACCCGTTGGCTGTCTAAAAACGTGAAGACTGAAACGAGTTAACAAATTTGGAATTCTACCCGTGGTTTTGTGTGTATTTGTGTCTTGTACCAGTGCTTCTTGCGGAGGCGTCTAAGGACAAACATGTCCAAGACAGGCACAGCAACAACGGGTGGGAAAATTGTCTGTTGTTGAGAGGCCTCAATTTTTACGCTTATCTGAGTGACTTTAGAGTAGCCGAATCGGAAATAATAAGTGGGTCAAAAATTCATTTTGGCGGACACAAACAAAGATTAAGAATTAATCAGAAGAATATTATGAAGATAGACTGAGTGACTTATATGTCGGTAGTGTTAAACTTTAAGGACGAAATATAAAACGAATTTTAAAATATTGATATTGAAGTGTGTAAAAGATAAATCTGTGCCAGTGGCTTGATATTGTGTAAACTGAAATGGTTTTTCTGATCGCATGCACAGAGAGGAACTCCTGCTTCAGCTGACTGGCCCTTAGGTGAGAAGCGAGACTATGCGGTCAATTTATATGCGCCGTTCGGATTTTTGGGTCAAAAATATGTATTTTAGCCGGTCCCAGTGGCCGTGCGGTCTAAGGCGTAGATTGGGGACCGCTCGGCTGCTGAGATTGTGGGTTCGAATCCCAACGAGGGCGTGAATGTCTGTCTGTCTATTGTGAGCGTTGTGTGATGTCAGGTAGAGGCCTCTGTGACGAGCTGGACACTCGTCCAAAGGAGTCCTACCGACTGCGGTCCGTCGTCGCGTGTGATCTAGAAACCTCGTGAAAGAGGAGGCCCAGGCCCACTGGGGGCCAAAAACAAACAAATATGTGTTTTAAAGCATTTAAATATCGTGCTACGCGGTCTTTGGATTTACTTACTGCACTTTACGCTACAAGTCAACCTCTAAACCCATATGCTCAAGCTGACAGTCGCTACGTGGAAACAAACACGCCAATACTCTCACAGTACACTATATACCAACGAGAACTTCCCACAAGAAACATAAAGTGATACAGTAACGAAGTTCATGTAAAGTCAAGATGTATGACGTCAGCAAAAATGTTCAAGATTTGTACACCCCCAACCTCACATTATATCACGTAGTGGACGCCTCGACTATGATTTTTATTTACAAATAAGTGTTGTTTTATAGGAGGGCGGGCTGATAAGTTTTGCTTCTATTTAAATAGAAAATGAACGGGAAAAGATATTTTAATTAAATAAAAAAAGAAATATGCCTACATCAATTATTTTCAAAGCTGCATAATTATTTTTCTACAAAATCATCGCGCACATCAATACACTTCCGCCAACGCTGCACTAGTTTTTGAAATCCGTCCGTAATCAAATTGATATTTTGTTTTTGAAACCATTTCCTTACTGCAGACTTCACCTCTTCACCCGCCTTACCCAGCGTCTTACTGTACTCACATCGACACACTGATCACCATAAACGGCTTGCATTCTTCTGTGAATTTCAATTGGAGGAAATTGCCCGCGGTTAAGAATTCAATAACAGCACGCTGTTTGAACGGAACGTCTGAAAACTCTTCCATTTCGATGTGCACAGGGTGAGGACTGTAAGCATCTGTGTGTTCAAGGGGAAGTATGATGGAAGAGAAATACCATGCGACTACACAGAACAGGTTTTATCCAGATATGTCTAATGTAAATAAAAATATTACAGTGGAGGCAAAACTTATCAATCCACCTACGTACATTTATCTTACAGTTTAATATTTAGCTGCAACGTTATACGTCTTAACCAGACCTGCAAGAATTTTTTCACAAATGTCAACTACTCTAAGACCAGATTTTTACAATTTTTTGTTTTAATAAATGTCTTAAACTTGCGCAATCACACATGGTGAAAACATACGGTGAATATGTAGGCCCCTGTAATGTATTTTACGTTATTTTAAAATACGATATTCATGGCCCGGTGATGGCCGCAAACGACCGAAACATGTAGTTATTACTATATGAAATGTAGTTGATTTGGACGGAGAAAAAACTATTTAATTTTGAAAATTCTCATTACAAATAAGAGTGGAGCCTGTAGCTTAGAATACACACAACATTCTAATGTGTTCTTGAAATTGTTTTTACACAGGATGCAATTTTATTCCTTTAATGAGAAGACAAACAATTTGCTTTAAAGCCAGTGGCACTTCATGTAGCCGCAATGCGTGATATTTGTGTGTTATTAGATTTTATTTCGTTAAATATCGTCACACAGACAACAGTATTAGATACAGTTCTTTCAGATCAGTATTTTACTGTAACATTATATATTCTTTGCGATATATGAAACACCCTTATTATTCTAGATTAATATTTACGGGATTCAAGGAATATACGAGACATGTCAGCTATTAACGTTTCAGAAAAGCTCCTAGCCTCTTCCTGTCTGCTAAGCGACATGACGTCATTCCACCATAAAACTAATAATCGATAAACATCCTTTTAGATATTTAATTAGCACATCAACTAATCCATTTACATAAAATTTTTTTTTTAAAACATTTAAAATCGCTCCAACATGTTTCGATCCTAAGATAATCTTCAGGGAGCTACACTATTCCTTGCTAAAGTCACATTTTTAAAAACACTCACTGATTAATTTTCTTATATTAACTTGGTGCTGTGGCAGCATGTCGTATTGTGCAAGTCGTACGCTGATGAGAATGCGCCTGACTGTGGGTGTGTGTCATGTGTTATGTTGCGCGTGAGACTGGCGATTTTTAATGTTTTAGTGTAAAAATTTTGTGTGTGCATTAGTTGGTGTGCTAATTAAATGACTCTACGAAATGCACGGTGCAACGATAAAGATCCTTTTAGTGACAGTTGTCATGATCTGTAAATTAGAGATTCGGAGAGTAATGACTGCCTCTTATGTACAGGTTATTTAAAGTAATGGCGTGATATAAAATGTATCTTAAAATGTGAGGTATAGCATTTTTAAATTCTCATGATTAGTCAGAGCGTAGTTAATTAAAAAATTTTCAGTATTATTTGATTTGTTCTTTCGTCTTGCTGTAAACAAAACATTTTTCAACATTGTGAATTTATGTTTTCATGAGGAAGAGTGAAACGTTACTTATTATGTATTACTTGTTTTTGTTTATCAGCACCGCCCCTTGAAAAATTGTTTCACTTCATTTGCATGATAACTAAGTTACTGAAGTGAATTAGACTAATTCACACAAATATTTGTGTATGATAATAAACGTGGAATTATTATCTTCTACTGATGTCCAGATGGTGATAACGAAACATGGAGATAAATTGCAGGAAGGGGATTTTAATTAAATTAATTGAAATTAGACAGTAACAAAATATTAAGCTAACCGCAAAACTTGGGAATGGAACTTATGTTTACAGATGCAACTGGCACCAAAAAATGATAGAATACTGTAATAGACCAATCTAAGGATTTGAACACTTTAATCTCTGCTATCTCTTGCTTGGAATGTACAAATATTCAATACGAACCAAAAAGGAACATTGAACAAGAAAGCAAGAAATCAAATCGAGCAGAAATTTGGTAGGACAATGACAGCCCTATGACTTCTAAATATTGAATATACTGTGGTTTTTTTGATTGGAAAAGCCAAAGAAGATTAAAGGAAAAGTATGTTCTTTCCAAATGTAGTCTTATTGTGGTGTAAGAGGCTTCGCTGGTATCGAATTATTCAAATTGGAAATGTCTTTACTATTTTATTTAAAATGGTGTGCACTTACAAAAACAGCAATGAGCACACCTGAATTTGTGTCTGTCACGTTCTGCAAAACTTTCGTCCCTAGATGTGCTTCTGATGGAGGATGAAAGAGTGACTCAGTAGCTTTACATGATGCTATTTTGGTTTGTCAGTTTTTTGCAAATCATAATCCTATATTTACTCCAAATGTTGACAAATATAATTCTTGGCTTTTATTTATAGTACAGCAGATCGAGAAAATTTAAATGCGCAAGAATATAATAACAGAATAGCAGATATCAAATTGAAATACCCGCGGGAAGGAACTATCTGAAAAGAGTGAGAGTGATCAGGGTAATACTGGAACACATATTTAGGAACTGTGTTTTGTTGTTGATACGAGATGGATATAATTGAATGAAGAAAAGAATTAATGGCGTCTTTATAAGAATTCTTAAATTATTCTATAAAAGACAATCATTTTATGACTTAAGTGATTAACTGCCGATTTATGAAAAAAAATGGCTCCACAAGTTTAAAAGTTTTTATTTTCAGACCTTTAGCAGAGCAATATCATTCTTCCTGCTCACTGGTTCGCTTTCTTCGTGAATCCGTATGTTCTGTACATTAACAAACTGAGACGGGGAGCTTGTGGTCAGATTTTTGTTACCGACCATGACCTGTGTGTTAGTAGCATTTCCCCTGGAAGCAAAGAAAAACATGCACAATAATACAGAGTCAATCGTTAATTTCCGTAAATTATAGTTAGACACAGAGGAGCACAAATAATCGCCTGGAGGATAAATAGGCCTATTTAAACCCCCGTTTGTTTGTTTTTTTTTACCACGGCGCAACAGACCTAGTGGGCTAAGGCCTTCTCAATATCGAGACTGCACTGTCACACTCATTTAGACAAACCACACTCAGTAAGACTCCTCTGGAAGAGTGATCAGCCCGACGCAGAGAACTCTACCTGTCAACACACAACCCACACAACAGACAGACATTCTTCCCCTGGCGGGATTCGAACCCACAATACCAGCAAGCGAACGGCCGCAGACCCACACCCTAGGTCGCGCGGCCACTGGGATCGGCGTTTATCTGTTTAATATCCCAAAATATCGTTATGACAATTACGTTTTATACTGTTGGAGTAAGTGCGAGTGTTGGGCATAGTGACATGCGTTTCATATTGGCACAAGAAGCCAAAATTTAAATTCATTTGCAGCCTTAAAGCGGGTACCGTGCAGTGAACTGACTCAGGATATCAATTATAAATATTTTTGGTATCTGAAATGTTTGTGTGAAAATAGTATTATATTGCTAAATGCTGAAAAAACTCCAAGGGACTACACAAATAATTTTTACAAAACGAACATATGGGAAGGAAGAAAAAGAGCAAGGCCGTATGGCGGAACATGGAAAAATATAAAACGGGAGGAGCACAGAGAAGTGCAGTCTTTACAGGGATACTTACAGTCTAGCACAGTTGGCTGAAGTAAGGACAAAGTTTGGTCTAATGAGCACACCTCCACATCGAAGTTGTGTAGTGCCAGCCTTTACTATGGCCGCCTGCAACCAAAAAACAAATATTGCAGTTTCTCATCCCAGAAGTAAAAGCTTATAGCGTGCTTATGTGGATGGATGGGGAAAATGACAGGAATTATAACACTAAAATGTGTAAGTGTATATGGAGCGGGGTAGTAAGGACTCATAAGTGGTAAATTTTAGCCATATGTTGTCATAAAAGCATCAAACAAAATACTTACAGATTAGGAGCAAATTTAGTTTGGAGCTGCTTTTGTAATATAAGCTTAATAATAATGGAAGTGTTTAGTAATGAACACCATACTTCGTAAACTACGTAACTTTTGCTAGCTTACGCTTCGAGCAAGAAAATGGATTCTATTGAAGAACAGTGCGTAGAGTTGGACATTTTTCGACTACGATATTTTAGGATCTGAAACCATGTAGCTCCGTATGGAGACATTAATGTTTCGGACAGGAAATGTTGCCTCCATCAACCATAAATGCGGAGGTAGTGGTGTTCCTGATTATTCGTCTCTTTGGACGTTATGTCCTGCTGATTGATGATGAATTGCTGAAATTTTTGCCGGTTGTAATGCGTTTATCTTCAGGGCCAAGCATTACAAGAAGAGCGCTCAGATTGTGTAACCCTAAAGATAAAGATAATAAAATCCTCCGAAATATCTGTAACATTTCACACATCGACACACCGTTACATTCCAAAAGACTTGATTATTCCACCATAAACGTATCCTCCACCGCTGTAAGAATTTCAAATTTTCTACAAGTAACATTTACAATAACAGATAATCTTCAAGTACCTGAATCTTGAGTTCTTTGACGATGGTGTTGTTGAGAACTACCTCTCATATATTCCGCTATCACCTCTCTTCTGAAAGGAAAATTGAGTCTTCAGGAACTTATTACCCAGTATCTTGGTGTCAAATCCCGGAAGGGCTTCCTGGATTTTCAAGTAAAAATTGATGTAATTCCATGGCGCCAAAATTTCCAAAACTCTAGGAAACAACTGAAATTTATAGGAGGAAGGAGAGTAACGTATATCAAGTTCCGCCCTGAGAATCCACAAAGAATAGGCGCCGCTATGCACATCTTAACTGTCCTGTCTATCCGGCGCCCGGTATTTGGCCATCCGTGACTTCCGATTAATCAACTAAACGATTCCGATCTCTCTACAGGCCGATATTTCCTCAGGCGAGGAAGCAGTTTTTTTTTATCATTTTGTGAATGCCGAAAACTTCGATGCCGTCTCCACAAAAACTTGATGCTGTATAGTGTCTTGAGACCGATGAATCAACTCCACACGTCATTTTTTCGCATTTATTAAGGTTTATTGTTTACCATATATGTAGAATCAGGTGAATCTCTTCTGTTAATATTTTATTAACGTTTTATACTCATTTTTTCATCTTTCTTCAGCTGTACTCCATCTTGTCAATTGATGGCATTTTTATATCTTGAAGTTTAAAAAGCTTTAAAACATCATATTCTGATCTAAACATAGAGATTAATACGTCTTTTAGTATACAGGGTTATTCAAAGTGACTGTCGGGGTTTTAACAACTTGTCATACACATTACACTTGAGATAGGAATACAAGTTTTTTTTATTTAATAGAACAACACCCCGTGTTTTTGTTACATACCTTACAGGTGCTCTGTATATGCACCGCTTGTGATTCTACAAACATCAACGCGATAATCGAGTTCGTTCCAAACTGTTTGTAGCATGTCAGCGGTGATGGTTTCAGGGGCGGTTCTTATTCGTACCTTCAGTTCCAGGATACTTGCGGGAAGAGGAGGAACATAAACCTGATCCTTGACGTAACCCCATAGAAAGAAATCGCATGGGGTTGCATCTGGAGGACGAGGTGGCAAGTTGTTAAAACCCCGAAAATCATTTTCAATAACCCTGTATTAACGATGACGTTCCTTACGGGTATTACATTACAGAGATATAGGTCTACACTTACTACAGATCACGACATCTCGTAGCGGTGTCAGGAAGTATCATGTAGTTATTATGCTTTCTTCTTGCTTTTAACTGGGCTTTCTCTAGGCCCGTCTTCCTACCGGCGATTTTGCATTATCCGTACAACACTAAGAATTAAATAAAGCTAAAACTGTGGACAAAAGTGATCAACGGAATTACCGTCATCAAACGACTTCCGTCGTTTCCACTTGCGTCCTTCAGCAACCAGGTCTTTGCCCCCCCCCCCAGTCCCTATATATTAAGCTAAGAGAGCGCTAATTGTTATGTACAACGCTGAAGATGTCATCGAGTTGCTGCAGTACCACGACCATGAGCTGATCTTGACCAGCTTCTTTAAATTCGAAATCAAAGATCCCCTTCAAAAAGCAGAGGAAGCTGAGGAACCAAAGCCAGAGCCTAAGAGTAGAACCACGACGGTAACAAAACTGTCTGAGGGGCTTGGACCCATTGAAGATGGTATAAAGGTTTTTGAGGACACTGATTCAGAGAAGCAGCCAGCAGCAAAAGTTAGACGAGGAATTATGAGGACGCTTGTTTGCTGTGAGGTGACTCTGCAGGGGATGGAGATGTCTTTTTCTCTCCTGGCTTCAAGGCTTGATTTCTTCAATTAATACACAGCGATTCGTGTTTCGCCACCTATATTGTTGGATACTGGAAATGATTCAGTTGAGCGGCCTACGTTTCAACAGAGAGTGCCTTCTCCTTAAAAATAATTTGTCTGCTTTCATGCTTTCGATAAATATTTCCGTTTTATGTATGTGTATGCACATCTATTTTTTTTGGTAAAAACATATTATCTAGAAACACCCCCCTCCCCCAAACGCTCATTTAAACAGAGTGTAAGACATAATCTGTCTCGACTTACGTCGACTCGACTAATGTTCTCAGTCTCGGAACCAACTGCGGTTTATGTGCGGGCAAGGAATATATTTGTACTGCCCCGTAGAGAAAATTGTATTATATTCTATTCCATTTTATTTTATATATTTCGTATATGCTGCTAGCATTGTAAGGAACGGCTGGGTACATCTCCCAGTCGAACAAACAGGAAGGCCAGATCACCAATCACTCACATAGCAACAGCAAACCAGTTGAAACAGCAGAATACTGTTGCTAGGTGAATAGAGGAAATGCTGACTTTAGCTGAGAAGTGTAGTGTAGTTTGGTAAGGCTGCGGTACAGAGTCTTTGTTGAACCTTCGTTAGCGGCAGGCGTAAGGGGAGTGGAGAAAAAGTAAAATATATAAGATGCGGGCCCTACTGCTAATTATCTTGCCATGTAAGCGTGATTAAGTTGATTGGTACCAAATTGAAGCGTGGAAATGATTTGGGTTATATATTTCGTTTATTTTGGGTGCTTTATAAATTGGTATTCCAAATTGATTGTTTGGATAATGGAAGAAAGGAAATGTGCGGCAGCGGGAGGTGATCAGGTTTTCCTTATGGCAGTTCCTTTGTAGGAAATTGTAATCATCTGTTAGAGAAGTACTTTTTGTTGTACATTAAACTTTGATTGGGTTATTGTATTTGTTTAGATGTTATGATACTCATGTATTATGTTGTAGTGTTGTAGAATATATTATAAAGTAGAAATATGTCATAGTGTTGTCCAAAGTGGTGGTGGCGGATACCCTTTTTAGGTAATGGTGCCGGTGGTTAGGACGGCCGACGCACTCCATTACATATTCATCACATTGGAATTGAATATGATACTGACATTTAAGTACATTTTGCTTCCCTATACTTCCATCTTTCAATCAAGTTTGAAGCGTCGTGTCTTGAAAACTCACCTGGTAAGGAACATTTTCGGCCTCTGTCTCTGTTCCGCCTGAAATTCTACTTGTTGTCTTTCCTGAAAATGGAAAGGAGATAAACGTTATCTGCTCTTGATAATTAGGCCTGTACTGTAAATGATGAAATTAGATTGCAAAATCCAATGGCGTAATAAAGTAAACTATACGGCAAAACATGGCTGCAGGCTGTACTTCAACCAGCCCTTATCATCCGAATTCGTGGAATGGTTCTGTCATTTATTTAAAAGTGCTTCTGCTTCACGTCTGCTATCTGATATCTTAAGGAGTTTAGAGTATGAAAATACTTTCTAGTGGCTTTAAGTAAACTGTTTATCAATGAATGAGAGACTTGTTACAATTACACTAATTAACAATTTACAAAACTTTTTCGACAGCTTGTAGAAAACTAGCTGTTTGGTTGATTAAATCGGGCGTGTAGAAGACGAACGTGAAAAGGAAGATATCGTAGCACGTGGGAATCTGCCGCGAATTTTTAAACCTTGATCACTGAAAATCTTTTGTTGAAAGTGTGAAACATTTGAGAACACAAAACATGTATTTCATGCTTGAAAACAATGAGAACCGAATAGAATATACCGAAGAGCATATTTTATTATACATTAGTTAAGTATAATTCATCAATTATTTTCTTATTTTGCACTCATTCAAATGCCATATGAAGAGGCACTACAAGAAACTGCTGCGTTCTGTTATCTTAAGTCACTCTCTTCTTTTATGGGAACCTTAATCTTCCTTAAGGAGAAATTAGAAATAATCACGTATCCCAATCGGATTCCACTTTCCTTGACACTGTTGCTCCATTTTTTACATATACTGATAAAAACCCATCACCCTTTTCCTCACCAACAGCTCGTAGGTTTTGAAGAAAGAAATCGATGTGTGAGTGTAAACAGTGGATTTTCAATGACAACCGGCATCTTGGCTACTGATATTTCGATAGCAGATCTTGTATGGTTTCGGAATAATTTTTCTCCTTTGGTGCCGTGAAAACCACGAACCAATAATTTTAAGAATTTCCAGGCCGACAATTCACTGGAGTAAAATTTCCTTTCGAAAGTTTCTTCAAACACAGATTTTATAATTTTTTTGCCGACGAAGATCTGCGGTTTAAACGTGGCATCGCCGGTGTTTGGAAACTCACTGCTCCAGTGGCGGATATCTTCACTAATTTTATGTAATACTTTTACAAAGCTTTCCTCGAAGAAAGTTTTCCCTGGCTGGCCAGTCCTTCCTTATGTAATTTTTTTCGGTTTCTCGACTGCCCGACAACCACAAAAACATCAATCTCAGGATTCCGAGTAAAGCTTCATTCACCTTCAGAGCCCCACTGATCTGACAGTAATGATTTTTGTAAGGGATTGCACTGAATATGCGTGACATACCTCTTTTGATTCTTTTAAAGTCACGGCATGAGCGACAGGTATTGAAGATTTAACGTTTCCATTATGTAACAGAACACGTTTTACGTTTAATCTCTATGCATGTCCGTATGCATTTGTGTAAAGTTTCCATTCGTTAACATCGTGTGGAAAGCCCGATTCTTCCCTCAAGCCTTTAACATCACTGCAGACGCAAAAGTAATACTGCATTCTGTAATATCTGGAAAATTTTTCCTGCTTCTTCCTCAATAGAAATATTTTTTCTTTAATTTTCGCTGCGGCCCTCTTGAATCTGTAACTTACGCTTTCTGCTTCGAAAGGTAGGATGTTTTCCCTTTTAATTCTAAAATTATTTAATAGTTTTACAGCGATTTCTTTCCGTCATGTTTTAAATTTGAAGGTAAGGAACCTACAGACCATGAAAGGGTTCCAAATAATATATAAAATTCTCTTTCTTTTTCAGTGACAAATTACTGCTGGTCCACTACAGGTGGAATTACAGAAGACATAAAATTTTGGGTAGTTATACATACAAGAATTTCGGACATACATACGTGACCTCTACAAAAATAACACAGAAGAGTACACAAAGACCACATTAAAATTTCTGGCCTGAGTTTCGTGTAATACTGGGAATGGCAGTAATAGTCAGCCACTGTTAAAATACTGTTTGAACGCTGGGTTATGAAAGAAATTGGTAGTAAAAAAGTTTGTGACAAATGGAAAAAACTGCTCATTTTGCGTATGGACTCTCACTTCACCTGCATGACACTTTAAGCATGAAACCCATCCCAATTATTATTCACCGACTTACAGTTATATTTTTTGCTCACTGCCCCTTAAACCCTTACCAACTTGTCCAACAAATCGGGAATTATACTGTAGCCTACTTGACTAATTGTACAAGAAATACAAACACAAACGACCGAAGCGTATTCTGCTGTAATTAGCTCGCCGATAGTCGCAGTGCTTTCTTAAATTTTATACTTCTGTTATTTATATTCAGGTTTATTTAACGTTTGCAATTGTATACCTAATTATTCAAATTTGTTAGGAGAAAAATTTTGTTATTTGTGCCCGGACATGCTGTACATAGTTTCTTTGCAATAAATCTTTAAAGAGAAAAGTATGTTCAAGTTGCCTCGAAAACGGTGGCACAACTTTGGTGTTAACAGTGTGAGAAATACAGTTAACAGTGTGAGAAATACAGTTAAGAGTGTGAGAAATACAGTTAAGAGTGTGAGAAATATAGTTAACAGTGTGAGAAATACAGTTAACAGTGTGAAAAAATACAGTTAACAGTGTGAGAAATACAGTTAACAGTGTGAGAAATACAGTTAAGAGTGTGAGAATACAGTTAACAGTGTGAGAAATACAGTAAACAGTGTGAGAAATACAGTTAACAGTGTGAGAAATACAGTTAAGAGTGTGAGAATACAGTTAACAGTGTGAGAAATACAGTAAACAGTGTGAGAAATAAAGTTAACAGTGTGAGAAATAGAGTTAACAGTGTGAGAAATATAGTTAACAGTGTGAGAAAGACAGTTAACAGTGTGAGAAATACAGTTATCACTGTGAGGTATACAGTTAACAGTGTGAGAAATACAGTTAACAGTGCGAGAAATACAGATAATAGTGTGAGAAATAAAGTAACAGTGTGAGAAATACAGTTAACAGTGTGAGAAATACAGTTAACAATGTGAGAAATACAGTTAACAGTATGAGAAATAAGTTAACAGTGTGAGAAATACAGTTAACAGTGTGAGAAATACAGTTAACACTGTGAGGTATACAGTTAACAGCGTGAGAAATACAGTTAACAGTGTGAGAAATACAGTTAACTGTGTGAGAAATATAGTTAACACTATGAGAAATAAGTCAACAGTGTGAGAAATACAGTTAACAGTGTGAGAAATACGGTTACCAGTATGAGAAATAAGTTAACAGTGTGAGAAATATAGTTAACAGTGTGAGAAATACAGTTAACTGTGTGAGAAATATAGTTAACAGTGTGAGAAATACAGTTAACAGTGTGAGAAATACAGTTAACTTTATGAGAAATAAGTTAACAGTGTGAGAAATACAGTTAACACTGTGAGGTATACAGTTAACAGCGTGAGAAATACGGTTAACAGTGTGAGAAATACAGTTAACTCTGTGAGAAATATAGTTAACACTATGAGAAATAAGTTAACAGTGTGAGAAATATAGTTAACAGTATGAGAAGTAAGTTAACAGTGTGAGAAATACAGTTAACAGTATGAGAAATAAGTTAACAGTGTGAGAAATACAGTTAACAATGTGAGAAATATAGTTAACAGTGTGAGAAATACAGTTAACAGTGTGAGAAATACAGTTAACAGTGTGAGAAATACAGTTAACAGTGTGCGAAATACAGTTAACAGTGTTAGGTATACAGTTAACAGTGTGAGAAATACAGTTAACAGTGTGAGAAAACCAGTTAACAGTGTGAGTAATACAGTTAACAATAATTAGCAGCCACTGATTTAATCTTCAAATCTTACCATCAACATATCATCGAACAACCGCGTTCTGTAATACACAATTTATGACATAAATCAACTCCTACATGTTTCAGAACCGAGGTTCCTTCCTCAGGGAGTCTCTATAACAAATGTATGAAAGCTAACATACTAATATATTCTTATAACAAAACCAACGGGTTGCTGTAATATCTGAAATTGTATTTGGATTAGGACTCTACATGTTTCGGACAGTTTCTCTGTCCATCATCAGGAGTGTAGCACCTTACACACAGCAATAAATATATGTCATGCAGGTTTTGCTGACTGCTTGCTTGCAAACACCATCAAAAGCTATTGCTGTGTGTACAGTGCTAGACTCCTGATGATGGACAAAGGAACTGTCCGAAACATGTAGAGTCCTATTCCAAAAATAAATCTGAGATATTAGCGCATCTCGTTGGTTTTATTACAAAACTTTATCACGATGCACGGTCCTCAGAATGTCAAATGCCAATATATGCTTAATACTCCTTATAAGAATAATTGAAATCTTAAAATGCTAGAATACAAAAAAATGATAAAATCTATAAATGACAATATTTTGATAGCAAATAATAACATTTCTAACAATAAACCGTCACAATTCCCAGTTCTTTGTTGTTTTTGTATTGATGTACTATTTTTACATGTTTTAATATCTAGTATAATAAAATTGTAATTGATCAATGTTTATTATTTTAACATTTTGAGATTTTAATAATTTTTTTTTAAGGAAGGGCGAACACATAATAATTTTTGACTTGTATACCTTTGAAGTTTTGCTGACCGTACATCTCAGTATATTTATCTCAGTAATTAACCAACTTGATGCACAAAATGTTTGTTTTACAATAAGTTTATTTCATGCCTCTACATTTTTCGAGCACATGTTGGTTAATTACTGGGATAAATATTGTATACCTTCGTTATAATGACTCCCTGAGGATGGCATCTCTTTGCCGAAACGTGTAGGAGTTGATGTGTCATAAATGGTTTTCCAAATGCCTATTTGTTGTACAATATATTCATTATAAGCAAATGCACGATACGAAAAACGCAAAAATACTTACAATCTTCATCTGTAAAACCAATAGACATAATTTTATTAAAATTTCATTTACTTTTGAGGAAACGAATATTCTTTCGGATATTAGGAATTTGAAATTTAAATAGGTATTTGATTTTTCAGTCTTCTGAATGTGGCATTCAAGCCCCGAGTTCCATACATGGTGGAGAATTTCTTGACCAGGTGACCACTTATCAGCCGCAAATATGTGTCTTTTTAGGACGGATCTGGTTAAACAATTTATCGCAACGTCTTGAGAATCAACACCGTTAAATAAATGATCGATTTTTCCTCCCGTGCTGAGTCCATCAGTGTCCCTTTATAACTTACCCGAAGCCACGATGAAGAACAGCACAATCAGCGATACGCCTCTGTGTTTCATTGCTTAACCGTGTTCAGATCACTGCTATGGAAAATTTCAGCCACTGATCTGAAATATATTCATTATCAACAGGTATTTCTTATCGAAGCCTTTACCTATCGTACTTTCCCACTTAAATATGATATCGCTGTTTGTCATGGTGCGCAAGTCTGTTCGTTAGAGACAACGGCCTGCAATCTGCACAACATTTTTCTACACTATACACGTGTAGCCAACAGGGTAATGGACTTGCTGGATTGTAAGATAGGAAATATTAGGTTTGGCTGAATTAATTAAAAAGTTATTACAATTAGAGTGAAATGAATACCGGCGCATGGGTTGGAGATTAAAATGCCACAGGGCATTAAGACCTCGCGTTTAGGGAGACATTGTTAGGTTTGTGGCCGTATTGTTGCTAGTATTTGCACGTGCGCTCACTGTCCAAGTGAAAACCTGTTGTATAAGAGGGCAAGTGTTCCAGAAGCAGCCCAAGCTGGGTTCAAGGAAACAGTTGGTTTTGGGTTCTCGCTTGTGCCAGAGAAGAGATGTAAGAGCAATGTTAATTCGGACTCGGTTGTGATAACATTTTCAGTGCAGTTCATAATTAGTACCGAGTGTGTAATGAAAGGAGAAATTAGTATTCGGTGTTGCTACATTTAGTAAATTGTCACCAACAACAATGGCAAATAAATGAATCTCTCTTCTGTCACTGTGACTGTGTAAGACCGGCACGTAATATTCCCTGGGAGGAGTTTATGCTTAAAGATTGAACTCGTCAGGCAATTTAGCTTTGTAGTGATGGACGTCTACACTACATATAAATTATCCTGCGTATTAATGTTAATTCAAATTACGATGTTTGAAAAAATAGACCGTTATCAATTATGAATAAATAATAGTTAATGCATGTATATATTCATGGTTTCGATCTAATACATTATAAGCGATGAAAGTTGCCGAAATTTCTGCGTTTTAGATTATGGACAGCTATTTTTGTCTTAATCAGACTTCCTGAAACTACTACAAATCAAATGCTTTATTACCCAACTAACGCACTCAATTATATAAAATCGTTGAATTGTTAAAAAACAATTAAATTTATAAAAGCCAGTCCAGCATGTTTCGGTCCACGTAGGAACCATCATCGGGGAGCTACAACCAGTGCTTAACTAAAATTACAAGTCGTGTTCAACAGTGCACATCGGTACAGAAGTTGTCAGTGTTATGGCGGCGTATACCGTAATAACACTGACGTAATTGAGGGCATTAGTTGGATTATAAAGCCTTTGATATCATTGATACACCGTGTAATCTTGAAGATTACTTCTATAAATACTGATCCCAGTAAAAAAAAAAAAAATCCAGTCAAAATCTTATGGCATGTGTTAATTTTGGCCTCAAGTTTTATTTCAAGTAAATAAATTTATTGAAAACAGTTATAAAAATAACAACAAAATACATCGCAAGAAGCAGATTTTTTTTAATGAAGAGAAGCTACAATTTTGGCTATCCGCCATCATCGGGGATCGTACCCCCTTGCACGAAGAATTTTTGGAGAACGTAAAACAAATTAGAGTAAAAGTAAAACTTTAAATTAAAACACAAACTTTATCTACCAACTCCAGTCTTCTTTAATTTTTTGCTGTTCCCGATTTAATATAGAATTTCTAACTTCCATCTCTTGTATATTTTAATTAGATATTCTACTATTTTATTTTTCCGCAATTACTTGATTTCTTCCTCGTATGGTATGACTTTAAATCTGTTCAGTCTATATACACATACTTCCTGGACATGAAGCGGTTCGTTCATGGCAACTGAGACAAAAAGACTTCACTGTCTCTTCATGTCCCATGACTACCTTGGTCTTTTATCATATGCTTCGCTACTGGAAGTTTATGGGTTTGATTCTCGGGTAAGCCATTTCAAGAGCGCGGAGCGTAGTGCTGTAGTGTTCTGGCAGTTATCAGGTGTGTGAAGATAAATGAGCGGGAACTGGTGTTAAATATTCGTCATTAGGCGTGAAGAAGTGACTGAATTAATGTTAATATCTCTGAAGACATTGTAAGTGTCCGTTAAGGGCCAGTTGATCCTTTGTTTCCAATGATTAATGTGTACATAACGTCAGTTTGGGCTTGGCTTGCGAATTGCTAAAGTCTCAAGCCGAAACAGACTCATATCAATGCTGACAGAACGGGATCACCGGACATCTTCCAAACAGCTTTGGCTGCCGCGGGATAAGTCACGGGGTAAAGTTCTGAAGACCAAAAAGAATGCCTGCTTGATTTCCAAAATTTAAAGAAAACTTTGCTGACCTACTCATCTTGACATAATTTCATGACTGACAACATTCTTACCTTTTGGATTTGGGGATCGTTGGGGGGCACTGGATCTTCCGTTTAAAAATGGACACTCCTGCATAGTAATAGTAAACAGTCGCGTCCTGAGGGTCTTTGCATGAGGTTCTGTACGCCCCTTTAGGCAGCAGACGAGAGTCTTTTGTGACCATATGGAGAGAAGGTGTCCTCCCTCTTCATGTTATTGGAACGAATTTGGATATCTGCAGCCCACATTATGATGTGTTAAATGTACCTTGACTGTGTAAAAAGAAAATGGGTGTTTTGTTGCAGGCGGAAAGGTACCAGTGTTACTATAATTTAAGCCAGGCAATGCATACAATTTTATTAAAGTTGGAGTAATATTATAGAAACCACTATCTCTTACATGTTTAGGGCCTTACTCTCCCTCAATACGCAGTACAATAAACTGTATAAAACTGTTGCTTTATATACTGGTCTCATGCATGTAGAAAAAGTGCTGGAAATTTCCAGCAGTTCTAATACGGGCGAGAGAAAAATACACTAAGGAAACGAATATACACAATTTATTGTGCTCTCTGATGATGAGACAGTAAGGCCCGAAACACGTAGGAGATAATGGTTTCTAAATATTATTGTAAATCTAATACAATTTTGTGCATTTATGGGCTTAAATTATATTAATTGCATTATAATGCACGGAACGGAAAATATAAAAAGTAAGTACTGGATTTCTGGAGTTAGTTGCGTAGATGCTAGTATTCTGCAGTTCGTGGAGATGATGGTAGTGTTCTGCAGTTAGTGGGAGGATGTTAATGTTCTGGAGTTAGTGGAGAGGATGCTAGTGTTCTGCAGCTAGTGGACAGGATGCTAGTATTATGCAGTTAGTTGAGAGAATGATAGTGTTCTGGGTTGGGTGGAGAGAATGCTAGTGTTCTGGAGTCAGTGGAGAGTAAGCTACTGTTCTGGAGTTTGCGGCGAGGATTCTAGTGTTCTGCAGTTAGTGGAGAGGAAGCTAGTGTTCTGCAGTTAATGGAGAGCATGCTAATGTTCTTGGAGTCAGTGGGGAGGAAGCTAGTGTTCTGGAGTTAGCGGCGAGGATGCTAGTGTTCTGCAGTTAGTAGAGAGGAAGGTAGTGTTCTGCAGTTGGTGGACAGGAAGCTAGTGTTCTGTAGTTAGTGGAGAGGATGCTACTGTTCTGGAGTTAGTGGAGACTAAGTTTGTGTTATGCAGTTGGTGGATAAAGTGCTGGTGTTCTGCAGTTAGTGGAAAGGGAAATTCATTTCTGGTTTTTTTTAGAGATAATGCTGAAAATTTCAAATTTGTTCTTTTAGGCAGGTCGACGCACTTAAACGAAAGTAAAAAAGATTTCCCAACAACATGACCTTACATCACAAAAGACAGTAGTCCTCAGGCATGTTGGCCAACTTTAGAACCGAAGAACTCCTATGTTAAGCTCTCAGTCATGAACCAAAGATTGCAGTACTCGTATTTTTTAAATAAATTCATATCTTATAAAACCCGGAACGTAATATTCAGTGCCTCATTTAACTTATTATTCTTAAAATTTGTAAGAAATTTATTCTAGCAGAGAATAATATGAGGAATAACTAAACGGAAGACACGGGCATAAAAAGATTAATAGCATTAAAACTGAATTTAAAAAAAAATTGTGCAAATTTACAGACTGAGTTTGTCCGATTAAGATAGAGAACAATGGAGCGCTGTGTGAAATTATTGTGATAATCTGTGTTTAAAGAGACTGAGGAAATTCTTGAATATATAGGCGATTCTCATTTTCTAAAGGAGGAAAACTTATTTTACAGTTCCGGTTCTGGTAATTGTAACGAAGGTATCGGATGAAAAGTCAATTATACTTCTTTATTTTATAGCTATTTATAATATGTTCAAACAAATAATATGTTTTTGCCCGCAAGGGTCAACATTTGGTATCAATAATAAAATACGTTGAGATAATTGTGTATAAATAAGCAACCATCTCGTTATTTTACATTTAAAATTTGTTATATTTGATAAAATCATAATTCTAATGTGGTTAGGCTAAATCATCTGCAGCAACGTTAGATATTTAGTTTTATTATTATATTAGCGTGAAAAATTGTGATTTGAAACTTTTAGTGCCTTCGTCTAAACAGTAATTCTGTTCAATTTAATTATTACCCAGTTACTGTTACGTACATTAGCAAGGCACATGATTGTCAAGTGTGTTCATAAGTGCAACGTGTTCGATGCGCAATCGGACGTTTGCAACACTTATGCTCTACAGCTCCAGTGATACGAAAGTACCGCAATCATTGCTGCTATCGTTACATAACTCATACTATTACGTGCAGCATAATTAGACGATGTAGATATTATTTGCTTAATCCATGCACTATGCTGGACCACGTCAGTGTAGACGCTAGGTCTGTTTTGTGTTCCGCAATTCACAGAGTAAGACAGTATTCCGGTCAATTTATTCCCACATGCCAGTGGACTACCTTCATCCAGCTGTAAAAAAACAAAATATATTTACTTATATTATTTTCTGAAGAAATATACAATTTTTTTTTTCATGGCACAAGAGCCTCTAACAGCTTTGCGATCACCCTCATTGTACACACCACACTCGGAGGAATCCTCTGGTCGAATGATCAGCCCGACACAGAGACCTCTACCTAACAAACCACAACACATCCATGCCACCGGCGGAATTCGCAACCGCAATCTCAGCAAGCGAGCGGGCGCAAACTCATGTCTTACACCGCGCGGCCACTAGGATCAGCGAATAAACCTACTAACAAGGTGAAAAAGTAGTTGTGAAAAACCACAGTAGAACGTTAAGCTTCATTATTGGCTTAATTAATATGGGTTTATTTTAAGAAGCTGATGCAGAATAATAGAAAAAAATTTCATATCGTGTAATTTTCCTCCTTAATTCGGAGAGCACCTCGAAGGGGAATCGGGCTGGGCGATAAGAGTCTTATCTCCTGTTTCACGAGAAACAGGAGACCACATTAAGCAACATATGTGATGAATTTCTGATAATCAAATTAATTTTGAAATTACACAGCATAAAACTTCATTGAAAAAAATGGGAGCGCCACGAATGACGAATTAAAGGTGAGTTGTAGTTGGACTGACGGTGCATTTTGCAGTCGCTTTGGAAAAAGCAGCGCCGTATATATGAGTATATCTGCTTATGTAATAGGAGAAAACTTGTGACTGTTTTGTTGCAGGCCAATGTGGTATGTTGTTCGCGGGTTCGTGTAAAATGATGTTTGGATGTTTGTTGATAGCATTATTTTTTAAATGACTTCCTTCACTGTAAATATTAAATTTGTCACAAGATTACTTGGATAAAAGTTACATAAACGTAACGTAGTTCCTTCAGAACGGCGACTGTCTACCCTGATGCAATTTGTCATAAGGACACATTTTTCTGGTTCCCACTCATTTCACCAGCAAATTGGACTTCAGTTTAAGGAAGAAACTATTAAAATTCTATATTTGGGGCATAGCAATATCCTAAATGTTTGGAAATGAGATGCTTGAGAAAGATGGATATCATTTTAACTGATAGAGTGAAAAATTAAATATTACATAGAGTCAATGAGGAAAATCTTATCTTGTTTAAAGTGAAAAGAGGGAAGGCTAACTGGATTGGTCACACTAGCGCAAAAACTGCGGTCTAACACACGTTGTTGAAGGAAAATAGAAGGTACGGGAGGAGGGGAAGGAAGACGTAAGAAGCTACTGGACGACTTTGAGGAATGGCGAAAATATTGGAAACTGAAAGAAGAAGTACAATATTGTACCATCTCGGTAAGTCGCTTTGGAAGAGGCTATGGACTTGTCGTCAGACTGGCTACATGTTTGCGATGGTGGTGGTGGTGGTGACGACGACACGACCATGTAAGAATCGGCTGCAGGCTTAGTTCAAATTTAGAATCGGCAATTACGTTGCCTGGAGAGTGATTCCGCTGTACACCCACACTTACAGCCAGGGCCAACAATGCCGAATGGAGCTTTTAGTTATTGGAACTTCACATGCTTGTTAAACATTCGATACGGAAGCTTTAGCAGTCGGACTGCTCTTTCGATCGTTAGAAGCTGAGTGACATCATCCTATGGCGACCAGCAATTCCTACTTTCGAAGCACTAAATATCATCTTAATTACGTTTAGAGATTCATTCCTTCGTCATGGAGAACATATTCCGCTGGCTTTACAAACAAGAGTTGGTTAATGATTGTTAAGAAATAAGTCATGTATATAATAACAAATATAATGAATTCATGTAAGCACTTCGAAAGTTTTCTTTAATGTTAATTTAATGCTTGTGGTGTGTAATATAAAATTTAATACTTACAAAACACGCATTTCTTCTTTCTTCATTTGCAGCACAAAACTGAAGACTTTGTAGGCTTTGCCCGAGTCGTTTTGAGCACTCAGTATTGTCCACAATTGTGAGATTTACCTTCTTAAGGACTTTAGATACAAGGCCATTCTGAAAAGGGAATTCAGAAACAATAGTGCGTAGAAATCTATGAACAGTACCACGATTAACCTGGAAATGAGTATGGCGAAGGGGCTTCTGAAGAAACCTTTTAACAACAGAGTGAACAGAGTATGGTACAGAGCTCTCTAAATAAGTAATATCGACTGATTGGGAAGGATAACGGGGAAGTCTCCAAACCTCTAAATAATAAATGTAAAGAGTAAGTTAAATAAGAAATATCATCTCATTCCTTCCACATGAACACTGTGATAAGCTACTCCGATAATAAATAAGACTCAGAGCTTTCCAACACCTTATTTACCAAGTTATTCAGACAAAGAATGAAGACTACAAAACTTGTACACAAATATTGTAGCATCTCAGTTTCTCGTTACGTAAGAACGCGACAATTTCAATGCCGTATGTGCAATAATTAACTTGTCAAACGAGAGATTTACTGTAGCTCAGGAGTAGCCACAGAGCACCTGACATCCCCCTTCTGGAGCAAATAAACTGTAGGCACTGGACACCATGTCAAAATGTTGTAACTGTCAATGCTGTGTTCTCCTTACCCAAGTTTCCGATCCCCACCCAGTGAAGGTGCACCGATCGCCTATAAAATAAGGCTGTTCTCTCACATCTATGGCGCCAACGGATGCTTGCCTGATATTTAGGTTCTGATTCAGCTGTGAATAAATGGAAACATAACTTTAAGTAGAAAGCAATTTAAAGCACTAAGAGAACTTATGACAAGAATTATTTATATGCAATTGTTTGCATTACCTACCAGAGAAATACGAAATTTAGGGCGACTATAATGAAAATGGACAGAACAAGACCATTATCGGGCACGAAATTATAGGTCTTGTGGGAAGAAAAACGAGTGAAATTTGATTATTCTGTTTAGACGTTCTTTAAGAAGTTAAATAACAGCGCCTTACGTGGAAATCACGTCCGTTCCCCCTTTCTTCCTTTCATGGCTTAATTTCAGACGCTACACCATTTCTTTGTTTTCATGAAATTCGATACGAAAAAGTTGTGACGGTCTGAATTCAATAAAAAAATTCCCAACGACAGTCGTATTTGTGTAGGTAAGAAATGGGATTTTCTCTGCACTTTCAATATTTTTTTGCCTGGTTGGGTGCAGTTTTGTGCACTAAATCTTACACTAACGTCTCTCAGAAATTTTTATATTTCTCAAAACTCCGTGCAGTGAGAAGCATTTTATGGTATAAATGAATTTCCATCCGTGTTCTTCATATTTGTTGTCTGATTTGGGTTAAATTTAACATATCTGCAAATTATTCTCTTCAGCGTTTGTGAGTTCCGTGAAAATCATTTCTGGTAATGCTTTTTGTATGGGCGTATATAGAATTTTATTTACACTTGCGTCCAGAAAATCTACGAATTCGCAAACAATGAACACCTTGGCAAAGTGTGTATAACACGTCGCGGAGTACACAATTTACAATCGTGTTAAGCATGTTCGCAAAATTTAGAAAAGAGACTGTTATGTTCTTCGTCTCTTCGTCCGTCCATCCACATGTAACAAATAGGCTTTCCCTGGAAGTATTTTCATGCAATTCAATATTTAAGTATTTTTTTCGGAAATATGCCAAGAAAGTTCGAGTTTTATTAAAATATCGCAAGCACAAAAAATACTTTTCATGAAGACGTAGGTAAATTTGTTGCAATCTCTCGCTCAATTTTTCTTATAATGGGAAATATTTCAGGCGTAGTTATACAGAATATCAAAGCACACATTTTATGTTCAATAACGTTTCTCCGTCATTCTTGCCGTTTATGCGATCATATGGAAAAATCTGATACAACCAGACACGCCACGGGTGACATAACACGTCACATGCGCATTGCACCCCTGATAAGTAATGCTACAAACATACATTCAGAATATGTGACACGTGTTGTGTTCCACGGCAAAAAATAATTACTCGAACGCGCCATGCTGTGACATTTATAAATAAATGGCCGGTCTTGTTAATATGCTGAAAGTTAGTGGACGTTTGGTAGTGATGGTTTCTACTGAAGGGCGGATTGAACCAAAATACTGATGGCCCTTCTAGTGACACAACTTTAGAACTATCAGGCTGCCATTGGCGGAAAGAGAAAAGTGTTGGAGTCCAACAAATAATGGTGTTGGGTATGAATATGTTGGGCTAAGTAACGCCTTTCGTTTCGATTATTCAATTCAAAATTCTAATAATTAATCTCAATCAAACCTTCAGAAGAGCCACATCAGACTTCCTTCCGTCTGTATCATAATTATTGTGAATGTAGATCATCTTCACGCCAGCAAGAACAGAAGGGTACCCTCTGGATAGCTCGGTGTTGCCAACCATGACTTCTATATCCGAAGCGCTGCCTCTGGGAAAGAGATACACAGTACATCAATCAACTGCGTATTCATGTAGCACTTAAAAGACACGTTGATTTTTAGTTACCTTCACAAAATTAAGAAAAGCGGGTATTAGATTTATTCATGTTTGTCCGTCTGTCCGCCCGTTTTCATGAAACAACTCGGATTCCACCGATCGGATTTATAAGAATTTTATATTTGAAAATCTGTAGAGAAAATTCATTTTTGACTAAAATCTGACGAGAATGACAGGTGTTTTATTAGAATACTGCGTGAACGTACGGTGATAGTTTGACGGATTCTTCTTACTGTGAGAAATGTTTCAAACAAAGTTTGTAGAGAAAATAAAAAACACGTTGTATGTTCAAAAACATTTTTTCCCCCGATAATCGTGGCGTTTATGCGATAAGGTGGAAAAATACGTTACAGCCCTAATGGTCACAGATGACGACAATATAATACATCGCATATGCTTTGCATGTTGGATAATTAAGACTAGAAACACATACTTAGAATATATAAAACTTGTTTATTTTCCAAGGCAAAAATGCTTAAGCCAACGTGTCTCAATGTTATATTTATAACTGCCGTGCTTCTCTTATTTTTATATTTAAATTTTTCAGATCCAAGTTTTATATATGAAAATGTTATATTCCCTAACAACATAAAATTCTTCCTGTTGATAACCTCGATATATCATATCTTCCAGAAAAGGCTGAATAAGCTGATAGTTTTAACGTCCCAAATACTAAGAGAACTGTAGGACCAGTGGTTCTTGACAGGGTTGTTCAATGTACAACACGAAAATGGTGGAGGATAGTAACCTGGTCGTGTAAATATCTTTGGAAGAACTGTACATCTCATGTAAACCATGGAGGCGAAAACGTATTTTTATCTTCGCACGTCTGTCGTGTTCAGTTCTTCACACATAAAGCAGCTAGAAGTTACAAATAAATGTAACCCTGCAGAATATTTTTAAGTCTTCGTCTCCTAGGCATGTTGCGTGAACGTTAATGAAAGAAGTTACAACGAAATAAACTGTGTACATACAAGCTGTTATTTTATTACTTGTTAATTAAAATTTCCTTTTTTATGTATATAGAAATAAACAAAACAAAAAGGAATTTTGAAAAATTAGGAATAAAAATAGACTACATTTTCATGCAAAATTTCGTAAAGTTCACCTCTAGAAAAGACCATAAGGTCCAGAATGGGCTTATGTTAGCTCTACTCTTTCTTTAGCCTGGTATTAGATGAGGTGGTTGGTCAATGCCTCTCCCCGGCCGCTTTAATCCCGAGAAAGGGATCCGATATTTATTGTATATGAGGCTGGGTGGGTCCGAGGGCCAGTCTGGACAAGTGAGCAAAATCTCTCACCCATTGGGTTTCGATCCCCGGACCGTCCAGCCCCTACCGATTTTCTATACCGCTAACGCTGGACTAATATTGCATATGAAATATTTCTACAGTCAGTTTTGTGATTTATATAAAACGGCGAAAAAGCATTACGATTTACGAATTTTATTATGTTCCTTGCATGGTCGAGTGACGTAAGTGCCAGCCAGTACACAGAAATTAGGAAAGTTATTTTTTTAATCAGTTATTCCAAGCTTTGTAACATTTCTGCATCCGTTAAATTTGGAAATGTTAATTCTCCATTTTTTATCATTTTATATTTTATTACGGTGATTACAGCCACAATAATTAGCTTACGTAAGAAAAGGAAGGGATAAAAAATAGTGTAATTTTCTGTACATAATACATGAAGCGAATAGAGCGTATTGTAGTTATAAGATAAGTTTTGAGGATGATATTAAAATGGATAATGAGGAATAAGTTCAGATTGCATATTATGAGCCTTTGAGTCACATGACGAGCTGCAATGTATTGACTAGCCCCTTAACTGGGCATGACGTATATGTACCTAGTCGCATTGTGCTATTTCAAATGGTTATGACGTAGTATTTCGTCCTCGATCTTGCACCACTAATATCTCTTGAGTAAGACGAGATATGACTTAGGTATTAATACTGTTACATAGTCTACAATCTTTCCACTATGAGGCACCAACAACCACCTTCTTCTTGGCTGCCACCGCCATCCAAGACAAATATTTGAAACATTGTACACTGTACGGTCTAGAGTGATAAAAATGGCAGCGTGTAGTAACAAGTGAAAGAAGGATCTGCTGACAGATGACGATATTTCCAAATGTTTAGACATTGAAGAAGAAAGTGACGTGTTCTCTGAGTAATATGATGATTTTTGGTTTGATACAAGTGAGGAAGATTCAGACGGAGATTCGGATACAAGCAGTGTTGTGAATGAAAGTGTATCATATGAGAAGTGTGAGGTTTTTCGCACCCTTTTGTACCTCAAGGCGTGGCACATCCAAGATTTGCATTTCTCG
>Ga0123354_10000791_pt1 | contig 34478 bp, 24 predicted proteins | sample TergutLab28metaG_2_FD_97872 | JGI IMG/M metagenome (GOLD analysis project Ga0123354, IMG submission 97872) | Labiotermes labralis P4 segment gut microbial communities from Petit-Saut dam, French Guiana - Lab288 P4 | ecosystem: Host-associated > Arthropoda: Insects > Digestive system > Gut ... | reverse complement strand
TTTAAAATATCAACATAATTTAAAAGGACATACAAGTGCATAAGTTGGTTATAATAAAGTGAATATATATCAAAATGCACGGTGAAATGGTGAAAAAATTACTGATAAGCATTAAATATTGCGTTCATTAAAGGAATGTTGATCTCATCAGATTCAACTTGGATAGATTTCATCCCGGTTTAGTTACAAAGACGTTTGTTTAGAAGATTTTGCGATAGGCGCCAAATGCATTTCAGATTCAGCCATATAAACCAAGCCCGAAAGTAATGTAATTTATACAATAAAATGCATGTCACGGATGTTTCTGGATATTACACTCTGTACGATGCAGGTGTGCATCCAAAGAAGTGGAGGCTGCAGCATGCCCAAGTCAAAAATTGAAAAACAAAATAATGCTGTAGACGGGATGATATAAAATGTTTTACCCCAAAGGTACAATTCAGCCGAACCCAAACATTGAAATCGGCTGAAGACTAGTATATTTGAATCTTAGAAAACGAAATAAACAGCTTAGGGAGGCTTAGATGAACTTAAATAACCAATCTGACATTCAGAGTACCGTGCATCTTGATGTATTCTTACAATAAATGCCAACGAGATACACTATTTCTCAAATTTATTTTGATAAAGAATTCTATATGTTTCGGACAGGTCTACTGTCCATCATCAGGAGTCTCAACGCTGTGTACACAGCAATAGGTATTTGTCATGCTAGTAATGTTGACTGTCTGCTAGCGAGGTTCATATTCATTTTTGTCCTAGAAGATTGATTTTAATATTACCCTCCCACTTATTCCTAGGTCTTCCAATCGGGCTATTCCATTCACGCTGTCCCACCGAAACTTGGAATGAATTTTTCTTCTCTCTTGTACGTACCACAAACCCCGCCAGTCCAGAAGGTATACAAAGGCAGAAACAGAATTCAGTACAGTGGTTGGGTTTCAAATAATTCTAATCAGATTTACTGCGACAACAATTCTGTGTGAGACTGCTTCGAGACTATTGCGTTTACGTGGCTGAAATAGTCGGTGTCTTCTTTGTTTAACAACAAATTTCAAACATCATATATTGATTTTTTTTTTTTAGCTGCGAATGATGCAAAGGGATGCGGTCAAGAGTGATCACCATATTTCGCTCGCCAGACTGTGATAATTTCGAGAGTGCTTGGACAGAATAGTAAGGACCGGGCCGAGAATAAAACCCACAGTCTTCTAGACACGAAACAAGAGTCCTAACGACTATACGGTGATCTTGGATACGCACGAAGACAATTATGTCACACGACATGAGGGCTGCTCTTTTCTGAGAAGAGGAACGTTATTCTAGTTGACTCTCGTCATTAGCCTCTCCCTGATGATTAATTTGAAACAAAAACAACAAAACATAACAACAACAAAGAGAAATATAATAATGAGATTGGTAAGGGCGGTGATGATATATACCACAAACAAAAAAAATCTATAGTGAGTACTTTATACGGGCAGATTAGAGTGGAAATCGTGCTGTAATTGCATACTTTCAGAATCCGTTATATTACGAAATTCCATATCTTAGTGGTCTCGACGTTCGTCTATTTCAGAGACGCAACAAACGTAACTGTGGCTGTCAAGGTAGTTACGAGAGACATTTAAGTCGTACTACTGCGCCGGTCCACATGTTGTTGTGTCGTGTAGTGTGTTGAATATTCGTCATATCAAAAGAACACTCTTTAGACTGAGAGCTGTAGAACTGAATGCAAACTACGAAATGTATTTCGCAAGGCAGCGTTTTTTACGACAGGCTGTTTGTGTCAAAACCGATAAAGTTTCATTTGATTTTCGAAAAATTAAGCCTTATTTTTTTATCGATATTAAAGAAGCAAGTATCAAAATTCAAGTATGTAGGCAGTACATTTAGAGAAGATGGGGAAAATAAAGAAGACATAATACAACGAATTTAAGAAGCTAAAGTTATGTTTAATAATACAAAGCAACTACTTTGTTCGAATAACCTTAGTTTGGAAATGAAAAGGAAACTCATAAAAAGTTGTTTTTGGAGTGCTGCTCTTTATGGATCAGAAACATGGACTCTAGGAATAAATTAAGACGATCGTAAATGCATTTGAAACATGGTGCTGGAGAAGAATGTTAAAAATGAAATGGACAGATAGAATGACGAATGATGAAGTTTTTCAAAGGGCGAAAGGAGACAAATTACTTTTAGAAATTTAAAAAAATAGACTCCACTTATGGATAGGGCATACAATTAGGCATAATGAGTTTACAGTAAACATCCTTGAAGGAAAAAAGGCCGTGGGAAGACCTCGACTACAATACTTGAAGCAAGTCGTCAGAAACACAGGAGCTGACAGTTATACAGCAATGAATAGAATGGCTTGCAACAGTTCCAGATGGAAAGCTGCCAACCAATCAAAAGATTGAAGGATAAGAAGAAAAAGAACGAAAATTCAGTTCGAGCAAAGAATTATATTGCAGACACCAATGCCATATTCCAGGGAAGCCCTAGAATTGCCTGCACACTGAACATTTAGTTAAATATTTTCTCTAATTACGCGTTTATTTTATCCACGTTCTGCAAGAAAATTCCAAAATTTCAGGCGATTCACATTAGAGTTACCTGATATAAGTCGGTTAAATACGAAGGAGAGAATACTCGGGATCTCATTAGGGCAAAACGTTGAACAAATAAATGGTATACTTCAGACTCAGCACACTTGCTACTCTATTGATCCTTGCAGCACGGAAAGTATAGGAGTAAAATGAGATATTCCGCTGCATTTTATTCTTTATTCTGTGGGAGCTTCTCGCACGCTTCCGTTAACAGGCCCATAAATACACAGGAGGCAAGGAAGTACATTACAACCCTGCTAGAACTTATTTCTGTACAATTTGAACATTAAGTTGAACCAGGTCATTTCAGAGCAGAAATTTATCTAACAACTCATTTATAGAATTAAGTTCGTATCTTACAGCACGTACTTTGCTTCTCCATTACAAATACCAACCTTTGGATGCTGTTGAAGGAAATATTACTTTTTATTGTGGGAAATGTACAAAACGCGTAAATACATTCTGCGGGCAACCTGCAGAGTTTTTAAGTGCAGCACGGGTTGTTGTGTTTACAAGTGTAGTAATCAGCATGCTTCCCCGTAAGGGTTAACTGTTCTCAGAAATAGGCCTATCAGGGAAGAGGCTGCTTCGTCTCACAAGAAATTCTTAAAATCTACAGGTCTCAGGCGGCAAATAAAATGGACGCTCTTTTGCCTGCTTCTTCAGTTACATAGCGGTAATGTTCGGACTGCTGTCACTGTTGCAGCTTTCACGGCTTTAACGTCATCAAATATCCGCAGATTAGGGTTTTAAAGAGTGGATTAAAAATATAGCAAACTCATTAAGTGTTTGCACACAAAGGTATGAAATACAGTGTTGAGATATAGGAGTGTCGTACATTTTACTCTGCAGTGAAGTTCTATTCCAGCTGCATTTGCTGCGGCTGTAACAATCGTCCGCGGCATCTCTTTACTCCCTCTACATGCATTGCCCACCGGCTGACCGAATAATGCGTCCGTTCGCCGTATTGTCACTACAGTAAGAAAAGGCCACAGAGACCCAAAGGGTGAGTAGAAGTATAGCTCTACCCCTTCCTTAATATCTGCACTAGATGGGGGTAGGTGGTCAACGCCACGCCCCGGCCGCTGTACCCCGGGAAAGACGCAGTACCCATTGTGTAGGAGGCTGGGTGGACCCCAGGCCCAGTCTGGACGGGTGCGGAAAATCTCGCCCCCACCGGAATTTGATCCCCGTACCGTCCAACTCGTAGCGAGTCCCTATACCGACTGAGCTATTCCGGCCCACGTTGTTACTACAGTATGAATTCGTAAGTTCACTTCATGTCTACGCTGATTATAAAAATGTTCGGTGTATGCTCTGACAAACGAATGTAAGATACGGGAGCCTCCAGTTCTGAAGAAACGCTGCCACGTTGCGGACACCGAGGTTCCCAACCGTAGCACTGCAATCCTATTCACTGCTAATGCAACAACGGTATCACTGTATAAATATTCATACGAGTCGGTCTTTATAAATCACGTGGAAAACCACATTTATATAGTGCGTATTCATGAGAATGTGAACTCTGTAATGGCTGACTATTTACCACAACAGTATGACGGACTTTAAACTGTTTATTGAGGCGATTTTTTTCGTCTTGTATAGGAAAAATATTAGTATCAAGACACACAAATTACACTAGACTGTGGTTAACTATTAATAGAACAATTGAACATCGATATGGAAGAGGACTTTGGAGTGTAAATAAAGGACACAGACAGAGAAGATGCTCTTAGGTATACGTACAGTACATATTTGGGGCGGCAAAGTTTGGTGCATTTGTGGGGGCATTGCCTCTTTGTTGAAAATAAATGATTTTCCTCGTTCATAACTTTTGTTTCAAAATCGATTTATATGTCGCATTTGGATAGCGGTACAGCCCAATCCCTAATCCAAATTGTGTGGCAAGATACACTAAGAATAATTTTGTAACAAAACTTAGCACAGGACCTATTAGATTGACGTTAATTCCCGCTTTACTACAAATGTTTTTTTTTCCGTACAGGCCAACAGGAAGGGTATTAGGAATTGTAAATTGTAAATTGTAAATTTGTAAGTACACGATTTAATAATAAATTATTCTAGGCTTGGTATTAATATAAATTCTTGTTATCTTGAGGATGTCAGACCATAACGATGGTTATATTATGCTGCACGTCAGAATGTTCCTACAACGTACAAAGGTAATAGACTTCCTTACAATCATAACCGAAGATTAAAAAACCAACTAGATGCCACTTGTTATTTTATTGTACTTCTTATAGGTTCAACATGTTTCGGGCATTACTGTGCCCATCATCAGGAGCTCGCAACTATGATGTTGGTTACCACATTGGTCGTATCGTTCTTGGTTTGTTGTATTCTGGAGGTAAGGTGCAGTTAGGCTGAAGTGGTGTCCGGGTTGCAGGCTCAAGTACTCGTGCTTGAGCCTGAAACCCGGACACCACTTCAGCCTAACTGCACCTTACCTCCAGAATACAACAAACCAAGAACGATACGACCAATGTGGTAATCAACATCATAGTTGCGAGCTCCTGATGATGGGCACAGTAATGCCCGAAACATGTTGAACCTATAAGAAGTACAATAAAATAACAAGTGGCATCTAGTTGGTTTTTTATTCTTCAGTTATCACAACGATGCACGGTCCAATAAACATCAGATTCCTTGCAGTCAGTCTCTCTACCAAATGACAGTGTGCCTGCTGCAGTTGCTGTGTGTTATCGAATTGAAGATTGCAATGCAGACGTATAATTTGTGCTGTTAGATTGTCTTTAGTTGACATTTATGATAAAGTGATCTTAACAAAAGCACAGTATAGTTGACATTTATGAAAAAGTGATCTTAACAAAAGCACAGTATCACTGCTAAGATCTATTGCCACTCAATTTTCAGCCGCCTATATTAATTGGCAGTGGTATAGCTTCTTCGATTACAATTCGCATTGAAACTAAATTCGTGTTAAAGGAAGGATATGGGAGGTAGAATAATACTAATGCCAAGTTCTATTAAAAATCAATCGACTGGTTCACAAGATACGCACACAAAGAAGCAAGCAAGCAAGCAAACACATACGTACATACCTACCTACCTACATACATACATACATACATACATACATATGGTATACATACGTACATACATATATACATACGTACGTACATACATACATCCGTACATACATACATACATATGTACATACATACATATGTACATACATATATATGTACATACATACATAAATACATACATATGTACATACATAAATGCATACGTACATATTTATATATATACATACGTACATACATACACACATACACAAACAAACATACATACATACATACATACATACGTACATATATACATACATAATACATACATACATACTTACATACGTACATACATACATACATACATATACACACATACATACATACATACGTAATACATACTTATATACTTACATACATACGTAATACATACATACATACGTACATATATACATACATAATACATACATACATACTTACATACGTACATACATACATACATACATATACACACATACATACATACATACATACGTAATACATACTTATATACTTACATACATACGTAATACATACATACATACATATATACACATACATACATACGTAATACATACATACATGCATGCATACATACATACATGCTTACATACATGCATGCATGCATACATGCATACAAACATACATACATACATACATAAATGCATTCCTACGTAATGCATACATACATACATACATATATATGTATGATACCTAAACTCTATCGTTGTTTTAAAATACATTTTAGAATAAAACAGTGGATAGTTGTGCCTTTAACTTGTTCAACACTTCCAGTGTTCATTTCCCTCACTAAATTGAATGCACTGTGTGTGACTGTATTATGTGGCTAACCATATGGCACACACAGTATGTCATGTTCGAACTCTGCGTTTTTATGCCTGTCCACAGCATATTCCAGGTACATAGGCCCTTAGGCACCAGAGTAACTTTACGTGCGTATCCAATCTTCCGCTTTCTTGCAGCTCACACAAGCATACAATCGTCATTCACGTCTATAAAATGGCAGAACACTTTACATCCAGGTAATAATAAATTTATTAAATATGAATACAATTATGATTGTTGTCTTTTATCCGAAGTTCTTCTTACTATCACAGAGCCAATAGATTTTAAAGCCCTATCAAAAGCAAAGGAACGTCCTGTAGACACTGTACACACACTTTCAGGCTTGTCATTAAACGCCCTGAAGCAGTGAAACACAGACGCACTGCAGGAGAGTTGCAAGTCAGCGGCTGTGTGATGCAGCCCTGGAAACACGAGTATGATGCAGCCTTACAGGTTTGCAGGAAAAAAGGGTCTATCTGTCCATCCTGCGGCTACAATTCAAGATATTACTGAGCCCCTTCAGGTGTACCTGTCGGTAGTAGCATCTCGACCGTTGTATGAGTGCGAAGTTCGCGCGGAATTTTGAATTACAGCGCGTTTCTCTACTCTCATAGGAGTTTAATAAGTATGATAATACAAGGGGCGGGGGGACCGCGGTAGCACAGTGGTTAAGGTGCTTTGCTACAAATCGGGAGGTCGCTGGTTCGATCCCAGCCGGTGTCAGTGGATTCTTCATTCACATAAAATCCCTCCGATCGCACTATGGCCCTGGGGTCGACCCAGCCTCTAACAGAAATGAGTACCAGGAGCATTTCCTGGGGGTAAAGGCGCCCGGTGCGTAAGGCTGACAACCTACCACCATCCTGTGCCGTTGTCACGAAATCTGGGAACCTTAACTTCCTGGAACCTTCTGGGCCTGTCCAGGCCTGTAATGGGATTGATTTACCTTTTTTTTTAATACAAGGGGGCTTTTGTTTTCAGCCCTGTACTATCATCTCATGCGACTAAGCTACCATTTATTTGTTAAATGTTGTTATATAAATGTGTATAATATTTCTTTATCTCTTTTATTTTTTTGCCTATGTGCTTCTCCGGAGTTGCTACTGCCAGTCTGCATATTATATGTGCAGTTTCTGTTACAAGTTTTCGACTCTTCTTAATATGAAGCTAATTCTAAATGACCTGTGGTGTATTTACAGGCTATAATATTATTGGAAGCCGGTCCCGGTGGCCGCGCGGCCTAAGGCGTAGGTCTGCGGCCACTCGCCTGCTGAGATCGTAGGTTTGAATCCCACCGGTGGCATGTATATTTGTCTGTTGTGAGCGTTGTGTGTTGTCAGGTAGAGGTCTCTGCGACGAGCTGATCACTCGTCCAGAGGAGTCCTACCGACTGTGATGCGTCATTGCGTGTGATCTAGAAACCTCAAGAATGAGGAGGCCATGGCCCGCTTTGGGCCGCAGAGTCACAGGAAAAAAAATATATTATTGGAAACCTTCGATTAAATCTCCTTCTATTGACTGAAGAGCAGTAGGTTGTAGGAAGTACAGCTACGAACAGCGTCGTTATATAAATCACAATCAAAGAAAGACGCAGAACTGCCTCCGCACATGTCACGAATGTAAAACGGGTAGTGGATATATACACCATCCATTCCTAACTCCGATACTAGATGGAAGTAGATGGTCAGTTTCATGGCCCGTACGCTGCAGGATACAACTGAGCAAGTAGCCCATCGTCGCTGTGGACATTTCGTTCTCAGTAAACAGACCTAAACGTAGCAAAGATATATATATATATATATATATATATATACGGTAAAGATAAATTTCACTCTATAACCTGCCATGGAGAAACAGAGAGCAAGTATAGATATAGCTCTACTCTTGCTTCAACCTCTGCGTTAGATGTGGTGGGTAATTCACACCACGTCCTGGCCAATTTACCCCCAGGGATGACCCGGTACCCATTGTATAGGAGGCTGGGTGGGCCCCGAGGCCGGTCTGGACAGGTGCGAAAAATCTCGCCTCTGCCGGGTTTCGATCCCTGGACCGTCCAGCCCGTAGCCACTCGCTGTAACGACTATGCTGTCCCGGCCCCAAATATGTGTATTAAACATCTCAAATGACGCATCTTTAAAAATTAGAACAGTTTTTTACCTACGTGTAAATTTAGAAATGGCCATATTATAAAAACAAATTCAATAATATCGGATTGAACTTTCTCAAAGACCGCTTTTTGTCGCTGGACCATGCTTTGCTCACCCCTGCTGCAGCCAGCAGGCGAGAAGACGTGGCTGCTTTATGGATAATACTGCGCAGATAAAACTTGAAGGAAAACCGTATGTGCCCTCTGGGTCGTTCTCTTATCTGTGAGGAAGGGAGAATACTGCATTGTGTCATCCGTCCTGATCTCACTCGTCACGGTAGACGTCATCCCTTGGTTTCAGCTGGACACGGGGATTCATGGCGTAGCTCTCTGCCGAATTGCGTCATGTACAGTGTCGCTGACTTTGGCCGTGGAAGAATTTCTTCTTAAACATCCAACGATGAACGCCCTTCCTTCGCCTTTGTAATATAAAAAAGAGCATCACTTACAACATTTACAGATCATCTGTCGGGCTCTGAGATCGCAGACAGCGGGTTTCAAGTCCTGGCACTCTAAAAGTGTAAAATCGAGAAGTTTTCTCAATGGCGCGTGACGTCTGCTTTCCTCCAAGTTTTGTAAATAGGCATGTGTTATTATTCCATGGAGTAGAATCCGTCTTGAGAAACCATTAGTCAATATCCTGGCCGGTATTAGAACAGTGTACCTCCCAGAACATAAATCTACAGCTATTTCACCTTCAGTCAGGCGTTATTGTCTGTATTGCAGGCCTCCTCCCATAAGTGTGTCTCGGAGTCGTGTGGTGGACTTTGAGAAAATAATTGTTAGGAAAGAAATATAATTGAATGAAACATACGGCTATAGGTGGCACATTCTGATGCACGATTACATAACTGTAGGATTCGAATTATAACTCTTCGTACAATACACAAAGGCCAAATTGTGCGTTGGGTCCATCGATTTTTTTCAAAGGAAGCAGATCGTTGTACAAAATAGTGATACAGCAAGTGAACTTTTTGCCTCAGCAAGGACTATCTGAATGGCGTTACATGCCTGTATGGGACAGGGCGTTTCATGTTCCGCGTTTGTGAGTCTTTCTTGGGGACATGCGGCGGGATTCCTTGGACGGAAGGATATACCTTTCGCAATGGCCAGTGACATACTTAAATAAAAAACGGCGAAGAATGCATTTGGAATTAGCGTTTCTACTGTTCTTTGCTGCCTTGAAACAGCAGAGGTCTTGTGATTTTCTGGTCTTCTGTGAAAGGAATTGCGCCATTTGTCTTAATGTGGGTTTAGTAAATATGTACTGATGTATACTGTACAATACAGCAGGTCACGGCTAGAATCTGGCTGTAGGACAAATAAAAAAAAAATAAACATTTGTTAGCTTTTGTCTTGGTCGAATACAAACACAGTCTAATGAATTTCATTTTCATATCCATAAATATACACCCATAGACTGAGATCAAATGTTTCCATTGTACAGCACGTGTCCTTCTTCATCACACTCGAACTGTTTAGGAATTCCATCCTCAGTTGTCTAATATCGTTCGGCGGCAGGCCTCGCTTCCTTATTGCAGCTGGCCTGTCTTTCATCAGTAATTTGCGGAGTATGCGTTGCTCTGCTACTGGACATTTGGTAATATAGGTGTACGCCGCATAACGACGTTTCGGTCAACGACGGACCGCATATACGACGGTCGTCCCATAAGATTATAATATAATATATAATGTATTATATTATATCATAATATTATAATATATTATAATGTTATATTTAATTGTAATACTTACCATTGTGTTAAAATTGCCTACAGTATTCAGTACAGTAACATGCTGTACAGGTTTTTAGCCTACGAGCAATAGATTATACCATGTAGCCTAGGTGTGTAGTAGGTTATACTGTAATATCTAGGTTTGTGTAAGTACACGTTGGCACAACAACGAAATTGCCTAACGACGCATTTCTCAGAACGTATCCCCGTCGTTAAGTGACACATATCTGTATGTCTATTTGTTTCTGGAATCTAAAATTTTGGCCAATGTTGCTTCGATCTTCATTCTGTCCGAATGATCTTGTATCAGTTGTCAGCCTTTATCTTCCGTGAGAAATGACGAGCTCTTATGCGTATTCATACGAAGATGTATTCAACATGTGTACGTGAATGTATGCACAGTAAAGGCTATATATAACAATAAAGCTAAGAAAATAAATGACTCTGGATATGCTCATTGTACTTGATACACCGGACATACAGAGTAAATATTACTCGTGCTGTGGACGTTCTGGTAGATTGCACGTACAAGGGGACTTTTAAACATTCTTGAAGACAAAACAAAAAAGGCATATGAACTTGTAATGCATGTGAAATCCAATGTTTGACGTTCATTATTCATCATAAAATTACACAGCATACAGATTACGGAGGAGCTGTGCTTCAGTCCACTTCGAACCACCGTACTGCCACTAAAGTCATTCAGTTGTTTCCTTACATAATACATTTAGTAACACGCATTTTGACGTGCACTTCAAAAAGAAACATATTAAACACAAGTAACTATTTTTTTATTGTTCTTTGCAGTGTTTCATGACCAAAATCCGTATGCCTTGAAAGAATGATCCTAACAGTGAAAACAGCAGTGAACACTATTCGAAGACTGAAAAGATTTAAAGACTGATAATTATTCTTAATCAAACCATTACTTTGCCTAATAGATGTGGAAGAGTATGCAGGACAAGGCTTCAGAATTTGTGATCAGAAACTTACAGTTACAATTCTGTTAAACGATTTTTTGTGAATGAACTGAAGATAAGAACATGAAGACAAGTAATAGGGCCTATATACTGCCGGCCAGATTTCTCTTCCCCTGTTTGATAAGAACAGTTAATAACAGTTTAATGAAAACCGAGAAACGCTGTCATCACATAATATTTCTCTCCAATCAGCAAGTTGTAGAATATTATCTAATTAGAAATGAAATAAGTTTTAAAGCCATTTTCTGGAGCCATATTCTGAACTTATGTCCTCTGCAACAAACATGGCTACCAGTGTGATAGGTTCTATGATTACAGAAACCGAATGGATGGCTATGACATTTACGGGTCAGTCCTTGACTCTACATGCGTGCCCTCTACCAACAACAGTGTTAACTGCGTTCCACATGATTGTGCGATAAAGAAAGGGCAGTATTTAGAGGGCATACACATCATAATTAGCTTCCAAAGGGACTGCATTGTTGCAAAGATGATTTCACTAGAACTTAGAAAATTTCATTAGAAATATATTTAAATTGAAGTAACAAATTTAACGTCATGTATACGTTTATAGAATTTATACAATAATTGATAGAATAATTCCCCCTGTTTTATGCGACTGCGACATTTGTTCCTTTTCTGAGGCAGGTCTGTATAACTAAAATGTTTTCGCTGACCAAAAAAAAAATGAGATTCAAACTTTCACGCGGGCCAAACCTAAATGTACCACGTTGCATTGTCTGTGTGACGGCGTTGCCACGTAGTCCTACTGCAAATGTGATGTTGCTCCTCATGGAAAGTGGTATAGGTTGCTATCATGTAGTGCTGAACGTTGTTGAGCCTAGTCTAGATTTTTACAGAAGGTAATTGTTCACAAATATAGGCGCTCATGAATAGAGCGATACACTGGAGAGCTGAAATTGCGTAGATTTGGAAGTTTTGTCTTATGACTGCGTCCGTAGAGCACAGAAAACCTGATGCCACGTTTATTTTTGAAAGAAATTGGGTACTACAGCTCCATAAACTTAGTAATTAACCAACTTAATGCAGAAAATCTTTTCTATAATAAGTTTATTATATGTCTCTACATGTTTCGAGCAGATAGGGCTCGAAACATGTAGAGGCATATAATAACCTTATTATAAAACAAGAATTTGTGCATTAAGTTGGTTAATTACTAAGTTTATACTGAGATGCATGGTCAGCAAAACATACAAAAAAATACAGATCCATAGTTCCTAGATGTAAATCAGTTAAGGGCTGGGCGAGAACGGATCCTCAAATATGAGTAGTCCCTCTGGGCACTTTATAGCCTCAGATGGAGCCGACTTTTTTCCTTCGAACTTCTCACTCATCAGTCAGATGCATTTGAATGTCGTGAATGGTACTCAATGTAAATGTTTTTCATACACGTGGCAAGATGTATAAAGCTGTATTTTGCAATTTATTTGCTGGATAAATTAGGTTTCATTTTAAATGAATTCGTTGGCCGGGATAGCTCAGTCGGTATAGCAACTCGCTGCGGTCTGGACGGTCCGGCGATCGAATGCCGGTGGAGGCGACATATTCCGCGCCCGTCCAGACCGGTCCTGAGACCCACCTAGCTTTCTATACATTGGGTACTGGTTCTTTAGCGGGAGTAAAGCGGCCGGGTCGTGGCGTTGACCACACACTCCCATCTAGCGCCGATGTTAAAAATAGAATAGAGCTATACATCTGCTCTCCCTCTGTATCTTCGAGGCCTGTTCTAGGGTGAACTTAACCTTTACCTTTATCTTTCAATGATTTCCCGGCATGTAACGTGCCAAAAATAAGCTAAGAGATACCCTGAAGTTGCTTAATTAGAAGTGGCTAGTAATGTCACACAGGGAAAGCGAGTCATATTCAAGTTTTTTCCTGTAACTCAGGGAAATTTCTTTGACACCTTCGAGTAAATGAGTAACCCGACCGCGGATGTCCACAGAGCCTGTAGAGCTGCTCCACAACACAGCCATCGGGTCTCTCTGTGGTAAATCAGATCGAATTCCTGAAGAAACGCCTGCTGTGTTCTGTGCTTCAGTCCAGTGTCATGAATGCAGTTCGCCTCAGCAACAAATACAGGTATAAATGTTGATATTTAATGATCTTCCGCATGAAAACTGCCTGCGTGATATGTGTGTGGTGATACTTTCCCGTCTGCCTGCCAGGCGATCGCTCCTTCTGCCCAGCAGTACCAATATATCTCTCAATCACTTATTGAGCTCCATATGTACTTATATCAACCACTTCATTAAAACACAGTGCAAGATTTTCGATGGTACATTTTATTACTTCGTTGGAGAGCTCTTCTCCAGTTGTGTGATCGTGGATGGATCACGATCCCGCCAGGTGTTCGGTAATTTGAAAGTCGTCATGAATGCCTCGTCCAAAAACCAAGAGTCAGGCTGTAACTCTGAAATAAACTCTTGCATCAACAGCGAAAGAATGATAGTACAACGGGTGCCTTATTTTAGCACTGATCATCGAGGTTCTTTGAGATGTCAGCTGCGTTCCACTGCACTGTCACCCGCAATGAACTGATATTATTAAAAAGACTTCTATCTATCTGTCTATCTATCTCTCTCTCTCTCTCTCTCTCTATTTGGACGGAATTTTGAAGCAGCAGTTAAATATTTATTGACGAACTCGACAATGGTGAAGAGTCACGATGACACAGCTGTTTCTCTGAAACTTTCAGACTCATGGTTACCGTCGTTTCTGACTCAGTTACGACCTCGCTGAAAATGTTCTGCAGAGTATACAGTCCTATGCTCAGCTGAATAGCTCCTAGATTTTCTTCAGAATCATTCAGCTTCGTCAGATTCTTGTGCTTATTTTAAAAATATCTTCGAGACTTACAGTATTGCGGAACAGAGACTGATTCACGAAACACGTGACGCGCGTGAATTTCTTATTCAATGCCGTGAAGAAATCTTAAATATCTATGCTAATTAAAACTCACGGTGTTGTTTCAATCTACTCGTTTTTTCAGTTGTGTTCATTCCAAAGGGCTGCAAGACAACAAAACCACCATCGCTGTGGGTCACACATTAGCACTGTACACATAGGCTTACACGCGCGTGTTAGTACCGTTACGAAGCCACCAGCACGTTTAATTTTTTATTTTCTTTCGTAGGTATGTATAATTGCATATCCTTGTAGAATTAAACACACGTATTCTGATAGAATGTAAATGTGAAACGCGCCTTCGTCAAGAACAAGTTGTCGTATGGAAAACTTGTACATTGCAAAGGTCTGATATGTAGATGCCCATAGGTAGGATGAGCAGACGGCCCGTTTTAAATGGAATATACCCATATTTACGTGGGCCCGGTAGCTCAGACGGTATAGCGACTGACTACGGGTTGGACGGGCCGGGATCGAATCTCGGTGGGGACGAGATTTTCCGCCCGTCCAGACCGGCCCTGGGGTCTACCCAGCCTTCTGTAAAATGGGTTCCGGGTCGTTCCCGGGGGTAAAGTGCAGCCGGGGCATGCTGCTGACCACTCACCCCCTTCTAGTGCCGCGGTCATGGAAGAGTAGAGCTATACCTCTACCCACCCTCTGGGCCACACCGGGCCTGTAACGGGAAAACCTTAACTTTACCTTTATACCCATATTTACACTGTCGCCTCCCCTTGTTCCGACAAATATTAACCGGGGGTATATTGTATATTTCAAATACATTTTTGTAAATATTAAATGTTTGAAGTATTTTTCACTGCTTTGGTAAATTTTTTATTTTTCAAATATTGGTCACCCAGCAACAACATTTATTGGAAGTTGAGGTATTTTTACAACGCAGAATATTTAACGAATAATGAGGAAAGGAATTATTTCTGGCTCTATACACTACATACAGTGCGAGTGGTTTTGCAGTGAGTGATCATCAAGGGCCAATAGGGTACGTAAAATCACAGTTTACTCAATTGGCGGGCACCTCTCCACTCTTATCTAGAACCAACTGAGATAGGTGGAAGAACTCGTGTAGCATTAGTCTATCTAAGAGTCTGTATCTTCCTCTGCAGAAAAACAAGAAACTAAGAGCAAACACGTAAGGCTGGAACAGGATTCGGGTGTGATATCTTTGTGGCATAAAACCGTTCCACCACTGGAATCAACCGTTAATTTTTTAAATATCCTCTTCGTCATCAGCTTCATGTTTGGGATCTTGTACGTCTATTTTCTTTCACTTTTCGGGCGCTGTCACATCCCTAGGGGTGCAAGTCGCTCTGTCTGTTCGCATGTTCAAATGTAAAGACTCAAAATCTGAACGAATCTTCGTGAAATTTTATAATGGGGATTTTGCAAGAAACTGTCCAGCAATTTAAGTTTTGGTTAAAATTGGACAGATATAATGGACACTTTACATACCTACTCGACTGCATTTTTGCGCGCAACTCCAGGGTTATTTGGCCTGTCCATCACCCCAAGCGAAAAAGAGAATAAATCCTGCTTGCATTAGACTTTACTGACGCACCACTTCTTACACAGTTTTAGACAGGCACTTTTCAAAATAAATTTACACATAGTAAGTATTGAAATAATAAGATTCTTAAAAGACATGTTCTCCCCTGCCCGCTTTAACGGTAATGGCAGCACAGCGTGGCGGAAGATGGCAAGGAAATGCAGGTACCGGCCGTTTGAGGTTAATCCTGGTTGGTATAGATTCAACCTTACGTACTTTTCAGCATCATTTCTATTGACTTATTACGTGTACCCACAATTATGTGTGGGGTTTTAACTTAACTACACTTAGCGTAGGGGATTTTTTAACAGTAGACACACACACACTCACGCGCACTCACACACACTCACGGGCACACAATCTCTCTCACACACGCGCTCACGCACACACACTCACACACACACATATATACACACTCTCTCTCTCTCACACACACACATACACTTACACACACACTCACACACACACGTACACACTCACACACACACACTCTCTCTCTCTCTCTCACACATGCACACACACACCAACACACACTCTCACACTCACACACACACACACTTACACACACACACGCACACACACTCTCTCTCTCTCACACACACTCTCTCTCACACACACTCTCTCTCACACACTCACACACAAACACACAATTACACACACACACACACTTACACTCACACACACACACACTCAAACTCTCTCTCTCTCTCTCACACACTCGCACACTCTCTCTCACACGCACACTCTCACATACACACACACACAAACACATTTACACTCACACACGCACACACACACTTGCACTCACACACACACACTTTCTCTCACACACCCACACTCACACACTCTCTCTCTCTCTCACACACACACTTTCTCTCACACACCCACACTTTCTCTCACACACCCACACACACACACACACACTCTCTCTCACACACACACACACACACTCACGTTTACAATACAGTAAAAAAAAAAGTTGAGTAACGTAAAGGGAAGTTTTCCCTCTTCACGCCATGAATGCGTGTGAGGGAGTAGAAGTATAACGCCACTCATTCTTAGCATCGGCGCTAGGTGGAAGCAAGTGTTCAACTTCACACCCCGAACGATTTACTTCCGAGGATGGACCCCCGATACCCATTGAACAGGACGCCGGGTGGGCCCCGGAACAATTGTGGACGTTTTAGAGAAGAGATAAATACCTTACCCCTACTGGAATTCGACGATCAGATGCGAAGTCTAGTACCTGTACAGATTACGCAATCCCGACTTCCATATAAATAAATAAAGCAATGTGCTTACATATGTTTGGTGGTTAGCGGGTCGAATTCCGACATATGTGAAATTCGAGTGACGTGAGGGTTTGCAGAACGGAAACCCTTACGCAGGTCGGGTCTGCATTGAGAAGAGTTTTTTTTGGTACTCTTCGAATATACCGTTGTGTTAGAATCCAACTGTGGCGCGTAAATATTCATTGTTACTACAAGACTGCACTAAGTTTTATCTGTATTCTGGCAGCAGCAGAGCGATCGAGCGTGAACTGCTGTAAATATTTTGCTACGAGACGGAGACAGCTGGTGCAATGTTCTGTATAACGTGGCAAGGAACATTTATCAGTGATTCAACTGAAGCAGTCTCAAGTTAACATTCAAGAACTCAAAATCCAGAGGCAACAACACGAAAAGCCAGTAACATTTAGTAACCTTCTTTGGGTTCGTGTCACGGTGCTTAACCCAGACTAAGGATAGCGTCAAATGATAGGAATATTGATGAATGGGAAAGGATTTTGAAAGAAGCAAGTCCTGGCATGAGGCAGGGGTGCACAAGTCCCGGGCGTCATGTTGCTGTGGCAACTAAATTTTGTTGTTTAACGGGATAGCTCAGTCGGTATAGCGACTCGCTACGTCCTGGACGGTCCGGGGACCGAATCCCGGCTTGGGCGATATTTTCCGCACCCGTCCACACCGGTCCTGGGGACCCACCCAGCCTCCCATACAAAGGGTTCCGGGTCTCTTTCCCGGGGGTAAAGCGGCCGGGGCGTGGCGTTGACCACCCACCCCATCTAGTGCCGAGGTTACAGGAAGATTACAGCTATACTTTTACTCCCCCTTTGGCCCTTCGTGGCCTGTTCTAGGATGAACTTTGCCTTTACCTTTACCTTTAACTTAACACCTAATATCTGTAACTTGTTTCATGTCACCCCTTTTGACGCCTAGGGAGTTAAGGAATCTTCCAGACTTGTGAAAAATTTGTGCATCCCTGATGTGAGGTATCTTTTTTTTTTGCTGGGGGGGGGGGCTCAGTAAAACTTCAGTCAGGGTAGCCGGTCGCCTGGCGGAAATTCGAACCATACACCTTCGAAATACATGTGTAAGGAACATAAGTGCTACTCAGGCTGCTCAGTGTTACGCGTGTTGTAGATGAATTTCATAAAACCACATTTCATGCAATGTCCACGCAATGTGAGTAGGCTCACAGAATGACGCCAGATGTACAGGATGCGTTATAATACAGTATAGTTGCAGCAATAAATGAATACACAGGTAAATGAGATATGCGTATTCGCCTAGAAGGCATGCAATAAATTAAAGTTCTGGCGTTCAGATTTCCACACTTGCAGAAAACACTGCATCAGACAAACGTTAAAACCAGTCACAATTTAACTTTATATTTCATTTCAAGTTTTTCTGACCGCATCACATCTGCTGGTGACATTAATGCGAAGGCGGACAAAGAAGTGCAATAATTCGAATTGTTCGCGTTTTGTAACATTAAGCCAAATGAATCGGATAGGTTAAGTAATTATAGACTGGATGACAAGCAAATAAAATTTACGTGACCAAATCTTCAAAATAGGAAGTCGGAGACGCCCGTCAGGCACATTCTTCTGGTAGCCAGTGTTTGTAGTGACCTACAGTGTTTCGTTTGTTGTTTTCCTGGATATGGCAGTTGTCGGGGAATGTCGTGGCGGATGCAGGCTGTGTATGTGATAAGGCCGCCACGCTCGGGGAAACCATAAAGGAAACACTTTGTACAAGCAAATTTTATGACCCTAACTTGAGTCCCGGCCAAATCAGCGTAGAAAGAATGTAGGGCTTAGTATAGTAACAAGTTGAAAATTCAGCCAGCCTACTTATGTTACAAATTGTATAATTTATAATTATTTTAATTCCATCCCTGGGCCGGGTAGCTCAGTCGGTATAGCAACAGACTACGGGCTGGACGGTCCCGGATCGAATCCCGGCGGGGACGAGATTTTCTGCCCGTCCAGACCGGTCCTGGTGCCCACCCAGCCTCATGTAGAATTGGTACCGGGTCTTTCTCGGGGGTAGAGGCGGCCGGGGCGTGGGGCTAAACCCCACCCCCATCTAGTGCCGAGGTCCTAGAAAACAGTAGAGCTATACCTCTACTAAACCTAAGGGCCTGCGTGGCCTATAAGAAGGGTGAAAATCTACCTACCTAATTCCATCCCTCCACTGAAAGTACTTGTTACTTTCAATTAACCATGAACTGTCTGGAAGAACAAGAATGATCAATGCAGATGAACCACGGTTCGAACCTACGCACGTCTTATTACTTAATACCACAAAATCTGACCACGCCCACACTGTCTTCGTAGAGCTGCGGTGTTTTATTCTGGCTTTCTCTCGTTTTAAATTTCTGTTTTTATCTCTACGTCTTTTTCCTCCTTTTTCCTTCTTCCTTCCTCTCGTTTTCTTTCTGCCGCCGCTTCCCTTCTTTCTCTGTCCATTTATCCTCCAATCTTTCTCCTCTGTTTTAACATTCCGTTTCCTTCGCTTCTTCTCTCACATTTTTACCCTATTTCTAACTTTCACTTTCCGCTCATGAAGCTGGATGAGGACTATGATTATGTATGATTTCCTAACCTTATCCACCTGCAGTTGTGTGAGGTGAAATTTTGAATAATGGCGTCGTCTGCTCTGTACGGTTGTTATTCATACGCACAGCGCGATTTGAAGTAACACGTGCAGAAGATGGGTGTTCCTATGCCTTAACAGATATTAAGGAAGACATCTTCGTGTGCACATGAGACGGGTTTTGATATGTGCTGATTAAACATCTCTATCCGAGTCACTCCTATAACACGTGACACAGTGCTTGCAAGCTGTACGTGTGGGAAGATTTGTGGTGGGCTGTGTGTTAATAAACACAAAATATAAAACATTCGGCACGAACAGTTGAGTAAAAAAAAAAAAAAATTAATCCACAGCGAGTCACTCGTAGGGTCTAAAATGAAAAATATTCCTTCGCTGAACAGGGAGGGATTTTACGCAAATCCTGTAACGGGTTTTACTGAGTATCATGCGTTTACCATTAAGTTACAAGGTGCTATAACGCTTATGCTAGTGTTCTTATTGATTCTTCAGGTATGTAACAACCCCTATCAACCGTAGAGGTTTCTATAGCAGAATTAGATAAAAATAATGTGAAATGTACAGTGAAGTGGGTGAAGCTGCCGATACTTTTGTTGAATTGTGTCCACTGAACGGACAGAGGGAAACTGCAAATAACTCAATATGGACAGACAATTGTCCAATGCAGATTCAGACTGGATAGGTCCAATGTCGAATCAAAAATGCAGTTCTGAACTCTTTCCTCATTGAAAATAGGAAAAGAATGCTTGTCTTTACTCTCTCTCCCTGTCTGGCTGTATGTATGTATGTGTGTGTATTGTATGTACGAGTTTGTTTGTCTGTGTCGTTATCTTGTTACTGTGACACTCCTGATATGTACATATTTAATCGAGAGCATGATTTACGTACCAATCAGAACGAAACTAAGCCATAATGTGTCATTCCAGTGCCACGTCCATGGTTTTTGCACGGTGTACAAAGTGAAGGCACAGACCTGTGTGGAAGATATTGCTTGTCCGTGCGTCCTCTTGGTTTCCTCTCTCTCTCTCTCTCTCTCTCCCTCTCTCGAAATTACTCAGCGGAGGCCGATAAAATCTGATATTGGAGATTACACCGAATGTTATAAACGACAGCAATTTTCGTTTGTATCGGTTCAGGGTCAAGGTTTCTTCACATTTAAGCCAAGTGCAACTTAACAAATTTTCTCAAAAGAAATTCATCATACAAAGATTCGACACAGCCCTACGCGTGCGATATGACACGAAAATCTCACGCAAGTGTTCACGTATCTTAAAATAGCTTTTCATCTGACAAATACGAGGGGGTGCTGATAAGTCCTTAGCCCGACCTACTCCCCGATGTCGTAGGACGGAATCGATATTGTCGTTGGAAAGATGGGTCTGTTCATGTGCCGAATTGCAAGTCTTTTCTTGTTACAGAGGCTGAAAGGAAGCATGTCAGGCGAAGCGCGATTTCAACAACATGGAGACGCGAGCTATCATCAAGTCTTTTTTTTCCTGCAAGGCAAGGCGCCGAAAGAAATTCATGCCATTCTGGCCATTCTGAAAGAAACATTAGAGGAACATGCACCATCGTATGCCACCGTCGAAAACTGGGCGGCCCAGTTTAAACGTGGTGGTTTTTCCACCTGTGATGCGCCTCGTCCTGGACGACCCAAAACAATGACCACCCCGGAGATTATTGATCAAATTCACCAGCTAATCTTGGAAGACCGCCGGATTTCTGCTAAATCAATAGCTGAGCAACTGGGAAACTCACGTGAGCGGGTTTGGTCCATCATGCATGAAGATTTGGACATGCGGAACCTCTCCGCAAAGTGGGTCCCGAAACGCCTGAACGCGAATCAAAAATTCCACGGTACCAGTCGTCTGAGCAACTTTTGGAATATTTTCGGCGCGATTCAGATGATATCGTGTCGCGATTGGTGACCATGGACGAAACCTGGTTATATCACTATGACCCGGAGACAAAGCAACAATCAATGGAGTGGCGGCATAGCTGTTCACCCCGCCCCCAAAAAAATTCCGAATGCAAAAATCCGCTGGAAAAGTTCTTGCCTCGATTTTTTGGGATCAAGACAGCATCCTCCTCATCGGTTATCTTCCAAAAGGCCAAACTGGTGCAATTGGAGGACATTTTGAAGGAAAAAACGCCTTGGGAAGGTCACCAAAGGGTCTTGTTCTTGCACGACAGTGCTCCGGCTCACCGGGCACTTGTAACCCAGAACAAACTGGCCTCTCTGAGCTTCCATTATCTTGATCACCCACCCTATTCTCCGGATCTGACCCCGTCGGACTACCATCTCTTCCCTGGACTGAAAAAACAATTGAAAGCTCGCCGTTTTTCTTCCGACGCTGAGGTCATTACTGCCGCTGGGACTTGGTTGGACGGACAATCTTCTTAATTTTTTTTATAGCTTGCAAAAGTTAGAGCAACGGGCTAAGAAGTGTAATGAGCTTCGTGCTGAGTGTGTTGAATAAATTCCAAGTTTGGTCGCTGTAGCTTGTTTCCTTCGTGGTCGGGCTAAGGACTTATCAGCACCCCCTCGTACGTATCAAACGAAGCAGGCGAACATTTTGTCTCACTATATGTTTGCTAGAGCAACCTTATGTCTACAGTCAGTGAACACCAAACCTTGTGGTATATGTATATACACAGTTTCAAAAAGTGTATTTGGGAAGTGTATTTGTTGTATTTAAGCTTTATACATTATCGAAAATAGTGTACTTTCTATAGACATTAGTTAATTCCGGTAGGCAAAAAATAAAAATAAAAAATAAAAAAAACTAACACGGTGGTCACAGTAAATATGGATTATTTCCCTGATTTCTTAATGGAAACGCATAAACGCATGTAGCAGGACCGAACGTATGGTTTCAATGATATTATCCATGTTTTGTATTCGGAAGGATCCGGTCCGACAGTCTCCTACTCAACGCGTATCGGGGTGGCTCTTTGCCTGGGTTGCGACAGTTGAGCCGTTAAGCTGACCACCCACCCCCATCTAATGCTGAGGTAAAGAATGTATAGAGCTGTATGTCCATTCCCACATATGCCTTCATGGAGTGCAGTAGGATAACTTTACTTTCACCTTCAAGCGGGTTCGATACCCGACCCTGAGGTCTGCTGTCCTGACAGAATTCCTCTTCCAGTCCACAGTTCATCATACACATAATATTCCCTTTGGTCAGTAAACTTTTCTGTTGATAAATCATGGTTATATAAGATAATAAGCAAGGTGAGATTGTACCTAGGCCCACGCAGTTTCGCAAGGTTAAAAAATATTAAGGAAGATAAATTGTCTCTTCTTGGACTGCTGAGAGCCCGAAGATGGAGGCAGCAGTCCTCTCCAAAACTTCAGTAAGTACTGCATGTACCAGTCGGACACAACATCATGTACTAGAAGAGTGTTTCCCAACCTTCGGACCGCGGCCCGATATCGGGCCGCGAGAGGTTCTCCTAGAATTTGTCATTTTAGTTTTCTAAGCAATTTTCATGAATAAATGTTTTATAGTGGAAATATTCTGAGGAGAAAAATATTCGTGAATGTGTCGAAAAACTCAGACCCAGATGCTGGCATGAGGAAACTACAAGATTTCATTAGTCCAGTGACTGATAACTAATTTAAATGTAATTTTATATTTGTCAACATGCCACACCGTACACATAATTGTACTAATACTCTTTATGATTGTGCCATAATTAATTATTAATACTTATGTTTGTTTAATGTATGAAATTTTAAAAAAATGGAAAGTTATTTACGAGTAAATCTGTTGGGACAGGGCCCTCGTCTTATGAAAAAAGAATTTACCGGGCCGCGGTCTAACAAAGGTTGAGAAACACAGCACTAGAAGGCGCGAGTCTTCATCAGTACCGCTGTGAGAACCTCAAATCTGACGTCAAGGACTTCAGCAGGGAAATCTCTTACATTTTTGGCGGAGGTGGAGGGAGGGGCTATTTTATTTCTTCAGTTACTGCCAATTGTGTAGCATCGGGAACTGTTTTTGGCAACATGGAGAGATAGGGTGATAATCAGGATGCAAGGTGCGTGGTTCATGGAAAGTGAATGGAGGAGATTGTTTCCGAATCGTAACTAGTATGTATCGGACGGCGATAGCAGTGCTGAACTTTCGGTTTCTGTTCCGGAGGCTTAGTTGGAAAGGTTATTAACATGTCTAGAAATGGTATATGGATCTGTTTGTGTGTGGGGCCTGTGTGTGCGTGTGCATTTGTGTTGAACATTACGAACATTTCGCAACACCGCACTCTTTTCACGATGTGTTTGCAGTACCTCAGGTAGTCTGTTTGAAGTCTATATTATCAAGTGTAGTTATGTAGATACTCGGCTACGTTATATAACTGCCAGTTCACAACACTGTCTCCCTTCTACACAGACTGGCCACACACACACGCGCGCGCGAACGCAGACACACACACACACACACACACACACATAAACACGCGCGCGCGCGCGCACGTACACACATACACGCGCACACACACACATACACACACACGCGCGCGCGAACGCAGACACATACACACACACACATATACACACGCGCGCGCGCACGTACACACATACACGCGCACACACACACGTGCGCGCGCGCAAACGCACACACACACACACACACACACACACTGTAAAGATTAATTTAGCATGAACATTAACTCAGATAGCGGTACGACATGGGACACTTGGAGCCCAGTCTCTTTTTGACTGGGCTGGGTGATGCAGCAATACCGCTCTATTCATTTACGTGTTTCCGGGAGATACCAATTTCGAAATTTGGCTGGCTATTCATGGTTTTGCCCAATGTTTACTTTCGACGCAGAACTAAAATAAATATGCTGTGTGAGTAAACTGCAAGGCTTTTTCAATGTTACTGCAGGTGTGGTAAAGATATGGTAAAGCTGTCTTTGTACCCGTCCTGACAGCTTATCGGAGACTGACAGAACAGCTTCACTCATTCTTAGTCTCGGCACTAGGTAGAGGTAAGCCGTCAACCTCACGCTCCAACCGCTTTACACCCCGAGGAAAGTGCTTTAGGTACCCTTTGAATAGAAGGCTGGTTGGGCCCCAGATTACGTCTGGGCATTTTTGAAAAGAGAAAATCCCTTCCCACTGCCCAGAATCGAGCTACGATACCTCGGTTGTCCAACCCGTAGCCTAGTCACTATCCCGGCTCCTAAAGCAGGTGAAAAATTTAATAACCACTGTACTGTAAAGGGGTAATATTAATTATTTAGTTTTTACTGTGGTTATATGAGAAGCAACTTTCATGTCCCTTGAATTCTGCCGCATTGAGAATTCCATTTTTCCGACTGACGGTAAGCTGGAGAACATTCTTCGAAGGCAAGACTGGGCCAGAGAAGAGACATCCTTAACGTGTCCTGCGATTCAGTATTACAGAATTGGGTTTGACTTATGGACATTTAAAGCTTTTCCGCGGTGTACGTTTTAGATTAGAAAACACACGTCGATAGATTTTAGTTTGTCTGTCAATCTGATGACAGTGACGATGCAGTTAATAGCCAGCGTGGCGGACCTAGAGTTAAATGTGGGGTCCGAACGGCATCGGGAAATAGACACACGTTAACATTCGGACATTAAAATGTTAAAATAATTCGGACAGTTTTTTCCTCTCTATTTACTCTTTCAGAAGTTAGAAAATAGAGAGGCATTTAATCAAATCTGTGTTGCTTGCAACTGTTGGCGAATGAGAAATCACTGGCTTGCAGCGACGTATCGCACGAATTCAAGGATGTTTCTTCGGTGTTATGTGACTTTTTAGGAGCTGTATTCATCTTGAAGCCCACACCTAAACCTGTTAGAGTGTTGACACAAGATCACATGATCACGTATAAGAGCACAAAGAGAGAGTGACAGTCAAACACAGTAACTGCGTCTTCTTCTCAAGAATAAATATTCTTTACGAAATTCTTAACATTTTCCAAATTAAAGGTAAGAATAGCCAATGCATCCTCTAAAAATAGGGCACATTTTAAGTACATGCAAGTCTAAATTACATATATAATGGAAGTAGTAAAAAAGAGAAGCCTGTTCCTTTCCCTAAAATGACCTCCATTTTAGAATAAAATTGCTTATTTATTGCGATACGGTTATGAACAGACTATACTACAGGGCTGGGAAACCCCGTAATCTGCTTACTCTGACAGCTGAAAAATTAAAAACCCTCTAGTGGGGAAAAATGTAATTTTTGGTTTAATATTTCCTCCCTCTCTCCTTTTTAATTTTTGCACATATTTAGTAATAAATCGGAACTGTAAACATAGTGTCGAAGGATGACCACGGAATTTTAGCGGGGTAAGGAAAACGATCATGTTCATTAATTAGCTTATGTTTATTGGAGCGTGCATCATCTTGATAGTTGAATACAGAGAGAGACCAACTTGATGTCACTTGCTTTTTTGTATTTCATTATTTAATGCTCAACATGTTTCGGATCCGGATACCACACCACCCCAGCCAAACCACAACGTAACACCAACACGCATCGAACCAGAGCAATACAACCCATGAAATAACTCAACAAATAAGTCGCAAGCTCCTGAGGGTGGATGTATTAACATCCGAAACATGTTGAGCATTAAATAATGAAATACAAAAAGCAAGTGACATCAGGTTGGTCTCTCTTTATTCAGCTATTCATTAATTATGTCTTTATTACACCAACAACATGAGCATATGCTATAAAAGAGTGTATTAATTACCACCTTTCCTCCTAGACGTTTGGGGACTTACTGCGCCATCTTCATGGAGAACTTTTGGTGTACTAAAAACATAATTTATGAAAAATGCACAGAACGGGAAGCTTCAAGACATAGTGCTCATTGTTCAGTGACGAGAAGAAAAATGCAAGCTGTCGGAGATATGATCCTCGGACAAGAACGAAGCTGACGAATCACACGGGTCTCCCTAATATATGCTCCACTCTTATTGTTTTGCCACGCAAGATTTTTTGATGCCTTATACCTGGACTGTAAAAATTTTCCAAAAATCTAGAAAGCACCTCAAAATTCTAGGCGCCCAGAAAGGTAACATGTAGCAAGTTCCAGGCTGAGGGCCCAGATTTATTAGCCAGCAAGTACAAAATTTAGTAGCCGCGGCAAGCTGACGCCCGAAATTTGTCAATCCCTGTTATATACTTTAAACTTTTGGCGCCGAAATTATTTTTTTTAATTTTAGCTCACCCTGTAAATAAACTGTTAATAATACAGGAGCCAAATACGTTAGAATTATGAAACAAACTGCATTTTGAAGAGAAAAGAGCGGAGAGAATACACCATGTTAAAAATATTCAGTACCTATATTTGTTGAATAAATATATAAAATGCAACGTTTAGAGGTTAGCGGTGCGGTACGACCCCTATAGGGGTCGTTAGGCGTCAAAGGGTACATAATGGTTAGTATTGTATTTCTTGCTTATTATATGACAGTAAATAGGTCGGTGAAAAGCAATTATGGCGACGCGTGCGAACCCTTTTTCTGTTCTGTATAAACGTCTGGTGAGCAGAATTTTGTCTGCCTGGCGAACTGGACCAGTAGCACTTGCCACCTAGTTGCATACTGCAGTTAACGAATGTTGCGCTTGTTATAACAATCATATTGGCCAATGTTATGTCATTTACCGCTGTCACGGCTCGTAGTCTTTACCCAGTGCATGTGGACATACCTTCGTTACTGAAAGCCGTTCTAATCCAACCTTGGGCACTAGGATGCGCGACGTGTTTATGTAACTGGCAGAGATGTGCAAGGAAGTGTAGATTTTCGTGCCTTCTATAGGAAAATGTTGTCTTTCAAGAGTTCTTTTTAATATCTTAAAATGGTAAGTTTCCTCTCAAGGGAGATACGACATTTTTTCTAACATTCTAATTATGAGAAAGTAAGGTTTAGGAGAGCCGCTCCCGGTGGCCGCGCGGTCTAAGGCGTAGGTCTGCGGCCGCTCGCCTGCTGATATATTGGGTTCGAATCCCACCGGGGGCATGGATGTCTGTCTGTTGTGAGTGATGTGTGTTGTCAGGTAGAGGTCTCTGCGACGAGCCGATCACTCGTCCAGAGGAGTCCTAGCGACTGTGGTTCGTCGTGATCCAAAAACCTTGTGAATGAGGAGGACCTAGCCCACTGGGGGCTGTTGTTCCAAATAAAAAAAGAAAGTTTAGGAGAAAGTAGAGAAGCTTAAGCCTACTATTGAATTCCATGTAATTGAAGCTTTGCTTTGTGTTTAAGGAAAGAAGATTCATACGAAGTCGAGAATGTAGTTAGGTGTCGAATAAATAATGTGTAAGTTTTAGATGTTTACAAACGTCCGAGTCAGACACAGCTACGGGAAACATAACATTTTATCTCAGTATGTTTATCTCTGGTATCATATAGGTGTGATGATACCAGAGGCTGTGTAATGCAATTTTGACCTCCTGATGATGTGCACATGTGCTCGAAACATGTAGAGACATGAAATAAACTTATTGTAAAAGATGTGATGATACCAGAGACTGTGTAATGCAATTTTGACCTCCTGATGATGAGCACATATGCTCGAAACATGTAGAGGCATGAAATAAAACTTATTGTGAAACAAATTTTGTGCATCAAGTTGGTTAAATACTGAGATAAAAAATCTTATAACATGTTTATCACAGTAATGAACACAGTAATATAATTCCATACAAATCATTCCACTAAGAAAATTATTTAGTGAAAAACGTTATGTACAGATTAACATAAAGAAGACGAAACAGCAGTGCACGTATCGAGTGGACATACACACGGGAGACAAAAGAGGAATGGAGGTCGCTGAACGGAACATTTCTTATAAGAATGGGAACAGACTAAATGGAAATTATTTTTACCCTTCACTTCAGAAACTTTTATCCAGCACAATTCAATCTGAAAACACGGAAGTTTGAAATGTATGAAACTACGAGTTTTCCGCTTTAAATGAAAGAAAAACAACATTCTGAAATGTGATAAGAATTGCTTTATCGAAATTTTTTGGTTGAAAACTTGGAGGGATACTGGACATAGACGAGGGAATATTATTAAAACGAATCTTAGTAGAAGAAGTGTGGGGGCGTGGACTGAATTCAGCTGACTCAGAATAAGTTCCATTATAGGGTGGCGACAACACGGCGATAAACATATAGGTTGTACAAAAACGAGGAACGTGTTGATCAGCTAATTAACTAACAAAGCTTCAATAAAATCCTTGTACCATGGAATCAGTCAGTCATTGACTTACTCATTGTGTCCCTCAGGCAAATAATTAGTCCACGCGTTAGTTAGTAACTTATACATTCTTTGGAAGAAACATGTTTTTCGCCCATTATTCAGAATGCCTTCCCATATAAATAAAGGTCTAATTTCCAGTAATGTCGCAGAGTGAAGGTAGCTTCATTGAGAGGTGTCCTGTAGTGTAAGGCTGCATACTTTTATTCAGAATATGCATGTTTCAAAACTCATCCAGGATTTGCGATGTCCCGACTGAGGTTTTCTGTGCTGTTTCTCTTTCCTTCAGCCAAATTCTGTGATAGTACCTCGATTATACCTTGAGTGCTTCCTTCCACATCTTTTCCAATTTAACAAACACCCACCATGCTACCTTCCACACCACAGATTTACAGCGTCGTAAAATAAACGACAAAAAGAAGGTAATCTAAGCTTAAGGCATGACCGTTAGTGGCACTGTGACACTTATCCGACATTTGCACCAATATAAATATCTGAAAACCATGAGCAGCACATTGGGGCCGGGTAGCTCAGTCGGTATAGCGACTGGCTACGGGCTGGACTGTTCGGGCGTCGAATCTCGGTGGAGGCGAGATTTTCCGCACCTGTCCAGACCGGCCCTGGGGCCCACCCAGCCTCCTGCACAATGGGTACCGGGTCTTTCCCGGGGGTAAAGAGCGGCCGGGGCGTGATGCTGACCCCTAACCGCCTTCTAGTGCCGTGGTCAAGAAAGAGTAGAGCTATACCTCTACTCCCCCTATGGGCCGTACAGCCTGTACAGAGCCTCAGTGCCTGTACAAGGGTGAACTGTTTTTATGAGCAGCAGAAACAGTTTCGGTGGCGCTTTGATCACCACGCAGACGGGGAACTACTGCCCTTTTCCGTTCAAAGAAAGAACGGGGAAAAAACGGAACAGCCATTAATTGATTATAGGCTACTTAATGACTCCATATTTTACATAAGGTTAAATATGATGGGAAAATGATGAAAAATGCGTAGTAGATGGTAATGTTTGAAGCTGCAGTTATGGCCTATTGAAGTACTGTACCGCGCATGCACTGAACTTTCTGATCAAAACTACAAAACATGTCGTCTAGAAACTCCATTCCCGACCGTACAAGCCAGTCGCTTGCGAGTACAAATCTAGTGCTTTTCGTCTACACTGTCTTGCTAGATAAAAAAAAGACTAACGCTAGAGTTATTTAACAAAAAGTTTTAAAGGCAGTATGACCGTCTTTGATGAATCGAGAATACAAAGAAAACTCGTTGAAGCAACTGGTCGTCTATGAGGTTCTGTTTCAGCATTTGCCTGCAATACCCGAGGAAAAACATCGAAATTCATAGAGAATAGCCACTTCCTGGTCGGTATTCCAACTCAGGCTGTCGGAATACATACTGGATTGCCAAATACTTGACCACAAAAAGTTCGGTAAAACAGTTGGTGATAATGAGCTGTGCAAAAATAGCTCTTATGTCATCAAATGGATTATCAGTCTTTTGAGTGTAAGTAACTTTTGATGACTTGGTCATACATGTGTGGAATGATGAAGTTATATAAGAAATGCAAGATCCCTGCCACTTCCCATAGAATTGGCCCCGCGTAACTCATTCTAATATATTATCTTCAAGAGTACTTTTTTATGGAAGATCTGTCTGCTAATAACAAAACTAGCTGTGAGTTCATAACAGACTAGGCTACACAGAAGCGATCAAAATGTGTATGTTGACTATTAAGAAACTTCAGGGCTTCCTAACGTCCACAGCCCTGCTATTTTAGAGCTGTGCAGGAAATGGCATTACCGTGGGGTACGCTACCTTGATATTAAAAAAAAAAAGAATTCTTAGAAGTGCTTAAATAAATCTTCTGCGTCGTATGTCTTTCATGGTGTTAGAACGACTCATTCAGAAATAATAGGAGACATAAGCACCTTTCAACCCCCTTTGCTTAATCACCCTTCGAATCTCAATTAAACGGATCAAAAATTCTGACTGATATCACTGTGCATCATAATATGCCTTGCAGTTATCTAGGTTTTATGAATTAAATGAACATACAGATGGCGCCATGTTTGTCCTATTACCCTGCTTTTCATTTCCGCAACTACTGAACAAACTTCAATAAAATTAATTCTAGGGGCTACACTGAAAGCTATTGGGCAAATTTAATTTTAGTTCAAACTCGCCCACCATAATGTCTAATTTACTTAAAATGCAGACCTCACTGACATCGTCATGCTGTCAAACACTGTCATGTGACCTCTCAGGTTTCATGAGATGAAGAGATGATGTCGTTGAGATGTACAATACTAAATGTTCCGGACGAGTGGGAACATTCCTCGTTTTTATTCAAGGGGTCGGTTTTCCGAAAGTCCGCTCGAAGCTTGGTGACTTCCATGGATTTCCTCAGTCATTCCGTATAAATCCGTGATACGTGGGTCACTGTCACCATGGCATGGCGCTTCCTCAGGCTGATGATGGAACGGCCTTCAGATATGGAGGGTAACTGCGACCATACTGAATGAGCAGTTGCGGGTATCCGGCAAGCCGTGGTCCTCCAGCTTCGGGGGTTGGACGAGGCGCTGGTAACTTCTCGCCGTAAAAACTTACGATATTACGAAGCATTCCACAAGGCCTCGGGCCACTTGTTTATCTACGCGTACTGACACTGATGCTCTGTACAGGCCGTACGGCCCGTAGGGGGAGTAGAGGTATAGCTCTACTCTTTCTTTACCACGGCACTAGAAGGGGGTGAGGGGTCAGTTTGGCATTCGTGTTGGCAGAAGTATGGTTTTATTTCTGTTAAGAAATTCGAGACTTTCGCTTATGTTGTGGGCCTTTCTGTCCCACGGAAGTTTGAGCTTAACTTCTGATATATGTCTTGAAGCTTAAGGGTCTCATTCCATCCCGCGCGAGTCCGGACGGAGATATACACAGCACAGGATAGGACACTTACGGTAGTATTCAGTTCTGGTTCTACCAAACCACCAACACACCCTGAAAATGGGAACGGAATTAGTCCCCGAAACATCGGTGAACCACGTCTTGACGCGCCTGTCTGCCCGAGAAAATTTTATTACCTTCTGAGAAATTTAAATTGGTCAGCCACAGAAAAGTAAAGCCCTTTCTTTGTTCGACCCGTCACTGGACGGAAGGGGGAAGAGTGTTGGGGGTGTTGCCTTGGAGAATGAGGGGTCGAAGTGCAGAGGTGGCTCAAATTTTAGGTAGTAGAGCGATAGTGGCGAGACTGGAAGTAACAGCACCTGGGAGGGAGGTTTATTAGATTGTTTAAAAAAAACCATAAAACATGTGATATCGATAAATAAACTAATATTGCGAGGCACCTGAGATGTTCTCATGCTCCCATAGTGCTAGACCATGCTTCTGACGTTCCCAGCCCATCGAAAGGGTTGGAAAGGGAAGTTTAGATCAGTGTTTGTCAACCGCCGGTCCGCGGCCCGGTACCGGGCCCTGACATCAATTATACCGGACCGCGAGAGGTTCTCCTGGAATTTGTCATTTTAGTTTTCTAAGCAGTTTTCATGAATAAATGTTTTATATTGGAAATATTCTGAGGAGAAAAATATTCGTGAATGTGTCGAAAAACTCAGGCCCAGATGTTGGCCTGAGGAAACTACAATACGCTACAAGATTTCATTAGTCCAGTGATTGATAATTAATCTTAATGTAATTTTATATTTGTCAACATGCCACACCTTATACATTAGTGTACTAATACTCTTTATGATTACGCCATAATTAATTATTAATACTTGTGTTAGTTTAATGTATGAATTTAAAAATAAATTGGAAAGGTATTTACGAGTAAATTTGTTGAGACCGGGCCCTCGTCTTATGAAAAAAGAATTTACCGGGCCGCGGTCTCACAAAGGTTGAGAAACGCTGGTCTAGATAACGTCCTGTTGCGATGGTGTAGAAGAACCTCCAACGGACAGCGACAAGTTCTCCACCGGTAGACTTACATCTTCGATAAATGAATGTGAAGGCAAATGAGGTAAACAAATTCGCAAAGAACTCAGCAAGAATGAAGGTGTGCCAGAGGGATTTCCGTCTTGTATAAACAGCATCATAATTGTACATCAGACGTCACTCCGTCGTCCTATATCCACGTTTATCGAAATTGTACTGTGCACTTGAAATCTCGTACATATATTCTTGTTACTCATTACTTATGTCAAAGACAGAAGAACAGATTAGTCATTTATCACGAGTGTATTAAACTTGCATAGAGGTCTGTGCGATAGGCCGATCCCTGGTCCAGAGGAGTCCTACCGAGTGTGTGTGTGTGTGTGTGTGTGTGTGTGTGTGTCATTGGGTGTGATCAAGTGCAGCAATAACCCTAAATGAGTAGGTAACACAGCTCAAACTAAGAAAGAAAGAAAGAAAGAATTAAAATTTCCATTTTCCTAGCTTCAAGTGGCACTAGCTTAAAATTTAAAATTTTCCAGCCACAATAACCACGGGCGCTTCTTATTTTCATATTCATTTAACCTTTTATTGGCACCCCCACCCCGAATCTGTTACTTGAGTGTTAACAAGAGGTAACAGATTTTAAAATAGTCAAAAATAGTCTAAAGCTCTTGTCTAGCACGAGCGTGAACACTATAATATACATGTACCATCACCACTAATACGGACAGTTCTTGCGTGTGCGTGCGTGAGTGTGTACGTGTCGGTATAGGAGTTGGGTTTCCATATCACACATTTTTGTCAGGTATAAACAACAAATGAAGTATGAATCATAATATTATGGATGTTTTATAAAATATAATTTATAAATATTAAAGGCTTGGCCTCAAACTGGATGACGAAATTAATTCAGAACAGACAATCTTCTCTGTGTTTCATTGCATCACATTTGACTCGCTGTACAGATGTCCAGCCGATGTCGAGACTGATGTAAACGTTAGAGAAGTCGTGTTGCAAGACGCCATAATTACTGTACGTTAGTACTAAAAGGGTCCATGTAACAACTGATAATTGCAGTCTTACCTTGCACGGCAGCTGCTGCATTCTGCACGATGACCGATGCTCCCTGGAGTTGACCAGGAGTCACCACAACACTTGACAGCATCACCTGCTGTTGCTCATTCATCAGGTCAAAGGTCACCTGCTATTTGCCTCTTCCAAACCTTGCCGCCACATGAAGTTCGTCGCTTGCTTCATCCAACCAATCGCTCGGACAAAGAGCAAGAATACTGTCTCGACTGAGGAGACACCTACCTTATTATCGGAATACTAGCGTCTTGTGCGCGCGCGCACTCGCTTCTTATCAGAAGATCATGCTAGAGCAGACATCAGTTGTATAACGAAACATACGACTTCCCCCCCCCCCCCCTTTCGATGCTTTTTTTTGATTTTTATATTTGGGTGTCCTTATTTTTTATTTGTTTGTTCATGTGGAGAAAAAAGGAAG
>Ga0123354_10000789_pt1 | contig 34488 bp, 22 predicted proteins | sample TergutLab28metaG_2_FD_97872 | JGI IMG/M metagenome (GOLD analysis project Ga0123354, IMG submission 97872) | Labiotermes labralis P4 segment gut microbial communities from Petit-Saut dam, French Guiana - Lab288 P4 | ecosystem: Host-associated > Arthropoda: Insects > Digestive system > Gut ... | reverse complement strand
TAAAAAAAGATTGGAGGTGGGTGTGTTTTTTTACAAAAAAAAAAATGAATTCTTCCCCCCGCGTGTTGGAGAGAGAAAAAGGCCGAGCCCGCCCCTCCCCTGTTGCGGGGGGGGGGGGGGGGGGGGGTCTGTGCTCCACAATTATTTACGCACCCACCAACAGTTCAGCAAACAGCTGGTTACTGCCTCAGTAGTCGTAGCCGGGGTGACACAGTATACATACGTACTATGACCCATTGTACGTACCAGCTTGTAATAACAGTTACGCTTGAAGAAGTAGTCGAATGATAGTTATTGGCAGGTGAAAACCGAAGTGCTGATGAGGAGGAGGGGGGGGGGCGGCTGAAAACCAACCACTAAACACCCGGCACAGCCATACAACTACAGTAACAGAGGAAAGGAATGTCTTGGGAACGTGGTACGAGAACCCGTATGTAAGAGAATGAGTCACACATGCCTACACCTTGTTCTTTTATTTGTATTTACCCATAACATACCCGCTTCTATGGGAATTTCTTCCGCGTAAGACATTACTGACTTCGTTAAGTTTGACATGTTAAATACAGAAAATAAAAACAAGACAGGCAATGTACTGTACGTATAACGTAACATTGAGGCGCTTTCGTGCAGACATAGTTGCCGTGGCACAGAAATAAGTATTGTGTAATCTGAGTGTGTGTTTGTAGCCTTAGTTATCCAGCATGCAATGTGCATGCGCCATACTGTCATCTGTGGCCCGCCCGGCTCTACAATATTTTTCGACATCCCATTCACGGCATGATTAAAAAAATTACTTAACATCAAATGTGTGATTTGATTTTCTCTACAACTTTGTTCGAAACATTTCTCATTCTAAGAACTGAGTGAGATAAGATCAAACACATATATTGGTCTTCATGTAAAGTACCCGTTATTCTTGTCAGGTTTTAATGAAACTTTGGTTTTCTCGACAGATTTTGGAAACATACTCAAATGTCAAATTTCATGAAAATCCGTCCAGTGGGAGATGAATTGTTCACGGATAGATGAGCAGACGAACGGACATGACGAAGCTAATATACGCTGTTCCACATTTTACGAAAACGCCTTAAAAGCCGCTAATGGTCATACAGTTGACTCAAAGTTTTATGCCGCCCTACGCAAAGCTTGGGCTTGCTGATCTGTCTCTCTCTCTCCCCTCTTCTCTCCACAAACTCATCTCCTAGAGTTCCACATTTACAATATAAAATAATCGTAATACTAGATTTTTTTGTCAGTTCTGTGAAGAATTAAAGTACTTCATTCCTGCTTCCTGACTTTTCCCCTTAAATTTTCCTGTCCGAGGTGACCTACCAGGTCGCCTATGTGTGTTCAGTCGGGCCTTCATACAGGTCACGTTGAACAGAAAAATTTCTTCTTAACATCGCCGACTTAGGTTCTGACGCGCTTCCACGCATTTTAGACCAAATTCAGTCCCGGTGACGCTAAAAACGAACGGATAGAGCTGTCTCATGATAAGGTAAGTGTATGCGCTATGTACAAATCGCCTGTTCCGGTGATAAAAAGGGAGCTTGTCACATAAAAAGGCTCTTATTGGACCCAATTAAACAATTCAGGTCGTTTTCAAATAATGTGTTGTACATAAAGTATGTCAGCAATACAATGCATTCAATTCATTAGAACATAGTACCCTATAAGCACTCAGGCTAAGACACGAAAGCAGAACCTTCCGAATACAATTTAGAGGCGTAGCTGGATAAGCAAACCTGCTATTGTTGTAGGGACCAATAAAGGACTTGCACAGTGAAGGTAATAAGTGTGCGAGTCCCGTAATAAAAGATCATTTATGGTGAGATTAACCACGTAATTAATTGGGCGGCACTGTAGATCGACATTCAGCTGATCCGGATATTCCCTGCTTCATGGAACACGCAGTTTCATCACCAAGCAAATCCCAACATTGCAACAAATCACAGCCAGTCAGACCCTTTGCATTCAATCTCTCTAACATTCATTGCAGCATACTGTATGTCTCTTCTTCCTACTTACTTCTGTGTCTATCAAGGGCGTTCTTTAGATCAAACATTTGCTCCGCCTGTCCCTTCTTTATTGATTTAATCATCCCATCAATATTATGTGTTTGTATTCACACACACACATACACACGTAAGTACGTAGATACATACATGCATACATACATACATACATACATACATACACACACACATACATACATAAGTTCCATGGATCGATAAGTTTGTAAAAAGGCCAGTAGGATGTGGAATAGTAGTAGTAGACCACGTAGATATTTACAGTTCCATTTTATCTCCTCGCTATTTTAAAATGATGTTCAGGTGTTATGCCAAGCCTGGTATTGTCTACCAGGCTTATTAGGCCATTGACCCTCAGGTTTTCTAGATCCTTGGACTTCAAGAACATACAGCCCAAGTTTCTGTATCTTTTACATGCTAGTGCCGGACAATGACATACAATATGCACACTATCTTCTTTTTCGTCCCTGCACAATTGGCAATCCTGCCATGATCTGTGCTCCTGCCGCTGTGTGCATCCGAGTCTACACATGTAGGCTCTAGGGGTCGCGTGGTCTCTGAACAGCTCCACAGCCACTTGATGTTTCTCTCGACTCACTGCCTGAAGCTCTTTTGTTCTATTTGGCAGAGGTTCATTCATTGGGGTCTTGGACCGGTGACCTTTACAGATCTTCCGCTTTTTTTCAGGTGTTCTTGTCTCCAATGACTCCTGATTTCTTTGTCCACAGCAATGGGGATGCCAACGGTTTGGTCAGAACGGACTCCATTAGTCCCTTCCTTGGCCAATTTATCAGCTTCTTCATTTCCCGGTATTCCACGATGCCCGGCTATCGATACTAGAGTGATTTTATTAGATCCACTTAGTTGTTTTTAGCGCTTCAGTACTGTCCCATACCAGACATTCGGTGGCGGTTTTTACAAGGTCTGCTTTTGCTGCCCTGCTACGAGAGTAGAGGATGTGGAATAAGACGTAAACATACAAAACATACAAAGTATGCAATGCATACAGAATTATTGCAGTTCAAAATACTCTACCCCCTTTAGTATTATGAATAATCTTTACACATAAAAATTCTTCTTAATGCTACTTTAAATTGCGCCTTTTCATTCCTAAAACTTGTGAGACTACGCGGTAAATTATAGAAAGTTCTGACGCCAGCATAGAATGAACTTTTGTGAAAACATGAAAAGTTGGCATTTTGTCTGCGTTGATGGTACTCATTCGTTGTATCAGTTTTGTGTACATAAGAAAATGTGAATATGTTCTCCATTATTTACAATGAAGCTAATTAATGAAAATACGTATTGGCATGGAACAGGAAAACCTTTAACTGCTACCTGAGTTTCTGTCCTTGCACCGACCATAATTCTGACAATTTTCTTTTGTAAAGTAAATATCTTTCCACTGTTGAACAAATTTCCCCTTCCTCCCATATTATTCAGCTGAGTGACTGTCACACGACCTCTTATTTAAAAAGTTACATTTTGGTTACAACGGTTAACCGGCCACACAATAACACAACTTCTATATATACAATGAACGGGTCCGGCATAGATGTAATGTTACTGGCCATACGTTTGCAGTTATGTAGTTAGCATCCACAGATCACACATATGTTCCTACCTACCTACCTATCTACATACATATCCGGCTTGAAATATTTTGTGTTTTTACTTACCGATTTTTAAGAGACGCCGCAAGCGCACTTCTTATACGAACACAGCATTGTTGTTATCTCTTAAGTCATTCAGGGCCGTAAGAGAATCGAATGAACATTTACAGAAATAATCATGAGACTGGCACGGGGCTGTTTACCTGCGAAAGGGACAAACCTGCGAATCTATCCTTTTAGACCTATGTTTGAATGTGATCAGTTTCAAGAATAGTAACACATTAAATCATATTTTCGCGTAAGGTTATTTATCAAATATTCAAACTTCATACATAAAAACCACGAACGCGACGAGTCATAATCTGACGTGTGAAGTTATTTTTAAAACCCGTTTCTGACAGTCCTCAATGGACTAGTACTCAGTTTGACCGACGATCCTAATATTTCGCCTTGTCACCGCCATCTCCTCTGGAAATGGAAAGGCGAGTAACAAAAACGGACATCAGCGGTGCGAGGCGAGATGTCCTGGTTTCCACCCGGTAGCGAAAGCGAAATCCGTGGCTATAAAGAGGCCGCATCAATCTTCAGTAACCACAGGAGAACTCCGCCAGACAACATGAAAGTGGTAAGTCGTTGCTTTATACAGCCATGGCTCTTGGTATCGACTTAACGAGCATTTATGGAGGGCTCAAATAATTAAAACACGCAGTTTTCGCAGTCACTAGGCAGCTAAAACCGAAGAACTCGTTCTACCAGGAGGCGTGTGTTCTTACAGCAAATTGGATATAACGCGATGAATGTATCACAGAACACGATTTCCGAACCCGGACACTAATTGGGTATAAGGTGATATTTTACTTCCGCGAAAATAATTATTATAAAATAAAACTAAGCGTAATATAACAAATGGCGAAGAAAAGGCTGTAGGTCATATTGTTATTTTCTCCAGGTATTACAACTAACCCGTTAATTCCCATTGACCTTATCATTATTATTATAACAACATTTCATCATAATGCGTTTTTCTTCACGGGTACATCTCCACGTTATGAAAGATAACGTACACTGGTAGCTTTATAAACAAAAATAATAAATACCATGAAGAGGGTATTCCACAGTTTACTCGCTCACAAGGAGAACACCAGCTATGATTTCCCGATAGTAGTTGCTATTCAGATATTGCTGTGTCTGGTGTCGTGCCCACGTATAGTTGGATGGATAGGTAACAAACTATACGGCATCACATTCACATCTACGTCCTTTATTGAGGTCCTCAACACAAAAATTAACATTGTCTCACTAAAGCTCGTCATACAAAATTTCATTTAAAAAAAGTAATACTCCAAGAAAACCTACAGCAAACGCGAAACTCAGCCTAGGGTATCCTTATTAGGGGAGGACTTCAGAACGCCAAGAGACATGTCACTACACCAGCATTCAAATCCAAATTTATTTCATTTGTTGCAGCTAGTCCTTGGTGTTGTGTGTGTGGCACTTTTTGCTGTAGCAAGTGCCCGCCCTCGTTTTATTGCGATCCCACTGGATGACGTACAATTTGTCGAAGTAGAAGACTTCTCAGCACCCCTAATCAGAGTGGCACGTCAGGCAGGCTTCCAGGCAACGGAAGTGGAAAGTGATGCTGAGGAAACTGGACGTTTCCAGCGTGGGGCATTTGGAGGCGGTGGTGGCGATGGTCATGACTATGTAGACTATGGAGCCCACACTGGCCACCACGGTGCTTTTGGATGGTATGCTGATTTTCCAGTCCAAAAAGGACACTAGACTCTAAAAAAATCACTCCATTTGTTTGATTTTAAAATTATTTACGACTTTGTTGTTTTGTATGTTTTGTTTTTGTTGAAAAATACAGTTCCTTGTTGTTTATATTGCTTCTTTTATTACTACTCCAAACTTTGCATGAACAACAATTTCATGAGTGCAAAACACTGTTCGGGAAATAGAATAGTACAAACAAAAGTGGCTGCAACACCTACCAAGAATGGACAAACACAGGATACCCAAGCAAGCACTGTAGTAAAAACCGAAAGAAATATAGGACGCCTCAGGAAACGATGGAGGGACCAACTTCACCTTCAAAGTTAAGGAACAGGCACTACGCCTAAACCCATCAGAGATAATGATGATGATAATAATATAATGAACTGAATCAATATCAATTGATAAAAGGGCACTGGGTCATTCCTGGTGGTAAAACAGCAGGGTAGTGGCTTAAATCAACCATATCCATCTAGGGGCGAGATTAAAGAAAGAGTAGAGCTATACCTCTAGTCCCCGTCTGTGCCTTCTTGGCAGGTTATATGGTGAACTTTACCTTTTTACCTTTGTTAATTTCAATTGAAAGAGTAAGTGTTTCACAGAGTCTCAAGGTAAAAGTTCAGCACAGGTACTGCAGTACTAAAGGTTATTTTACTCCTGCTTTTAATAAAATGGACAACAGCAAAATAACAATTTTAGTATATGATTTACTCTCACAAAAGTTTAAAATAAAAAGTCTTTAAAATTTAAAATATTTTCATAAATACTACTGTGGAAAATCTTTTGCCAGAATCTATGTCATGTCTGTGCTACAGACGTGTGAAAGACTACGTTTTTGGGAAACATAACACTGATGATCCACATACCTCATCATGACTTACACACCTAATTTTTATCGTTTGAACTTCCGGAAAGTTATTTCTCCATGCAGGACAAAAATTATTATTGATAGACAATTAACCTGGTAACAGATATGACCATGCGTGCATGCTGTGGCATACATGGCATATGCAGTTACATCTTAATTCACCATAAGCACATCTCACACTTGTTCCATTTTACATACATTCAGAGAGAATCAGTTATGGTATTAAATATAATTTTGAAATTCAGTCTCAACATTCTAGTTCTTTAGTAGCTGATATGTGGAAAGTTAGTCACACATCCAGGCAACTACCTCATCAGATAGACATCTTTCATACCTTCCCAATAAATGTAATTACTGCAGTCAACTTTTGTGATTCAAATATACTGGTAGAGATCAGTTATAATTATGAGTGCCACTCTTTATTTTGGTTGTAAATTAGTACAGAATGTTCCTTCTAATCCCTCCTTATTTCTAGATTTCTTTAAAAACCCTGTAGTTCCAGAAGTGATCTAAAAAATTAGATATGGCAGGATGATTTAAATTATGAGTTAAGGAAAGGTGTGGAAAGATGCACATATGGCACGTTTGAAAATACAGCTTGCACATGCCAAGAAGACTGGGGAAAACCATAAAAATGCCACAGCAGGCTGTCTCTAATTCAAGAGGGCCTCATAAATACACAGCAGTCTTGCTTATCACTACTACACTATACCTGATGTTATTTGCAAATAAAAATACAGCAGCAGTAAGAATGAAGTAATTTAATTTCTTACCTTGAAGACAGGGATCATGTAACATCCTTCGCCACCTTATATTTTAGATCTCTGACAAAGCAGGTTTCAGTTCATGAGAGAATGAATTTGAACTGATACATTCACTAATTCCTTGCAATTTAAGAACACCTGAAACAGATGCAGGTCATACAATACTGACAGCATCTAATATTTTACTTAAGGTATTCAAATTTCAGACAAATAATTACCGTGTATATTACCCTGCAAGATTTTTGTTCTGTAATACTACACTGTAAAATACCCAATACTAGGATACAACTGTAAAGTCCGTCCCTTCAAACAAATGGGCCTGTGATATTACTCTCTTAAAATTAGCACAATTATATCATACCCATACTCCTCCATATCTGTCGCCCACTTCCTCTCCCAACACTAATATCATATCCAAAGTAAAAGCATACTTATACTACTTGCATGGCACTTACCAAACCAAACAAGATTACATGCACTTCTGATTTATGCAGTTATGAATTAATAAAAAAAAACACTGGTAGGTATGATAAACATGACATGAACAAAGATCTTTTATAGATCATCGGCAGTCAGTTTTGCAGCACCCGCGAAAATAACGAAACGATGTCCGCCATGTTTATCGCGCGAAGGACAACTGAATACGACTGCTGCTAGGCTTATATCGTGTGACAAACGAATAACGCACTGCATGTTTTTTAAATAGTGACACTGCAAACATGCTTATAAAAGCGAGCTGGCCTAGATTTGTTCACTGCCTACGCCGGACGTATGTAGCGTCAAATAATGAAGACCCCGTACGTTATTGGCAAGGGAAGTCCGTTCTCTACTTACTACAGATCCATAACAAACAAAATTAAGTTACATCGAGTTCATGAAATTAAACAAATGTTCCTATAATTTATGGTCATTACAAGCATATTACACCGCTTGGCACTATAGAAAACTGTGCGCTAATGCTGTGCTACGAAATGGATAAAGATGCAGGGTTGTGCTCAGAATTGGTTCAAAGAATTTTTGTCGTTCAAAGCGAAAATTAGCCTTACCGCACCCATCTCCCCTAGATCAACCTCATCTCTTTTTAAGTGTATTATTTAACAACGCTGTCATTTCCTAAGGTCATAGCGTAGGTGATAGATGAATGACTATGGAAAACTGGAGGTACGATACTGGCAGGGGAAAACGGAAGTACCCCAAGTAAAACCCATCGCGGTGCCATTTCATCTACTACAAATTCCACAAGGATTCGTCTGGGACTGAACCCCAGCCTCCGCGGCGACCAACCGATGACTGCACACTTACGATATAAAATGAGCATAGTAACCAGTCAGTTTTTAAAGCGCAGTCGTAAAAGTGTTTCATTCCTGCCTCCTGACATATTCTACCTCCCTCCCCCCCCTCCCACAAATTTTGTCACACTAGTCAACTGCCTAGTGGGTTTAGTTGGCCCTATGAATGTTGGACTGGACCCATACCTACAGTAGCAACGATTAGATAAGACCGGCATCAAAAATGCAAAACAACTGAAATTCGACCCTATAAGCAAGCCTGGTCGTTAGATAATTCAATATAACGCCAGTGTCCTGCCCTGGGAAGTAACCCTAACCATGTATCTTAGACAGGATGAAGAAACTGTGTGAAACTTGGTAGGAGGTTGTCCCTGCTCACGCTATGGCCGTCTTACCTCCAGGGAAAAAGTTCCCATACCCATCCAACAGGAGGCTGGGTGGGCACCACAGCCTGTGTGGACGATCTGGTGAAAAGAAATTCCTGTGGAAAATTGAACCACGATGCTTTAGGTAGGTGAGTAAAGGCCTATTATTGATTGCAAGACAATGAACTAAAACTTCCAAGCACCTTCTTTAAACAAATTAATTAAAAAGCTGCTCTAACTGCAATACACTGAAAAAGAACATGTGGACCCACGCTTGATGCACACTGGAATAGAGGCTGCAGGCGACCAATGACATATGTCAGATAAAATCAAACCATACTGAGTTTGAATACGAACCCTTTTGGAAACCAACTTCAAAGCAGGCTACAGTGACATCCTGCTTCAATGAACAATTTCTTGTGCCACTGTATCAGCAACATGGAACTTGTACACAAAATACATATTCTGTAGTGATGCATGGGACTGAATAATATTTATCATTATTGACAATAATTACATCATGGGTTGGAAAGGACCAGGTTTAGTCTACAGCCACTATTACACTGAGGCAGTAATATGCAACAAGCTGCATGCAGCACACTGCTAAATGCTTCAAAGACTCTTTACACCATTAAATAACACTTTCTTTTTAATTCAGCAAAATTTAGGTTCTGATGTCACTGACAGAATTATTTGCTGCAACAGTACATGTGGTGACTACAGCTGCAGAGATACACAATGACAAACACCAAAGACTGTGAAGTGGGAAAATTTTCTGTTTTGGGAAGAAACAAAGATGTCTGTTACAGATATGTCTTTTAACAGTGATTCCTTATCTAAAACTTTCCAGGGATGTCAGAATTCCATCTGAATTTTGTTACAGCTTTTGCTGCTTTACACACAAGATACCAATTATCATGGCAGTAATGTCACATGTACATCTTCAAAGTAAAATACAGCATGCAACATCCACTTGCCCTTTCATTTGGGATGTTCTGGAACATGTGGCATGTTGTAGACATGTTGCATCTGGCAACAGTAACACACCACATGTTGATGGTTGTATGTTGCTGCCTCACAGTAATCAGACTGTAACTTTAGTGGTACTAACATTTAATATGATTTTTATTCTCAAATTCATAATACCTGCAGATCACAGTGATAATTCATGGTAATGGTAATTAACAGCTGGTAGGTTAAGATTAAATATGCCAATTGAAATAAAATCACATTCGACTAGTAAATCTCTGTACTGTACATCTGATTTGGTTTCAGTTGTGTGACTGGAAATACATTTACAATACTAGAGTACTTAAATGTATGGTCCCTGCAATATTTAAAGCTGTTGCATAATGAAAAAAATATAACATTAACCATGAGTATGGTACAAGTGAATTACAAATAATATGCTTATCCGCTTGCTCCACTTATAAATAACGTAAAATTTGTTGCTGTAAGAATACACAAGTGCAAAGAGAGTAATTAAAGTTAGGGTTCCACTAGTGCTGACAAAAAAGTGTGACTGCTACAGGCAGTGACTGTAACATGAGACCTGTAACCAAGGTGCTTCAGCTACTGTAGCAGAACAAAGTAATTATGGTGTGTTGTATTTATGTGGAATCGGAAGATGAAAGTTGTGAAAGCGGTATCACTTCAAACATTACTGGGGGGTGGGGGGAGAAAAGGGGGGGGGGGGGCGAGGGAAAGGGAAATTTTCCACTTGCTTTATGATCAGGATAGAGAAAAAACGGAATACAGTGTTTTTAGGAATAGGTATGATGAAAGATTTCACCAAAATTTAATGCCAAGGCACCTTCTGGATGAGGAAGACCAATTTCTTATTTTTTCTGGTATGAAAAAAATTCAGTTAAAATCTGCGTCCAATGCAGCCAAAGGTGATCACAAAGTTCTAATATTTATGATCAACTGTCCAGTAACCCCATATGACACTCTGGGTGTTACTCTAAAGTTACATATGACTTTATGTACTATTTATTTAAAAATTAAGATCCAATAATATTAAATTTCTTTTTATTGAACAGGCAATCTCTATAACGTGGCTCTAAAAAGACAAATGCCACACATTTTACTCTGTTTAACTCACTGACTTTGTGTAGAACCCACGCTCCCATGGGAAGCACATTGTTCCACATTATTTATTTAAAAATAAAAACAACAGTTGCACAGCTTGTTTGGAAGTGCAATAAGATGAATGACATGGTTATAAAATACCAGTCACATTTATTATTAAGTTGAATCTACACCCATGTCACTGTACTCTTGTTCTAGAGTGTTGGGGATATTTGGTCTGTTAATGTAGTCATAAAGATCTGAACTTCTGGGTGTAACAGTGAAAATGGCGTTTTTTTGTTTTTTGTTTCTCATAATGAACTCTGAGCTCTCATTCAGTACTGGTCCTTAAGTGCTACAATTTACCTACAGAAATTAAGTGAGGAGGATGAGATTTCATAGATAGAGCTGTACTCATGTGAAACACAGCAATATCACTACTTTCTATTCAATACCAATCAACTGCTAGAAGTATTCCTTCTTCCTGTTGAGTAGATGAACAATGTCAACATTATTTTTTATCTTCTTTGAACCTTGTGACAAGGAAATATTTGTTACACTCACAGATGGAGCAGCAGAGAAAAGAAAGCAGAACATATGTTCAGTTATGTTCGTGTTATTCTCATGCTGGTGTGGAATTTCTTCACATTCTCAACCATCTTCATGGTCCAAACTGTCTCCACAAAAAGGCTAGATCCAGCTCTTTGAGGCGTATTTTCATTTGAAAGACTACAATCAAACAATTTGCTTACTTTGCTGATAATTTTTTATGTAAATTGCAAATTCTTATTGCACTGTTCTCTTCAACAGTAAATATTTACCTTCTTTCATCCAGAACAAAATTTAGGAGGGTACAGTAATTGATAAGAGACCATTTGTAATATCCAGAAGAGGCAGCTGAACTAGTACCACACTTCCCTTCCTAATTATTTCCTTGCATGGCTTTCAATTTTTCCTGAAATCATTGCCTAAACACATACAAACATTTTTTTTATATTGTAATTTTCAAGTACTTCTTATTAATACATTATTTAATTTTTTCAACAGCCCTTATGAACACGTAGGGCAATAAATTTTATTCTTCTTACCGAATAAAACAAAGCCACCATTGGCAAGGGTATATATTTATTATATATTTTACCCATTTGTAGCTTTCTTTTCCCAGTAGCCTTGTTATGGGAGAGTCACTTAGGTCACTAGCTTATGGGTTTCAAATTTCTCACTATATCACCAAACTGTTTGAGAATTACTTCAATTGGTATGTGAGATGAAGATGCCTCTCTACTTGCCATCTCCTTCTGAACATCATCTAACCAGAAACAGCTGAGTTCTTGGAAAGCTGGCGTTTCCCCAGTTGTGTGGGAGCAACAGAAGGAGAAGGCATATACACACTTTATGTGCAAGAAATGTGGCACCCCCTTTTTCATATACAAGGATTGCTTCTTGATTGATTCCTGAAACACATATTTATTGTGACACACATTTGTTCTTGTGAAAGAAGTGAGCTGACAGCGGAATCTTTTCAAAATCTACACTGAGAAAAAATACCTACTTCCGAAATTTTTGTTTATGAGAACATACCAAGCTGCCAAGTTTTGGAAATTCTTGGCTCATGTTATCATTGGAAATAATGTATGTGTTCATGTCTCATCAACAGATTGTAGGAAAAAATCACAACATAAAGAGAGCCAATAAATATGCCAAAATTGCAGCATATTTCAAACATTTGAGAAGGGCACTAACAAACAAAACTGTATTCACAAAGAAATTAGGAGCAGAATATATTCAGCAATATCTTGCTACAATCCAGTTCACAATGAACTGTCTGTTTCCTATCCAAAAACATAAAGATTAAAATACACAGAACTATAAGTTGGTCTGTGGCATGAAACAGGTGTGAAACTTGGTCTCTCAAATTCATTGAAGAACACAGGCTGAAAGTACTGCAGAACAGGGGATGTAGGAATATACTTGGGCCTAAGAGGGAGGAAGTGACAGGAGAATGGAGAAAATGGCATAATGAAAAGCTTCATAAATTGTACCCTTCATCAATTATTATTACAGTTATCAAATCACAGAAGAGGATAAGATGGGCAGGGGATATGGCATATAGTGGAAGAAGGCAAATGCATATAGGGTTTTGGTAGGAATTCTGAAGAAAAGAAACCACTTAGATCTTAAAAGAATGAACTGGGATGGTGTGGACTGCAATCATCTGGTTCAGGTTAAGGACAAGTGGCAGGTTCTTGTAAACATGGGAATTTCTTGACCAGCTCAAAACTGTCAGCTTCTCATGAAGAACTCTGGTCCTTCAAGTTAGTTACGTTGGAGACAAAGCATTCAAACACCACAAAAATATTATAAAGCTCTACAGCAGAGAGCAAGATAAGGAAGATTCTGAAAAACCTGTTTTAAAATATGGTTTAAGCAAAACAGGAATATAAGAAAACTCATCTGTGTCCCTGAGTTAGGTTCTGAGCATTTTCTACACTCATGCAACAGTGAAGACTGAGATCTGTAAGCTGTTATTGACTGCAAAATGTTGTCTACTTACTTCTGACATTGTGAAGGTTGTGTTCCAACATGCAGTGAACATGAGGAAGAAAAAAACTGACCTTTAACCATAAGTTTACCAGCTCTAGAAAGAGCTGCAGCCATTGCCAGTGTGAAGAGTTTTGAAGTTACAGGTTTCCAGAACTTCTTCAAAGCACATGGGAAAGTTAAGTGGCAAAGAAAAGTAGTTACAATGCAATAATTTTGTGAAAAAGTAAACATAATTCAATTCAGCAAATAAGCAAATATTTAACACATTCATATGATTGTATTATTTATAACATTTAAATATTTAACATTTTCAGTTCATTATTAGAAGTCGTTATTCTTTGTCTCAAACATACACATAATTTAAATACCCAAACTTTATTCCATGCCAACCCTTCTTTTAAAGCAATGGGTGTGGACATCTAAAAATTGTAAACAAGGTGTTCCAACCAGACCACATAAGGTCTACTTTCCCATAATATGGAATGTTGGTTCTACATATGCATGTCATGCTGATATTTTAAGTCCTTAAAAAAAATTACTTTAACAAAACTTGCATTTTAGAAGACATAGTACCACACATATTTTCAGAATTCTCTACAAATTGCTGCAAGTGTAGCTCCTTTCTCACGAATTCATACATTTGCCATGCTATTATTAATGACTGCAGGAAATCAAAAAGTATAACACAACGATGGACTCCAATGGTATAATGTTCTTTCCAAGTTTCACAAATTAGTTAACTGCTTCCAAGCTTGAAAGAAAGAAGAAACACATAAAGACACCAACAGCTGCTGAAGACTTCATACCTCATGCTGGTGTCTGCTTGGCCATGATCTTAAACAAGTTGCAGAAATAAACACATTCTTCCCTACATGCATTTGGCGATTTCTTTCCCTACATTTCCCAATGTAGTTATTTTAAAATCTTGAACTTGCAGTCATCAAATCATATGGGGATATATTACATGACACATACTGCACCAGGTTCACTTGTCACTGTTAGCAAATTTTTAAATGTGTCATCATTCATTCTGCAATACATACTGAATGCGTGTCATGTGAATGCAACTTGTTCCAATGACACAAAAGAATGATCCCAAAAGCAGTCATCGCAGTGGACACAACCCACGAAGTACAATGGCTCAATTACAGACCCAAGTAAATTGTAATACTATCGTAGCAATTACTACAACCGAGGCCCTAAACTGCTGCCTGCTGCAGCTGCACAATTTTACTACACTAGTGGAATCCTAAATTTACATGATATAATTAAATTACTAATTAATTAAACCAACAGATTTTGAAACCAAATGATCAGTAGCTGCAAATGAATCCACTTGTAATGGTCTGGAATGGTATTTGTCAACACCCTGCAATCATGGAATTGCCCATAAATCATCAACATGTGGCTTGTTAACAGAGCCTCCACCTAAATTCACTCATATTTACACGTTATTAGCACATTCTGTACTTCCTAACCAACAGTACAGTATGATTCAACCTAATGTAACTGCAATCATCTGCCTATAAGTACATCAGCAACTACACAGGAAGGCATTGTTCATGCACTTCTTGGTTGATTGTAATAATATTTCAGTCATGTGGTGAAATTAAAATACTGCTTTCTTCTTAGATGCTGAAATGATATGTATTCAAGGAGCATTACGTCCTAGTTACAGCGCTTAACTCACAATGTTACTATACAGTAAACATCTGTTACCTTTATTATGAACAAGTATCCTCATCTTTCAACACCTACCATATTTACATATTTCAAAGCTGAACTGTGTAAATGTTTCTCTGAAGTAGTTACAAACCTATGTCCAAATCTTACAGCACTTCTCAGAGATCAAACACCCATTAAGATATCTCATCATCTTCAAGTTCAGCTTTGGAATATGATATGGCAACCTAATTCATGGACGGCCCAAAACAACACATTAGCACATGAGTTCTCATTAGGGATATGATGTGGTATGATAGAAAGTAAAATACAGTGCAATAGAATTATTGACAATAGAACAAATCTTAATCCTACATAAAGAAGACAGCAGCAGGTAAATTGGTTTTGGAAGTTTCTCCACAGAATCACAAGTTAACACTCAGTACTTTAATAACATCAGGTCATTCTGGATGAACTTAGATACAAGTGGGTACAGTTGCGAAGATGAAATACCTGGTTTATGGTACATCATCATTATCCTGCCAGTAAAATTAAGAAATCGATAATATATGGTCCACACAAATGGCTCATATACTCAAACCAGATTACATGCTAGTTATTACTTCCAAGGAGGTAACATACTTTTAGAAAAGAGAGACAAACTAAGGGTTATTTTAGGAAGTTAATTTTAATAAACAAGTCAGTATTGAGGGTGGTATTGTACTACTGGCATAGTGCCATAATCCAAATACAGTAATCAGGCACTCCTCATTGCAAGTCCAGAGTGGATAAGAGCTGTTTGCATGTTACAAATGAAAATGAATGGGATGTAGAAAAACTATTAATGTGATTTTAGTTTTCTGTACAAACATGGATGCCAATACTACAACCTTGAAAGTATATGTCACTTTGACTATACAATATCAACTGTCATAATATTTTTCACATAAATAAAATGTATAGTCTCTGCTTGCTTTGAAACTGGGTGCCATAATTTCCTTTTCATATGCATGTCATGGCCATGAACGAATATACATTAACATACAATATTTATAATTTTTAATATTATCTTGTAACCAGTATGCCTGAATTGCAGGTTTTCATGTGCTTCATGCTTAACATATAAAATTAAAGTGTACAGAAATTTATGTACATCTACTTACATTTGACTGAGTTAAAACTACATTAAAAAAAAAAAACCTACTGTTTAACTGGCAAGTCTCACTCAGTTTGAACTAAATGTTAGGCTTTAAAACTTAAAACACTAACCTGTGTCTTCATAGAATCTTCATAATCATAACCTGTCCACTTAAAGTTTCTCTGTGAATAATCAAAGCACTGAACCACAGAACAACTGGATGGAAGGTGAACTTTGTTTTCAGGTAATGGTAGTACTTTTGAGTGAATTCTAATGAACTATAACCTATAATAAACAAAACTTTACTGCCTCAATATCTTTTACACTAGGAAACTGGAGCAGCAAATCAAGCAAACATAATGTAACCATGAACACATCAATACACTTTAATTACATGCTCATGAAAGCTTAAAATTTTGATGAAATTTACTGGATTCCCATTGTTGTCCATTAACTTGTGTCATGTAGTATGACTAATGTAACACATTCTGACATACAGTCAGGATGGTACAACTATGTTTAAAACAAAGTTTAATAACAGGACAGACTGTTACATGACAATGTAATTTTTACAGGGGAATTTTTGACATAACTTCTTTGTTCATAAAAAAAGATAAATTTAATTACTGTAACATTCATGTACCTATATACTTATATTCGTATTAAATGTATGACATGTTCTGTACCATCAGCTTAGCGCTCTCAAGGATCTATGGACTGGGGAGGAAGTGGGGTGAAGTTATTCAAATCCTAAACAATACAGCAGCTAAGTGAATTACAGTATTTAGGAAATCAATAAGTCTAGATGGCAACAGACATCTGGAAAATAAAAGCCAAATATGTATACAGATAAATGGAATTAGCTACATACCTTCTGGTGAAATAATGTCCAACAAACCTGAATTACATAAAATGTTGAATAACCCAATAGCAGATGTCGACATTGACAAGCGAATGACAGTAATAGGGAAAGTCTTCAGTGATAAAAGTCTAAGAAGTAATAAATAATTGTATGAAATAATTTTAACAAAGATACAAAGGTTAGTGAGATGAGGTTCTTGAGGCATTAAATAAATTACGATCTTTTTGGATGCAAAGCTCTGTAGTTTGGTTGACAGGTACCTAATGCATTGTCAGGGAAGACTGGGGCAACAGGGTTCCCCAAAACTTGGTGCCTAACTATAACAATATAGTGTCACATTCCAGGAGACCATAATCTTAACAAAGTTTAGTGCATCTCTTTTATTGCTATTCTCAGGGCTGCAGTTGTCATGGGATATCCCAGCACATGTAGGCTGTTCTTGTCAGAAAGGTGCTGTGCTCAATGCAGATGACAACAGGAAAACTCTCTACTTAATAGGCAACCTTCCTTCTGAAGGCAAACATAATACAACCAATTAAATTCACATTAAAAATAAAACTTTCTAGAAAAATGATTCAGTGACAGAACACTTATGACTTATAAGAGCAATATAAATCCATATTCCTAATAATCAATTTTACACAAAATAATTAGGAAACTTGTTTCAGTGACTTTTTGAAAAATTAGTATCAAACTGTTAAAAACCATACAAAAATACCATTCAAGTACTTTCAGGGTATGTCATAATTAAAAACCAGAAGCACTTTACCTCTTTCAATTTCCTCTTCCCCAAAATGAGTACTAAAATGACATGGCCATACAAGCACATGGAAGACTATCAGGGGACAGCACTGGTAATAGGCTTCCTTCTTTTTAAAGCTTGTGTTTAATGCAACAAGTTCTTAATTTTGTTTGCAATGTACAAACAATTCACACTGCTGGCTGTGTATTATTTTACAAAAGCGTATGTTCAGCCATGTAACACCCAGGTATCTATAGCAACTATTTTAAAACCATGTCCTATCACATAAAGAGATGGAGGGCATGCAGCTGTCATACACCTCTCTTCTGTCAGCTGTTTCTGACCTCCCATGAAGTACAAGTGAGTATTAGAATTACCATAAGTTATACCAAAAATTTCAAAATCAGACAGAAGTTCAGATATCAGGTTCTCACAGCTGTGTTGTTACATTCAAGTCTTCTGGGATGTTGTGCTGTGTACCTTGCAAATAGTTCCAGACAAAGGCACTAAGATCTTTCAAAATGTTAGTAAATATAAATCAATTGGCATGGATGACATGAATCGTCAAAACAGAAGCTGCTTCCAAATTCCAAGCCACTGAGACTACTGGAAAATAACAGTAAGTAAATAAAAAAAGCCACATAAAATATGAGACAGGAGGGGAAAGGAAGGGACAGGAATTAACCAGACAGGGCAAGGACTTACAGGTATGCTGTTAACAGGCTTAACCTGCCAGGTTTCTGTGAGTACTTATAATGCTACAAATTCTACCCTACCTCACCAGTAATAGTTTAAAAAAGACTCAGAATAATGGCAGACCTGCCCAACACTGTCAATCCTTGTAAGTTAAAAGTGGGCATCACGAAGTGCTCTAACACAATAAAAACAAATTGACTAATAGACGTCGGCACAACAAATGTTTATTAGAGTATATAGGCTACATGTTTTGACCTGTTAACAGGTCATCATCAGGCCTTCAGCAAAGTAAGCCTCAGGTGCTGTTTTATATATTGGGATCCCAATGCTAATAGGAACAGAAAACAAAGGAAAGTTCATCAGTTTAATCCTGAAACCTCCAAGTCTGAGAGGACTAATCAAAGTTCACAATACAAAGACACCTATCTGCCCAATTGTTAATTTAAAAAATGCCCCATCCTACAAACTGGCTAAGATGTTCACAAACATATTAAAATCTTACATCCCACTCCCTAATGTCTATGATGTCCAAAATTCAGTCCAACTAATGAGAGATTTGTCAGATATACCTTTTGTTCCTGGTCTAAAATTAGCGTCATTGGACATCTTGGATACGTACACCAACATTCCAACTGAAGACGTAACAAATATAATCAGCAGTTTGTGCAAGGCACATAATTTAGACAAGACATTGACAAAAGACATTTTAACAATTACAAGGTTAATTGTCACACAGAATTACTTCTGGTTCAAAGGTAATATGTACGTACAGAAGAAAGGTTTAGCTATGGGAGCTCCCACTTCTTCCATTTTTTCTGAAATCTATTTACAATACATGGGAAACACCTTGATTTACGATGTCCTTCAAAAAACCAGAATAGAAGGGTATTTCAGGTATGTAGACGACATTCTTATTGTATACAATGAAAACCTCACCGACATAAATGAGATCCACAACAGATTTAACAGCATTTCACCTGATCTTAACTTCATATTAGAACTGGAACAAGATGATGGATTGAACTTTCTGGACCTAACAATAAAGAAGACAACAACTAAAATGATCTTCAACATATACAGAAAACCCACTACTTCTGATAACATTATCCCCAACAATTCCTGTCACCCTTCAGAACAGAAATTGGCAGCAATCCAATACTTTATAAACAGAATAAATACATATGATATAGGCCATGCAGAAAAACAGAAAGAAACAGAGATCCTAAAACAGATCGTCTACAACAAGTTCCATACCTCCATCTTAAGCAGAATTAGGAAGAGTAAAACTAAACCAGACTCAGAAAACCAACGGAAGAGAGGGGCTAAATTCACATACATAGGAAAAGAAACTAGATGAATAAAAAAACTGTTTAAAAATATCAACGTAAGAACAGCGTTCACTAGTAATAATAACCTTGGAAAACTGCTAAACTCACAAGAAGATCAAAAACCTGATACGTACGACAAAAATGGCGTTTATCAGTTAAAATGTCCCACATGCCATAAGAAATATACAGGACAAACCGGCTGACCACTTCATGTGAGGTTTCATGAACACTACAATGATTACAAGTACACCTACAATAAATCAAAATTCGCACAACATGGCTTAGACAAAGGCCACTCCTTTAGCCCCATAACCAACATTATGGACATAATTCATATTGAGAAGAAGGGCAAAATGTTAGATACTCTCGAGAAGTATTATATCTACAGGGAGAGACAGAATGGCAACCAGATCAATGATAAATTTACGTTCCAGAAAAACCCAATTTTTGAAGCTTTAATACAACACAACCCCCACAGAGGACAGCACACATACACACAGTAAGGAAAGCCACAGCACGAACATGCGACCACCTACACACAGTTCATCGGGGAGAACCAGCTTGACACGACGCTACAAACATCGGACCAGAACAACCACAGGATTTTTTACACATAGTGGATACAGCTATAAAGGAAGGGCAGCTCTACTTCTCACATCACAACACGCAACGGATCAGGGACACAATGGATAACCACCCTACATACTACCAGTACGTTAATTCTACATGTAATAAACAATTTAGACTCAGTTCTAATATAACGGACACATTCCACAGTTAGTTAATCTGCTCCTTTTAATATGTATGTCTGATCACAGATCTCAACACAAGGTGGACCCATACAACTCACCTAATTGGAAATACAGTGAATATAAGTAGCCACACCTGACCATCAATTGAAATATTTTGGACAACATGGACTACCATGAGAGGATGTTACTACACAAGTCCTAGAGACCAAATGAATGTACAGTAACAACCATATCCAGTGAGCAATCTTAGGGTGAGAAACCTATTCAAAGCATCAAATATCTACTCATGCTTTAACTTGTTTTAACTAGACATCATACATTTCACATTTTATCCAGTATCATATTTTATGTGCATCTGCAAATGTAAATATTGGGATCCCAATATCTAAAACAGCGCCTGAAACTTACTTTGCTGAAGGCCTGATGAAGACCTGTTAACAGGTCAAAACATGTAGCCTATATACTCTAATAAACATTTGTTGTGCTTACGTGTATTAGTCAATTTGTTTTTATTGCAATCCTTTTAAGTAACAGAGCTGGACATGTATCACTTACAGTATGCAATCTGGTTATGATCTGTTTGATTATACTGGCATATCATTACATACAAAATAATGTACAAACACAGTACCATACGGATCAAGGCAACAGGTCAAATAGGGAAAAACACACTTTAATAATAAACTTCACACAAATTTCATCACTTCTTGTAACCAGAAGAACCAGAGAACTTAGAAAGAGTCATTCAAACATTACCACAAACCTACAGCTATGCTCAAATTATAATGTAACATGAGTACCTGAACTAAATATAATGCTGAAGAAGAATCTGTTGAGTTCTTTGGTCAGATGACATCAAGTACCACAGCACGTAATTGTATTATACAGTTAACTTTATTTTCCTAGACTATTTTAATTCCATTACAGTATAAATATCATAATGGAATATAGTAACGAATCCATAACATTAACCAATTTGCTGTTCACATACTAACATTTGATGCAGATTAGCGTCTGTACAGCCATAACAAATACAGGATGATTGCGTCAACATAAAATGTCCAATATGACATAAAAAATTCTGTGCTTGAAGTAACCTGTTACTGCCCATTAAATGTACTTGCTTCAGTTTGGAAACCATACATTTATGACTTCCCATTACATGCCAGTTAAATGAGACATATAATGTTAATATAAACAATCAGAAACTGTGCCTACCAACACCAGTTTCTATAAGCAATGAACCCTCTGTTCATTACAGTTGTGTAAAAACAAAGAATGTGCATAATGCATATATGTATATGTAACTACACCTTAAGATGATATTTAGGCCATTCTTAGCAGTCAGACAGAAGACAAAATGTGGGTACTTTGACTACCTACGGACCTACGAACTTCTCAAGAGGAACTCCACTCCATGGAGTGAGTATCTAGACTATACACTGTCAATGGTACATGAAGGAATATGGATACTTAGTTTGCTGGAATTGTAAGTAACAGGTGAAAACCAAAGTACTTGGAGGAAAACCTGTCCAACTACAACTCTGTTTTACCACAAATTACATTAATTCTGCTACATGATGAAAGTGTTTGCAGCCAGACAGATCCAAGAACCCTCTCTGGACTACCAGCATATACACCCATCCTTCTCATAATTCCTTTTTAATACCTGTAAGTTTTATTACATATGAATAATTACTAATGTTTGTTGCTTATTACACCTTGAAGTTATATAATTAACAGGATTTTTTTTAGCATTGTACCAGTCATCATATAAGAACCTGTGGAAGGAAAAATTTCAAAGTCCGCTATTAGCATTTGTATCAGGTCTTCAGACAATTCCAGCTCCATCAGGTGCTTCTAGCATAAATGTGCCCACTCATGTCCCGCTGTTGTGTACCGTACCCACCTTTATCCATCTGTTGCAAATGTGTGCCCCCACATCTGTCTGTTGCATACGTGGTCACCCACATATTTTTTCTCACTTCAGTCCCACCTATTCTGCCCAACCATTACCAGTTCTTATCGCAGTGTTACTGTTTTAAGATCTTGCGTTTGTCATGGTCTCATGTTTTTGTCATTTGTTTCTCAATTCTCCACCGATATTTCTGTTGTCTGGCTGCAATGTATTTACAGCTCCCTTACTGTGCATACAAATTTCTGTTCTGTATGTCAAAAGAGTGAAGGAATTTGTTCAGAAACGGACAAAACTTCTGAATGGATCACTCATACAGTAATTCTATAACATACAATTAATTTTGTATTTATTGCTTACAGAAGAGAATCAAGACATTGCTCAAAAAGATTAGAGTCTTCCACAGACAAAGAGACAGACTCTTGTAATGGGTAGTGATGATTCAGAGGATGAATACAAACCAAGATGGTACTGTAAAAGTGAATACAGTAAACTGTATTTCAAAGGAACTTCATGATATTGGAGTGGAATACTGATTTTGTAATACTTCAAAACCAGAAAAGCTTTTAAGTGCTGTTAGAATCTGAAAGTTCTGGTACTAATTCTAATGAAGTGTCAGGCAACAAGAGTTTTGAAAACCCTGAAGAGGGGACTCCTCAGAAGGCAGAATTAATTATAAAATAAATTACAGAAATTTAAAAAAAAAAAAAATACATGGTTTGAACATGCCATATTTTTCCAGAAATATACTACACAAAAATGAGCTTCCCATCATTAAACATCAAAGAAGACAAAAGAATGCTGATTTAAATTCAGCACCATCAAATATGGTCAGTGAGCAAACATAAGTAACTTGGTCCATTTGCTTCACTTGATGCAAATGTAACACATGGCACTTTACTCAACTTCATCACGACAGACATAATTTTAAGTTCTGAAAATAATGCCAGTTTACTGCTTTCTTATTTGCTGTTATTAGAAGTGGTAAGTAAGTAAGTAAGTATATAAAAAAAATATGACACCTGAAAAAATCCTAGTGAAACTGCCAGCCGTCCATCTGTATTTTAACTCTTCCCTATTGCAAAAATTTAATTTTACCTACCACTGACATTAATTAACCCATGGCTAACAGCCAAACCAATTTGACACAGCATATACAGCATTAATAAATGTACTGTAATTATTCTATTATAGTCTATAGTTTTTATTTTCAGTTCTATCATCTTCTGACATGTCACATTCGACAGCAAATTTGTTTTTTTAAATTTAGGTTAATAATCACTGATTTAAGTTACATATATATTTGCACAATTCAGCTTTGAAGCTTTCAATTCACCTTCTGAAGACGATGAGGATGCAAAAAATGCTAAGGTAGCATTATTTGATTGCACAGAGGTAAGCAAAAAATATGAGATCAAAGCATAGGGTTTTCATGTCACAAAACCTGTCATGAACTATTTCATGGCAAAAATATCTAATACTGTTGATGACAGGTGAATGATACTTGCTGCTCAGGAAAGATGCTGTGATTATGTTTGTTATCTTTTTGCACAACTGAAACAAAAGTTTGTAAAATGTGTTTGTTAGCTTCATCTGCCTTCACATATAACAAATTTAGACCCACCAAACAGATTTTTACACATTTTATATTGGGACTTTTATGAACATTCATTGACGTATTACAGTTTTTGGTTACAACCTCGTGACAGTAATGGACAAAGCTGGTACAACAGCACAGGCAACCAAGCAGCTGCCTGGAGTGGAGTTGTTTCAGGTGTGGCACATTGTCCAGTTGTGTTTGCTTCTTCATCAACATTAATTTCTGCTGCCACTTTGTTAATAACGTAATGCTTAACTGGCAGTAAACACCCTATGTAACAACGCACACAAGTCTGACTGAAGAGTAATGATGAAGAATTATGGCGGTTTTGACCACAGTGTGTGGGCATTATTCGTTACTAATTATTGTGATGAAGTTTTGAGTAATTTGAACTGTTTCTAACTGGGAAAGTGAAGAAATTTTCTCATTAATTGTAGTACTAGTTACGCTTGTGCTAGCTAGCCCTGATAATGGACACCTTACATGAATATCTATTTGTGTTTCTATAACTCATTGAACATTTACTGGAGAAAACAATGTTTGGAATAAAAGATGAGGATAAAAACAAAAACACATTCTATTCCTAATACAGTCACACACGTTGCAAGCCCATCACACAAAGTAAAGAGAATGTGTCAGAACATTTGCATTATATGTAAAATTTGTGCATTTCCTAAGACAGTCCTCCTAAATGTCATAACTTGTTTTACTCTTTTTACAATCAAATCAGTGTTATTAAGTGGGATTAAACAACTGTAAACATATTCACAAATGTAATTCATTGCAGAACACAAAAATATGCAAGAGTGCAGAATCATGGCCTCATTTGGAGTTTGATTTACTGAAACCAAATAAAATCCAATGCACCAAATCGGAACAAATGCAGATTCCAATTATGGTCCCAAGACTCACTGTGTACCTGAAGAATTTTTTTAAACTGACTTCTGTCAGTGGTTAATTAATACATTCATTGGAATTTTTTTGTTAATCTGAAAAGCTGATAATGATGGTGATGCTTAATCTATTTACCACTTGTATGACAAGTTAACTGTTTAAAGCCCAATGGTAACTATATTTATGACATGATTTTATATTAAAGAACTGTATATTACCCACAAAATGTGTTTATATGTTTTGTATGATTCTCAGAATATACTGCAGTCATGTCCTTACACAGCATAATACGTTAGTCTTTGTAATAAAGACACATTATTTTCACTGCGAAGAAAGAACAATATTTTTAATAATATTTAGAAGAATTTTACAACTCAAAAGCAGAACAACGGTTCCACCATGCGACAGCTAAACTTATGTTGGAATGGCCCTCAGCACACAAAAACAGTGATGGGAATATGTATTTCATTACAAACAGACTTACATTTTGAAACAGCACATATGCTGTTTTAATAATACATGAACAAACAATGCACAGGCAATGTACTATGTTCAGAAAAGATCATACAGCTTTTGTAAGGAAAGATAATATTTATTGGGCACAATGCTTTACGATCACCCTGTATTATGTCACTGATTACTGATATACATCAATATATTCTGATAAACATCAAACAATTATAACAATGCCCAAACTACATATTATTGCACTTTAATTTCCACACATGGTTTTCTCCTATTCTACACTAAACTATTCAGTTTACGTGTCATAAGAGGACAAACTGTTTCTCCTTTGAGTTTTAAAATGAATTGACTGTTTACAACCACACTGGTTAAACAGGTAAAAAATATACACAAAGGGTAGGACATTGTCCATGAAAAAAATGTTGTGTGTCACTTAGGGACATAACAGCCTCTATCACATTGAGATAAGCACCATATAAAAAAAAATGTATTTTAAAGAACCGCTTTGGTCTTGGTTGGATTAAACCGTGTGCTATACCACAGTAAAAAATAAAAATAAAATCATTAAAAATATTAAAACAACATAAATAAGAAATATTTTACACACTGTACTTGAGGCATTATGAAACAACGGAACTGTACTAGAAACACTAAGAAAGGTACATTGTTACACACCTTTGGATTAATATACAATATCCATAATGAACACAAACTTAACATCAACAAAATAAAAAAATGAAAATGTTACAGAAATACATACTGATAGTGTGCCCAATTGCTTGATGGAGGGTGTGTGTAACACAGGCAAGGTTAAGTTGTAGATGCGGAAAGTATCCTGCAGGGTGAAGAAAACGAGGCTTGAGACTCAGATACTCCATGCCATGACCACTTTCTTAAAGGGAACAAACACTGCCCGGTCAGGATCACTGAAACCAACACATTTTGCTATCCACAGCAGATACTGTAACAGTGTATGCAGGGCCATGCCATGGCTCAGACAGTTAGCTGTCAGCTTCTCAGTCATGTCAGTACAATTTAGCTAATTTTTGACAGGCACAAAGAAAAGTGTCATTATAAGCACAATATGCAGTAGTAGTAGTAAGCACTGACCACTAGCTAGGCAGTTTGCTTATCTGTTGCTACACTATAATGTGAATTCAGTAAAATTCCTTTAATCCAGCACCTGATAATCCGGCACCCTTGACAGTTCAGAAATTGAGGAAAGTAATCCAAAGGCAGAAAGTTACACCACACATAACTTCCAGTGCATACCAATTCCATGACTTTATCTCAGGTTACCTCAGACTTTTTGGGCTTGTCCATTTATTATAAAGGCTTCAAACGATTCAAAAATGAGTAACCAAGGTACTGCTGGCAAGAAGAAACAAATAACTTGAATGATTTATCAGACACTTGAAATAACTAGGAGGCTTGGAAGTGGCAAAACCTGAAGAGAGGTTATGGCTTCATACAATATTGGCTATATGAACTATCTACCGTATAAAGAAACTGAAGGTCCAATTACTATAATTTATGGCATCAAGTGAAAGTAAGAAGGACCTTTTCAAGCAATAGAGATTGAAAGAGCCTAAATTAGTGCAACTGGACAAGGTGTTGTATAACTGGTTTACAGCAATGTATCCCAAAGGAAAACCAGTGACTGGACTTATGATAATTGCCAAAGCTGTCTTTTTGTGGTGAAATGAAAATAACAAGTGCACATTCTCTGAAGACAGTAACAAAAATTACCTGTAAGAACTTGGGTCAGTATAGGTACTAGCTGATAATCTGAAACATTTGATAATTCTGCACCTGTCAGGTCCCATGGGTGGTGGATTAAATTCTATTATACTGACAAGTCAGTTCTGCTTTTAGGTATAACTAGTAACTATCAAAGGTGTGGCAATACATCAATAAGCAAAAAGACAGACATAATTGAAATAAACAGATGGCTACATCTATAGATAAATGATTACATCTGGCATGGCAATAAAGAAGTTCACAACTCATTTTTAACTGAAGGGTCAGTTTCAAATTTGACCAGAATGTTAGAAAACAAAATGGCAAATAGCTTCAGAATAATGATGCCACAACCTGACTATTTATTAACCCAAAGCTGTGGTTTCTCTATAAAATTAGCTGAAAAAAAAACTTAAATCTTCACCACCACCACCACCCCCTTCCTGATGCATGCATGAAAGCATTACATACACACACACACACACAACTTCACTCTATGAAAAAATACGTTAAGTCCTTCCAAGCAGTGTTTATATAAGGTGCATGTAAAATGGTCCCAGTGCATGCCATCAGGTATATGGAGGAGTGGAGGCCTGTCTGGACCAACTCCGGGGCCCAACCAGCTTCCCATACAATGGGTAGCTGGTCATTCCCAGGGGTAAAGTCGCTGGGGGCATGGCATTGACCACCCACCCCTATTTATCTGAGATTATATAAAGAGTACAGCTATACCTCTACATCTTCATGGCAGGTTATAGGATGAACAGGATATACTACTTACCAGTCAAAATACCTGCGACCTTGAAAAACACCATCTGAATCTCCCATATCTTGTGGCAGTTCAACACCAACATGGGGGTCAGACTTGCCAGAAACCAAACCAACATATCGAACTCGTCCAACCATTACTCTTCCCTCACTTGTGATCACTTTCACGAAGTAGTCCAGTTTGAGGTCACGAGGAATTCTGGGTAAGAATGGCTGAGCAGACTGTGGTGGTACAAACTCTGCAGCATAACACATACACATTTATTAAAAACAAGTGTGCCTTTGCAAATTTTTCTGCATTAAATTTTAGGAACATTTTTCCAATTGGATACATTTTCAAAATCAATACTTCTTACATCCAGGAAGAATAAGGACCATTGAAACCTGACAGGTTGTTTACAGCATGATGATGTAATGACAATCAACACTGAATGCAATGCAGGCAGTCAAACAGACTATGTACTATGTGTGGCACTCTATAGAGTAATGAAATATCTTGTACATTCTATGTCATATGATACTGCAAATTCACTTACAAGGTCTGCCAAGTAAATTCTCCTTTAAGAAAAGCATAGTGTATGTATTTAAATGCGTAAAACAGGGCACCATGATTTTAGATATTAAAATGTGAAGAAAATAAAAGCTTTCTTTGTTCCTTTTGCATTTAACAATGTTTATACAATGAGCCCACAGGCATGGGGAAAAAACTATCAAGTCTGTTTTAACACATTTTCACCCACAATGCTTGTTGAACCCACGATTACATTATCATTGTACTACCATGTCATACCTCGCACGGGATCGGGTTCAGAATGCCTGCGGGTCTGCCTGCGCCGTCCAACTCGACTCCAGTCTGTTCCTGTGAGTATTGAATCAATAGAACGACGCAGGTATTCTTCAGCCTCATCAATGAGTGAATCAGTTGAGTCTCCACTATCCAATTCAAAATCAGATCTGAGGTCTGGAAGTGACCGTCCAGGATGACGTGGGTGTTGAAAGGAAGACACTAAATGGCATGAAGTGAATTAAGCAATAACAATAACAAAATTACTAGCTAAATTTCATCTTGACTTAAAGCTCTGCAGCCAAAGTCAGGCCAACTTTCTTGCCTGAAATTTATTTATAACAGTAACTGCAGTTTCTGCAGTTGACAACACACTGCACCTATCACAGCAATCACTCCAATGCAGTCCATAAGGAATCATACAACTGTGTTAGTGATGAAACTTCACATAGGAAGAAGGTACCAGCCCTTCCTGTGTTTCATCTATTATTCCACTTCTACCCTCTAACAGCATATGGAACACAGTCCTTCTTGAAAAGCTGAGGTGCACATCAAATAAAGCAATTTCTGTAGCACCTAATGTTCAAGCTGAGAAGACTGGTATAATTTCCAGACAACTATTACCATTGTCATTGCTACGAATGGCAGAATGGTCCAAGACTGACCAATTCTATGCTCCACTTTCTCTATACTAGCTGGTCTCAATTGTGAATAAGCCTGAGTAATAATAGACAGTAACAAGTGAAATTCAAATCAACTGAACCTCTCAAACAAAACCATTGACTTGATTCATCAAGTATTTGCAGAATTCCTTCACAAAACTATTTAAATGTATAATATATAACCAGAGGTATGACTCTGCATCTTGTAAAAGATGGGAATACTCAATCTGCAGTGAAAATTGTCACAGTTCTGACTGTATTACCAATATAAAATCTCATGTACTTTATATGTCTTCACAAAATGTGTTCACACTGAAGTGTATTTCATTGTTACCCCATGATATCATGAAGTCCAAAATGAATTACAGTAACAACAAAAGCAAACCAAATAATCCTGTCAGTCATCCATACCTGATTTGGGTCAGAGAAAGACAAATAACCACTGAACAATACAAGGACATTATTTTATCAACAAATATTGTTGCTTCTTGTCAGCTTCCCCATCAGTTAAATTGTAGCCCACTCAGCAGTCTGTCCACATGCATTACTGGATAAATCTTATTTATTCTGTATGCATCATTAGTCAGAATGAGTATTTCATTGGAGTATTGCACGTTTGTGAATGATGCATATGCTAAATACAGTTCCTAAAAGTGAATTTAATGAAACTGGTACCTTTATGGCACGTATGCTGGAGAAACAGACCCCCTCTGTTTAATAAGAAAGCTTGGTTTGATCTCAGCAGTTGTGTGTACTCTCAGGGTAAAAGGGATTAACTGGTCTGCATAAAGTCTGATGTTAGTCTGCCAAGTGTGATTACATGTCATAACTAGTGCGTGATGTGCTGTGAATGCAACTAGGATTACTGGGCCTATTTTTTCTAACCCTATAAATTTACACTGATATGTTACACAAATTCTGACATCAAATGCAATACCTGTTCAAATATGGGAGAATCTACCATATTTACTCAAATGCAAGATGAGGTTTTCTCCTAAAATTTGGTGTTTAAATATGTCAGGCCGTCTTAAATTCACACATGAAGCACTGAACTGTATCGCTCTGTACTGGACCATTCAGAGCTAAACCAAGGCCTGCATCACCAAATCATATGAGAATTGCACACTTCTGGGCTATTATGAATTGTACAATGTTACTCCATACCAACGTTCTGAGACAACCTATCAGTCTTATCTTCAAGGGTCAGGAATTCCAAAAGAGAGGACACAGCATGACTGAAGTTAAGTGACACAATCTTCTTTTTTGGGACTTTGTTCATCATATAACTTTTTAAAGAAGCACAATAATTCAGAAGCCAGCTCTGTTTTTGTTTCCACGCAAGGAAGCACCTAACCTGCTGGACCCCTTAAATTGAGCTATTCTCAGTCACCGGGCACCACAGAAACAATGTAAGTTAAACAGTAACTTGTTAAGATATGCACCTGAGAACAGATCTAGTCCAAATATAGTGACAGGAAAACAGCTACTGAAAAATTAAAAATTAACTACAAGGCTCAAAAATAAAACCTAGATCAATCCACAAATTAGAAATCATAAAAAGAGCCATTAACTCAGAATGATTTGGCCGCAGACACAACACAAAAATCAAGGACACATGTATTTAAAATTTTTAACACCACCAACACCATGTGTGGAGAAAACTGTGAATCTTCATGTGTTCAAGTAAGTTTATGAACCACGAAATATAAACGTATTATTTAATCAATGTGAATCATAATGGTATGGCAGAGCGTCTCACCAGCAGTGACTGTGAAGGGTTATATATCCAAAGCAGTGGATGTGACTAGCAATGATATGTTATGGAATGACAATGAAGAGGATGGGGATGTTAGTGGTGAGTGTGAAGAAGATGCAGGCACTGACTGTGAAGATGGAGACAGAATCTGCCACTCTTTGTGTATTAAGTTCAGGAAATTAATAGCAAAATATTTTTTCCTAGCAGATGTTATATTTTTGGGGGTGACTTAGATTTGGATGAATACATTTTACTTTGGCAGACTTTTTTTTTGGCAGGTTGCCTTAGATAGAGTCATCAAGCATTCAAGTAATTACAGTATTCCTTTCTTCAGTAAACCTGCAACACAAGCAATTCTATGCATTCTTGGAGACTCTTTTTGGTGAAAATAATAATAATGGGATTATTGTGGCCTCCTCACTCACCAAATCTGAACCTGTGTAACTGATTTTTATGTGTAGGCTATGTTAAAGGGCAAAGTGTATAGTACTACTAATCACAGGACTGAAGACAATCTGGTGAGGCAGGGGAAGCAGTTGGTATGTAGTCTCTTCCACCTCCAGAACTCTGATGTGTAAGGAACATGTTCAACCCTTACACTTATGCCTTACACTTACAACTCTATCTTCTGGCATACCTGTTTCCACAAAGTTTTCCCATCAGAATGTTGTACCTTTAACATTCGTCTTATCAGCTTTAATTTATTGCACTTAATGGTACTAAAATTAAGATGATGTATCCCAAAACTTTCAATCAATTTATGTCATTCTCAACTACTTCATTCTATAAAATGTATAAGAACACATGTGCAGTGTGTAATAATAAGTACAAAGAAATCCCACTATCAGACACAGGCCATAGTGAAGCATTTCAGAAAATTTTTCTATATTGTACCAGAGACTATTTTCACGACTTCATAGCATTCCTAAAGGTAAAAAGTAGAAACATTATTACTGTCCATGATCTTTGACACTTGTTCTCTATTTCATACCTTGGAAGGTGACCTTGTTCCTAGCCTTGCTCTTGGTAGTGGATAGTTTTGTACTCTTGAGGTTTGATAATCCCGAATACTGCAAATCACGTGCCGCTGCCCAGTAGCTGGCAGAGTAGAGATTAACATCTGAGTGAGGAGTTGTATATGATGGTGAAAACTGAATGCTTCGAGATCGATGGCAATGGGTTGGGGATGTAGGTACAGAACCCCAAGTTGACCTGTGGGTCATAGAATCACTCCGACACATCTCGAGTGATGGCCTCCAGGTCGGTCTCTTCCGTGCATCTGAATACTCATATGTGGTATGAGCAGGAATGGAGGTCAAGGACCCTCGATATCGTAGTATACTCGGATAACATTCTACATGACCTCTATTTGGCATACTTCCATACTGCATTAGGTTATGTGCACAGCCACAGAGTGACCAAGAATCTTTGCCATATTCTCTAGAATGTAGGTACCCAGGTGACACTAAACTGTCAGTCATGCGACCACCTTCTGTGTTTTTCATGTATGAGTAAGATTGTGGATAATTCCTACATAACTCTGGTGGAACATTAGTAATGTGCCCTGAACCTTCTGGCTCTACTCCTTCCTGACTCAAATGATCTGCACTTCTGGAAAGTTCTGGGACCATGCTAGTAAAATTAATATCGGACAATAGGGTACGCCTAGCTTCCTGAGTCTTGTCTGACAGTTTGAGTGAGTATTTGCTGTGTTTAGTCTGCTGCATAGGCAAAGAAAATTTGGAGGGAAGGGTGGTAAAATTGTGAGACACTTTGTGTGCTAGGTAACTTTCAGACTTCCAGTGAGAAGGAAGGGCTGTGATATCAGTTTGTGCCTCTGACTCCCGCTTAGAAGTATTCCTTTCCACAAGAATTGGTCTCATGGGAGATTTTCTGTATTCATGTTTCTCATTCTGGGGACTCTGTTCTGCTGTGGAAGTGGCAAACTTAACAACCACAGGTTTTGGACTGGTTGTGGATGGTCCTAGAAGTTGACTTCTACTTCCTGTGAAAGCCTCCCTGTGGATTATAGGTTGGTAAGACAAAGTATTTGGCAATGTATTCCTACGTGATGTTCGTCCTAGAATTTCACTTTCATCCACAACTCCACACTTTGAAATATCAGTCTCAACTAACACAGACTGTGTCCACGTCTTAGACAAATTACATTGAACTTTATCATTAATGTTATCATTTTCATCTTCAGGCTTTTTGTCTCCTCTACCACCCTCTGAAGCCTCTTCAGTTGCCTCATCAAATTGATCTGTTTCAGTGAACTTGAGAAGAACTGGTGTTCCACTAGGTTGCCATGCATCTGTGTCTGTGATAGATACCAAGTCCTCCTGCAAAACTCCCAATTCTTTGGTCTCTTCAGTAGTAAAAATGAGTTCAATATCATCCAGTTCTTCAGACTCATTATCCGATTCTCCTGCTGTCTTGCTTCCACGAGGTGTTCCAACCTCATGCTGACTTGTCTCACTGCACTGGGACTGATCTTCTTCAGACATAGACCTCACGCTTGGCTCTTTGTGACTGGATTTCTCTGGTGAATCACCTTTCTCTTTTTCTGAAAGATCCTCTGTTGGCTGGACAGATACTTCTACCTCTTCAACAGACTCATCATGTACTATTTTCTGACCATTCTTTACTTCTTCACATTTAGGCGGATCCATGTATTTTGTACCAGATTCTGGTGCCTCAGATTCTGCTTTAGCCAAAATTTCCTTAAGCTGCTCTACATATTCTGGCACTTTGTCTCCGTTGAGTACTCTTTGGCGCAAAATGTGATTTTCTAGAGAGAGTTTTTCAATGGTTTCAACATATACATTGGTGTCAACCTGAGTCTGAACTTTGTCACGAAGCAGCTGTAGTTCTGCACGGGTATTGTCCAAAGCAACACGGAGAGATACTACTGTCTGATGGAGTGCTCTCACTGTTTCCAGATTGTGCCTCTCTGGAGCCAGTCGAGCATACATTGGCTCACACTTCCTAACATCCATTTAGTCACTGTACCGATCATGTCGAGATTCCACTGGGCAAACCTATGCACACACATCAGTAGAAGGCAGTTAAAGCCTCATCAATACAGTGTGCTGGGTCAGAGAAACAACCATGTAATGCAGATGACTTATACAAGCAGCAAAACAAACTACATGATCTACTGCTTGCCATTTATAACAGAGAATCTCATCTACCTGGTAGTAACCTGAAAAGATAAAAAGAATTTCAAAATTAATAGTTATTTACTTAAATTTAAATTGTATGCCCTTAACTCAAAGCATTCATTGCATGTCATATGTGAATACTAAATAATATGTTCATACATGCAGGGTTTCATTATATGATGCTGTGTAAGCCCAAAGCAAGCAGTAAACTATGCTGCATTAGCTCACTTTCACATGCATG
>Ga0123354_10000788_pt1 | contig 34501 bp, 17 predicted proteins | sample TergutLab28metaG_2_FD_97872 | JGI IMG/M metagenome (GOLD analysis project Ga0123354, IMG submission 97872) | Labiotermes labralis P4 segment gut microbial communities from Petit-Saut dam, French Guiana - Lab288 P4 | ecosystem: Host-associated > Arthropoda: Insects > Digestive system > Gut ... | reverse complement strand
CTTCTCGGCTTCCTTTTTAATCACATTTCTGTCTCCTGAGATTGCAGCGTCTATTAACATACATGTTCCCTTTTCATTATCACGGATTATAATGTCTGGTTTGTTGTTGGGGATAGTTCTGTCGGTTTGTACTTCTTGATACCACAACATGGTTACCTTGCTCCTCGACTTGCTTCTACTGATTTATTATTATTATTATTATTATTATTAAACTCGTGTGGAAAGACTGAGATAAGTCTCGGCAGTATCTTAACCGTAGTGCTAAAGTGACCGATTTAATTCAGGCTTCGACGATTGCTTTCCCCTTGGAAATAGTTCCTGTGAATATTCCATCTCTACTATTATTATTTTTTCTTTTTGTTTTCACAATTTCAGATCGCAGAAGAGCAACTAAAAGGCCTTCAACGATTATTAGACCTCAGAAATTTGCGATCACCACATTTTCTGTGTCGTCATCCCGTTCTGACATATGAAAAAACTAAATTTTTTATGTTCAGAAAACCATAACTGACAGCAATACAATAGATTTTATATATTTAAATGACACATATATTAGCCTCTTTCATTGGTCATCATCAGTTAGTAGTATAGTGTACATGAAAGAAAAATAATTTTCTCTTTTATGTACATTATACTACAATCTGATGGTGGGAATTCACACACACACACACACACACAAAACACACACACCCACACACACACACACACCCACACACACACACACAACACACACCCACACCCACCCACACCCACCCACACACACACACACACACACACACACACACACACATACAACACACACCCACACCCACCCACACACACACACACACACACACACCCAAAAAGTCGTAGAAATATAAGGACTTTATTGTATTATAGTCACGCGTGTTTTATGAACATAAAAATTGAAACGTCATCAACATCAACATGTAGCTTTGAATTAAATACAGGAAAATTAAATATGCAATGAGATTGGTTGGGCATGTGGCGCGCATGGGTAAGGAGAGGGGGCGTAAAGGGTTTTGGTAGGGAAACCGGAGGGAAAGAGACCACTGGGGAGACCCAGGCGTAGCTGGGTGGATAATATTAGAATGGATCTCCAGGAGGTGGGATGTGGGTATATGGACTGGATTGGGCTGGCCCAGGATAGACACAGGTGGCGGACGCTTGTGAGTGCGGTAATGAACTTTCGGGTTCCATAAAATGCGGGGAATTTCTTGACTAGCTGCAAACCAGTTAGCTTCTCAAGCAGGACTCTGCACCATGGAGTACGTAAGTAAGTAAAAGTAAATATACGAGTACGTGGATACACAAATATATGCAACACAGCCATAACGTAACTACGTAACAAATAATTCTAAAATGCTGCAGAATAAACAATACGTTGGTAAACCAGCAAAGTAAAGGCGTATAAAGAAAGTATATCAAAACCAAGTACCGTAAGTCAATGATTGCCATTTTTCAGTTCAAATAATTATCAATCGGCCACGTTCCAAAAACATTTCAATGCACGCTGTACACAAACATTTTGTCAGCTGTAGCAAACAGTTTGTAATAGCAGTCCCTCACTCTGCGAGAAGAGCGTAGTGTTTGACAGCTAAGTGTTCAGGGATACATTTCGACCTACGTAGAAGTATCATAATATCGCAATTTATACAGGCCACTTGATATTATTGGTATAGTAGTGCCTACGGTGTTGTGCCAAAACAAACATATAGGAGAGCTGGAGAAGATACAAAGCCCATAAAGAATACAGGCGTGGATTTTTTGCAACAACAGTCACTTGGTGGAATCGCGTACAGAAATCAGACGCGTTGTAATAAAATAGGTCTTGTCCTCACAGAATACAGATAAGATGTAATGAAGCAATTCCTATATTCATAGAATTCAGATGGAATGCACTGAAATAGGTTCTGTCTTCGAAGAATTCGGATGCATGCTTTGAATTATGTCTTGTCTTCAAAGAATTCGGATGCAATGCATTGAGTTAGGTCCTGTCGTCAAAGATTCGGATGCAATGCATTGAATTAGGTCTTGTCTTCAAAGAATATGGATGCAATGCATTGAATTAGGTCTTGTCTTCAAAGAATTTGGATGCAATGCATTGAATTAGGTCCTGTCTTCAAAGACTTAAGATGTAATGTAATGAAACAGATTCTTTCGAATGGAAGCATCACGATGTGCTTATAAACGTAATATAATACTAAATAGTGTATGTCAGCACAATTACTTTATTACTCAGGGTACTTATATAGGCTACATGTTTCGACTACAGACTAGTCATCTTCAGGCCTATTTTTGTCATTTGAGTCAGAAAATGCTATGCACACTTTGGGATCCCATCGTGTTTACATCCATAGAATACATAAAATTAAATCACTTGTCTCAAAGTGTGTGGCGTGTAAATTGTAAACACAATTTACACCCTTTGAGACAAATGATTTAATTTTATGTATTCCATGGATGTAAACCCGATGGGATCCCAAAGTGTGCATGGCATCTTCTGACTCAAATGACAAAAATATGCCTGAAGATGACTAGTCTATAGTCGAAACATGTAGCCCATATAAGTATCTTGCGTAATAAAGTGATTGTGCTGACGTACACTATTTAGTATTATATTACGAAACAGGTTCTGTTCACAGAATTCACATGTGATGCATTTAAACAGGTCTTGTCTTCAAATAATTCAATGTTATACACCAAAATTCGCCAACCTCTTCGCATGTTTTAACACTTACGAGTGTGTCAGATCAGCAGGGACTTTATGATGGTAGCTGTCGAAATAAATTCTTGCTGAGTACGAACAGACCTAATCACGGGTTGAATACAGCCAATGGAAGACACCCGCTCTTGTGTGAAATCCACACATTTGTCACAGTCGGTTTGAAAAGAAACGGGGCTGGCAGTATGAGAGGCCAGACAAGTCTTGCAGTAATGAGTAAACAAAACGCATCGACATGCGCAGGAGAACTGATATTCGTGGCTGGATCGAACATATGCCACGTTATTTTTAGGAAGGCAACACATTGAACATGACTCCTTGCTGCATTGCACGTCAGAGCCAACTCCAGCTAGATGAAAGGCCGTACGTCAATATGAGGTTATAAAGGCGTTTAGGGGAATGGAGGTAACACTTTTAAGCACGTATTGCACCCAGGACTTACATTAGCCCATTCAACCGCACAACCGCGATAGCCACTGGCGATTTCCAGTTACTACACTAGAAACGATGCTTACCGTGACCAGCCTTTCGACAACACAGGGCCTGTGCATGCCTATGCAAGCCTATTCAGGCACTAGAGTAACAAACGTTATTATATTCGCCGAGATATTAAGAACAGGTTCAATATGAAGACAGAATCTCCTCTCTTTCAATCACGCATTGCGTAAGCAATATCACGACACATCCATAGCCTCGCCCAAAGCGAGTTCTCCAGACAGTGCGATTTAGTGCTTCCTCTCTCAAATTCCAGTACCTTCTCTTTTCCTCAAGGTAATACAGCAACTGCTCACATCATCTTATTCGTCTTCTTCTCACTTGTATATTTCCTTTAATAACGTGTAACTATAACTATGAATTTAACTGCCATTGTATACGTATGTGAAACCTGGCCTGTAAATCTTAAGGAGGAGAAAAAATTAACATATAACCAACTTAGTTGTAGATTCTTCCGGTATTTTCAAGCCTGCATTTCAACGGGCACCAGGGTTCTTTCTGGGACAACAGTGGCCTGTGTGTGAAGTTGTACACTCACTTCCATAAAAAACCGACGTTTAGAATGAGTGGAGCCATACAGCTACTCCCCCTGTAGGTTCTCATGGCGTGGAAGAAAAAACTTTTCCGTTATTTGCAATTATGATGATATTTCCGCAACTGTGTTGTACTTGTCTTCTTGTATCTACAGTTGCCAAGTCCGGAATGGTTCAAGTCTTCATGCTTTACGTTGAAAGACAGGTTGCCCAGTTACTGTGAAGAACTCATCCTAACGGACGCAACACAACAAATGTCTCTTCCCCTAGTACATCTGAAGACGAAAGCAGACACAGTTTCCGATACGTTCTGTTTGGAATACGAGACTGTCAAAGCTATGAAGCATGCTGACAGTGTATGAGAACGAGGTGCTGAAGAGAAAGTTTGGAACTGATGAGAGCGAAAACAAACAGAACGCTAGAGAGCAGAGCAAAATGAGGAAATGCATGTATTTTGAGGGTTACTCAGAGAGTACAAAACGGACGAGGCATACAGAGTTCACGGGACAGAGAAGAAAGGCACATAGCGCAAGTCACAAGAACTAGAGCTGTAGATAGCACTTGGAAGACCTAGACGTAGAAGGTAGGATAACACTGACACGGATAAGAAGAAAACAGAATGTAATGGTGTGAAATGACTATAACTAATTCAGGATACTGTCCAATGTCTGGGTCTTTTGAACGCGGTAATACATAATGGGTTTCAGTACAACATTGGAAGTTCCTCATTAACTAATCACGTACTTGCATTAATTCCACTCGAAGGACGTTATGTGTAAAAGTTAAGTAACTGGGCTCATCAGTTGTGAACAGAACATACTGTTACAGATAGGAAGGCAAAACAATTAAACGACATGCTGCACAGGTGCAATTGTTTATTCAAACAAGCATCGTTTTCCGAGGTTGGCACAGGCCCCAAATCAATTTTGGTAAAACAAATAAACTCTTATTTGGAAATGGAACAAACCTGACTTCACTCTCCGAATGGTTACAAAGATAGAATGATCTGTCACATTTAGCGAACGCTAATGCACCTTATCATCACCTCGTACGAAGAAGTTAACAATCCTTCTCTTGAATTTATGCTGACCACTCCCCGTCCCCCAGAAGAATGTAGAAATAATATTTAGACTGGAGAATGAACGCCTTCTCTCAGATGTATTCCATGCAGCAGGTCATAATTGTACGGCTTAACGTCAACATCAAAGGGTACTTGCATTGTTACTAACACTGACATTTATTCGTGGGGTGCAGAAATAGATATGAACAAGTAGTAAAAATAAATGTTTGGGATAACCAATTAACAACTTGCGGTCAGCGAACTGTATTGACTGATGAATGGTTCGGAACAATCTGAAGACCGATTTAGACGTCGTGATATGTTTCACTGTGCATATGGGCGGACTAAAAACTGGTCCAGCCTCCAGTTGCATGGAGATCCAACGTAAAAGGGGCACTAAAACGTCATGGGAGTAATCGGAGATATGGTGCTACTAAACTCAGGTTTGACATATCAAAGAATTTCTCTGAAAATTATTCGAAACTTGGCCACGCGTCTTAAACATTTTCGCCAGCCCTGTCCTAAGCGAGATATTAAACAAAAAAAAAACAAACTTGGTTTTAAGGGGCACCGAATTACTTTCCTGGCCGGGGCGCCAAATTGTCAACCTGCTCGGGGCGCCCACAAGTCTCGGGCCGGCTCTGTCTGTGTACACAAATTATATACAATACCACAACCAACAAGGTAAACATTCATGAATGTGCACCTTATTGATCGAGTTACTTGACCGATTTAGACATTTCAGGAACGAATACGGGACTAGGTACATTAATTTAAAGAACTAGTCCTCCAGCACACAATACGAATCCTATTCCACTGCAGGTTTCTCTAAAAACTACTTTATCGAAATCTTGTTGGTAAGGTGGTAAGTCGGTTTACGGTAAAGCTAAAATATTCTTATAATGAAACCAACTAGATTCACTAATTTTTCAAATGTCATACAGGTTTGCTGACAGCTTGCAAGCTGTCAGCAAACTTGTATGGCATATACCATTGCTGTGTGTACAGTGAAAAACACCTGATGATGGACAGAGGAACTGTCCGAAACATGCAGAGTTTTATTCCAAAAATAAGTTTGAGAAATTGGTGCACCTAGTTGGTTTTATTATAAGAATTTATTATGATGCGCGGTCACCTGAACGACAAAAAAGTTTAAAAAGTTATAGTTTCCCTGCCCTTACCAAGAACGCATATAGGAGGAAGAGAGGTAAGGCTCTGCCATTTCTTAACCTCGGTACTAAATGGAAATGAGTCATTAAATTAACGCTCCGGCCACCCTACGCCCGGGACATAACCTCGGTGCACATTAAACTGTAGGCTGGGTGGGCCACAGAGACAGTCTGCAGGTTTTTGGAGAAGAGAAAATTCTCCTGCTACTACCAGGATTCGAAACTCATACCGTCCAGCCCGCAGCCTATATGCTATATCGACTACGCTGCTATTCCGGCTCCAAGTCGATTTATGTAAATCGATAATTAAAATGACTACACTAACAAGATGTACACTGAATCCATTCCTACATTCTATATTGCTGTGTGCAAGTCCAAAACCTAAAGATACTGATGCAGAAAATCGCGTCTGTGTATCACCGTGTGTTATTTAATTGGTAAGATCATATAGTGCGAGTGATAGGTGGATAAATAAGTATGGAGCATTGGTGGAATGATGCAGACAAGGGAAAACCAAAATATTCAGAGGAAAACCTGCCCAGTGCCAGTTTGTCCACCTAAAATCCCACACGGCCTGAAGAGGAATGGAGCCCGAACATCCGCTGTGAGAAACCAGCTAATAACTTATTGCACCACCACTTCATTACTGGAATTCATACTTAAAAATTATCCGATGTGAGGAAAGTCGTATTATTCATAAAGAGAACTGTAATGTGGGCGTTTATTAATTCAGGTCAAACAGCCTAATTACACGGAAGATTGAAACGGCTTGAAGTGTGTTCATTTTCCAAGTGCCTGCCTCAGGATCTTGTAGCCCTCGTTTCCGATGAAGTTTCCCTTCGTTAAATATAGATATACACCACACTAAAAATCAAATCAAGTTATACGTCTGAATCTGCGAGAGGACTGCCTTTTGTGCCACGGGTCAAGTTTCGTGCCATGAGCTACAGTGATACTCAAATAAATCATAAGTTTTATGTGACCGACACGGACCAAATTTATAACCATGTACCATCACTCAGTATTAAGAACCATAACGCAAAATTAAATTAAAATCCGTTGAGTATGCCTATTTTCTGAGATGAAACACGTGATCGTAAGGAAGATATCACGTGTTACGATCTCTTCTGCACGTGTTTATTTTTATACTCAAAGTGCAAGGAGTACGTTAGAATATTTTTCGTTGAGTAGGTGAAGCTTTATAAATCAAGAATGTGCTACTCTTTCTTTGGCACATCCCTTCGCCAAGAACTGCAAACATCAAATTATGAAGCACATTAATAGGACTGCAATGCTGCGCCTTGAGTTCAATGACGAAAATACTGAACTGCATCTCATTAACTATAGGAGCAGAATAAGCAGGTCTCGTCTCTCTCTCTACCATCCGTTTAATACAATCATATTTCTAGAATGTTAATTGCATATCTCGTCTGTGATGACACCGACCTACAGGCCTAGATCTTCGACTTTTAATACATATGAGTATCTAGACAAAGAGAGAGAGAGGGAGAGAGAGACAGTGACAGGCATTTATTTTATTATTATTTATATTTCGGGGTAAGAGAAAAATTTTGCCTCTATGAAGATTCACAGGCAGTGACAGTTCGTCCTTCTGGTAGAGGTAAGCTGTAAACAAGTTAGAATTACGGCAAGTGAAGAATATGGTGTGATGGGAATTGGACTGTCGGGAATGTGTAGCAGGGGAAAGAAGTTGGAACATTTAGGCTGATTTTTTAGTTTTGAGGGCACTAGCATAACGAAATTTGTTCGCGTCTGGAGGGCTGCGTTGTGGCAAAATTTTGAAGTCGACGTTGCGGAAGTCCACACGACAAGCAATTTTATTGTCCAGATACATCGAAGATGGCGGAAGAAGCAACATCATTCTTGCTTCGTATTCGAGAAGTTCGGACCACAGGCCGACTAGCCTCACCGAAGATTTCCATGGTAATCCGCAGTTCCTTCAGGCAAATTACTGGACAGTTACCTCAAATTTGGCTACAGGCACTTAATTGCACACTATTTAATTATTTTTCCTCATGCCTCGACAGTCCTAGTTGGCCTAGGACTCTTCTATGATGTTACTCGATCACCCTGAAGACACGATACTTGGTAAGTCTCCTCTGAACGATTGTTCGCTCCCTCACAGACACCACTACTTACAAACACACAACAATCATGTGAGAGAGACATATATGTCTCCGGCCGGATTCGAAGTCGCTATCCTAGCAAAAGAGGAGCCGTAGACCCACGCCTTGGCCCGTGCGGCCACTGGAATCGGCATGAAATAATCATACTACGCTATATAATCTGAAAAGCATAACACTGTATTCCCGCCATCTACGAGTATATTCGTCACGCGACGCTGAATTCAATTACGAAACAATTCAATTACGGAATAACAATGACGAATGAGTTGCTACCAGATTTAATTGGGAAGGTTTTGTCATCATTCTGTTTGTTACAAGGAAAAATGTTGTAATATATTTGTAGTAATTGAGGGATAATATAGATTGGTTTATGTAACAAAGTCCTTTCCTTCCCTCTTTCATTTGTTCAGTGTGCTAACTCAAGACGATGTTAACCACTCAGAATATGCAAACGTAATGTTACTGATAGAATTATTAATTACTTAATTAATTAATATCAACCATAGGTGCAATGATACTGACAGGGTAAAAGAGAAGTGCTCGGATAAACATCTGTTCCAGCGCTACTTCGTCGACCAAAAATTCTAAACAGACTGGTTCTGGATTGAACTCACCATAAATCCTACATAGATTACGCTGGTACCGAAACGGATTCTTCGCGATGACAGCAAGGTGACTAACCTAATGAGCCTGGCATGGCCTGAAGTATGATTTAATTCAATACTTGAGGCTCTTCAAAAATTCAATTGTAAGCTGAAATACGCTGGGTCTGGATGTACAGAAATTTCAGTATCCTGGCAGTCAAACGTTAAACGTTCCAGGATGGATTTTTTGCGAATTACTTATTTAATTCCACCACTTCCTTTAGGCAGGCTATCCACCTACACCAAGAGGACTACAGGGAAGCTCGGTAACGCATAATTCCGTGCATATGGAATGGCTGTGGCAAAGTTCTGGTGTCTTATTGATGTCTGTGGTTTCCACGGCGAGGGAGGCCAATGTTGTGGTGTTCTGAGTTATGCCATCTTATAGCCTGGTAGGTGGCTACGATGGGCGTCTTTTAGTGTGTGCCTTCCCAACGTTGACAGTTACAGTAAATCTCACAAATTCAATTAACCAGTCGTCCTTTAACAGAATCATCAAGGTAGGTAACAGCCACTCCGCTTATGTTGACATAGTAGAAGAAGAAGAAGAAGAAGAAGAAGAAGAAGAAGAAGAGGACGACGACGACGAATGAGAACGTGATCCAGGATTGCGAAAATGAAGCTCAACAAGAAGGAGAGAGCGGGGGAATCTCTCCATGTCAGTACGTGATTGGAGCAATGGTATGAATGCGTAGCCCATTACACGTCTTCAAAACCAGGGCTACAGCACTCAGAAATTACTTGTCTGTCATCACTGTGTAGACAAAAAAATCAGTCATGGTGTGCACACTGACAGTGCGTACGGATATCATACCATAATTACGTGCCCATTTCGGGGATGGTCATATATATATATTCTTTATTTTCGCAGCCAGGACGACGTGGTCATTACAGTGACCGGGATGCGGGCAAGATGACCGAAAAACCCGACAAGATCTACAAATTTTTCTATACTCCAAAGCGTCCAATCTACTGTGGGCCTCTTCAGCCCCCTACTCGATGGATACAAGACAACGGGGCATGCAGCAAGCGACTTACCTCCATTTAGTGCCGGGGTTAATTATGAATGAAATTGTAACTCGAATCCACCATATAACCTCAGGGCGCGCACAGGGATAAATACATATTTACCATTACCCTACACGTACTTATTAAACGACACTCTCAACAGCTCTAAACACAGCGTACAATGGCAGGATAATAAATAATTAGTGAACTGGGAATGTTGGGCAAGCAGGCGATCATGCCGTTCTCGTACGCCATCCTACGCCAGTAAGGAAGCAGAAAAGACATGACATTGAACCCGGTACTTCCCGAATACTAAAGAAGAGTGATATACTTCGCATTACGTTCCGTTCATACCACACCCTGCAAACCGTCATCTCAGACGTCAAACTCTGTAGACATTAGGAAAGACCCAAATCTGAAACAACTAAACTGAGGTCACTTCATCTTGTAGCTGGTGCACGAATGAACAGCGTAACGGATGTCAGGCACTCCATACGCAATTTTGAATTAAGGCTGCTTCGGGGATTAGGTATTTTGAGGCTCTATCTCTCTCTCTGTCTCTCTCTCTCTCTCTGATATACAAACACATAGCAACATTCATTGTTACTTACCAGCCATAATTCATTCGTAATCGTAAATATTACTGACATGAAATAAACTCATGAAATGATAAACATCTTCGATCAATCTTGGTATCAATTACAGAAATGCGGCCAGTAACAGTTTCTCCTATTCCTCATTTATTACCAAAGCAAAAAACCACCATTAAAGAATAAGAACTTTTATAAAAAATAACAGAATAATGTGTAACGTCATGCATGATGAAAGGACTCGATCCTTTATTGTGTAGCAACATCAATGACTGCGTGAGAGAGTAAAAGAAAGGCCTGTTGGGTCAATATAAAGGTCAGCAGAAATTTTACGCCCTATATTATCACGAAAGGTCAAACTTTAAACCTCTACCAACATCTCATATATAGTTACACGATACAGATCGCACGGCTGGCATTAACGGAACTCCGGAGCTGTTAGGTACGACGTAAAATGGGGACAAGGAGCCATAGAATGTCTGAATATTGAATATAATCGTCAATATTACAGTGCACGTCATTGCTGCAGAACGCACAAGACTAGCAAACAAGGTAATCGGAACTGTGTCCCAGCATCGTCGTGGGGCATTTACATTTCTTAATACAAGCAGTAAAATGTCAGACCTTGAGGTAAATTTAGCTAAGCCTAAACATTCAGTCCGCTTGACAAAGCAGAGTTCTTGCCAAGAACCTTGCAGAGGCTCAACTTGCTTAAGAAATTATCTGCCTTTTATGGAACTGGAATGTGTTAACTAGGCTCACTATTCTTAGCCACATGAATCCAATCCATATCCACCCACCAGATCTATTTACTACCTAGTTTATGTATATAAGCGCGAAAAACATTTCTGGTAAATCTAAAGAACACAACCGTCCCCATCCATTGTTGTGGTACTGATCGCATGGAGCCTTGTCTCCACACGTTCCACACTTATCACATTTTGGTGGAAGTATGACACAGCATCAAACGCACCACGAATGCTGTGTCACGTGACATGACAAATTGATTGCACGAAATAAATTTCAACATAGTAAAATAACTATGTGTTAAATTTTATATATGAACTTAAATATTTGCAAAGCAAAGTTTTTCCGTCGAATTGGTTGCTAGATCACATAAGAGACGCTAATCTTTACTACACTGTAAATTCAGTCCAAGTGATTTCTTTGTGCCTTTGGTTTCATGATACCATGTTTAACAACAGCCGGAATGTGGTATTACTGGCTTTGCCGAATGGGATAAACATTTTCAGCTAAATTATTTTAATACAATATTCCTTTTACACTTTAAACCGACAAACAATCGGTTTCCGCTTCAAAATTTTTCATACACTTAAAGGTCAAGCAATCTCATTACAGGCCTGGACAGGCCCTGAGGGTTCCAGGTGGTTGAGGCTCCCAGATTTCTAGAAAATCGGTACATGAACGTGGTAAGCTTGTCAGCCCTACGCACCGGCCACCTTTACCACCAGGAAGTATTCCTGGTACTCATTTCTGTTAGAGACTGAGTCCACCCGAGGGCCAGAGTGCGGCCGGAAGGATTATGTCAAAGAAAAATTCCAATGACACCATCGGGAATCGAACCCACGACATTCTGGTTTGTAGCGCAGTGCCTCAACCAACTGCGACAAAGCGTACCCCCCTCTTCAACAGTCCTAACGTAAAATACACGGTGTCATATTCCTAAAGAAGACAAGCTCAGCTATACCTCTGCGAAAAACCAAAAACCCGCATGATTAATTTCTTCTTGTTACTAAACTCACGCACATTCCAAACTTCGCCACATCCATATTAACAGCATAATAAAAAGTTGCGGATTCTAATTACCATGGCCTTGAAAGACCATGAGCACTGGAAACAAAGAACAGTCTCTCTATGTACAGTCAAACGAAGGTCAGAAACCTATGAGAGCGAATTTTTTACACAACGTGTCATTTTCTCTTGCGAATTCGTAAGAATGAGGCCGCCTGGCACTATGGTTAATTTCGGCTCTGATGGCAACGAAGAAACATCCAGCGAGGGCGGAGAATAGTGTTGGGGGTGGAAACAAGCCAACACATCCGAAAACATATTTCTTTCCCAGCAAGCACGATGCCAGGCAAGGTGACAGAATTAAGTGGCGCAGCTCTTGGTGGCACGGACCGATTCCAAAACACGTGCATCTGTCTCACATTCCGTCTGGCAGATATAGTGTACAGGCCACAGTTGAATCCTTCTAATTATCAGCAGTTTCTGACTACCAAACTTCCCCACTCATAAATTTAATTTACAAATTCATGCAGAAGTTATGAAAGGAGGCTTGGTGCGGTTGTGTCCTGTTGAGCATTCTGCAGTTCTAAAGCGGCATTCCAAAACCATGGACTTTCCTGATGATAGTGCTGGTGGTGATGGTTGTGGTACTGAAGGCGGCGGTGGTAATAATTGTAGTATATAAAAAGGCAGTATTCAGCTCAAGCGTCACACCACAAACGCGGAAATATAAAAACTGTAAGTATGTTTTACCTTGCGCATGAAGAAGAAAAGACAGTTTTTAAACAAGGGGTTTGTTGCACTCAGTATGCCGTTTCTCTACGTGGTGGTACAAGGAAAAATTCCCAGCGTTCCTACATAGGAATCAACTCGCACTCAGTACTGACATTTTTTGGGCACAGAGGCTAACATTAATAAACCATCACGCATATGATTAATACCATGAGTGCAGTCATATAGGCAAGCGTTTGCAGGCAATAGCGCAGCAAATTACCTCACCGGTGTAATGTTATAACTTTACGCAAAAAGTTTCAACTAGCACGAGATTTTGACGCAGAGTTCGGGTTTCTTATCGAAAAAAAAACTTAACTGAAAACATGCTTAGGTCCAGCAAAATCTCTTTCAACTTTCGTCAGGCTCTTCTATATCACTGAATGAGATCATCCAGTTTCTCTGAAAGACAAAAATAGCTAGTACACGTAACGTAGCTCCAAAGAATATCTTATGGGTCTCCCAAATTTACAACTCCTAGGAACAGAAACTCGCTCTGGACGGGACTGTGAGCCTGTCGTTAAGACAGACAGATAGATAGAAGAATGAGTGAATGGCAAACAAAAACTAACTTGAAAAATCTACAGAGAAAATTATACACCGATGGCACATTCAACAACCCTTATGTGTATTTACACATTCTGCAAATTTACCGGCATAAGCAATCTGTTGCCGCTCTGGACATGCAAGCGTGTATGTCATCTTTTCATCACAGTTTACCATCAGCCTTGCCCCCTCCCCTCCCCCCTCCCCCCGCCGGTCACGTGAAGCTTCTGCCATAGGCTAGATATTCGTTGCAATTGACAGAGATTAATGATTCTGTACAGTGGGCCCCAGGTTTCAGAACGTTTGGTAAATCTGAAGAAGGCCAAAAAAACGTCTGAGTTAAGTAACTTGTAACGCAGTCCGCTTGGATATTATGCTTAATCTTTTTAATCATGGTAAACAGCATACAAATACCTCGTGCAACGCGGGGGTTAGAGGCAGTTACACCGGGGTGTTGAGCGGAACCGAGTTGCACATATTTCTTGTGGGAAAAATAAGGTTACGCTAACGCGGGAGCTTATGGATCCCTCCCTGCCGCCCCTACTCCCCATCGCTTAAAACTGTACATGTTTGGCTACTAAACATTTATACAGTGCTTCGATAGCTAACGTTTCCAGCTTACACGGCGGTATAGTGAGTAACCGGCCGCGTTGATACGCGTGTATTTAAAATTTTCAGCGCTCGGCAGATTTTTTCCCCATACATTTAATTATTTTCAGCCGCGTAAAGTAAAAGTCGCGTTGGATAAAACAGCTTTGGGAGAGGGATTGATGTCCAGAAAAATATCATTTTATTTGCAGATATAATAACATTCAGGAGAGGGTGAAAATCGTCCATTTGCATGCCTGTGGCTCTTACATAAGGACAGCTGAAGAAATTCATCAACGGATCACGACCCGGAGACGAATAGTCGAATTCATTCCAGACTTTGGGAGACCTAGAATGCTTAGCCCCAAGAACTTCAACTGATGACAAAAACAGTACAGTTGTACTTGCCAAGATCACAATTAAGTCCACGCAGATCGGCGAGGAACGTTGCACGTCAAATTGTATCCCTAGAAGACATGTGCACACCAGAAAATGCAAGTCAAAAATTTCATCCGTACGACTAACACTTCGTGCAAGAATTCCAAGATACAGATAGCCAAATTCAATTTTGTGAATGGTTTCATTTACAATGAGTCCGAGCGGACGATATAATGTTCAACGATGTACCGTTTTCCCAATTAAATGAATATTTAAGCTGACAGGACATCGTGTCCTGGAAGCAGGGCAATACATAGCAGTTGTTGCTCATCACCAAACTAATCCACGATAACCACACGGTGCGCGAAACGTAGAACTACTCCCGCGGATGCAGTATTCCTGGAAGAAAGAGCGAACTCCCAAAGATATTTCCAGTTGTTGAATGATGCGTTGGTACCGTCGGTTGGTAAAATGTCACTTGCAGTACGACATGCGAAGATGAATTTCTTCCCGGGTGAAGGATTGGGCGCAGGGACCAATCGAGGGCCACCAAGGTATCCGGACCTCAAACACTTAAAATTTCTACCTTTGGGGTCCAAATTCACTTTTGTACAATACGCCTTCTCGTACAATGACGACCTTAAACAAACCATCAGAAGTGGAGTAGTGTCTGGGTTGCAGGCTCACGAGCCTGCAACCCAGACACTACTCCAGCCTAACTGCACCTAACCTCCAACATACAGCAAACCAAGAACGAAACGACCAATGTGGTAATCAACATCATAGTAGCGACCTCCTGATGATGGGCATAGTAGTGCCCGAAACATGTTAAGTCTACAAGAAGTACAATAAAATAATAAGTGGCATCTAGTTGGTTTTTATTCTCCAGTTAAAAAAAAAAAGAGTGCTCAGCACGTAGCGGTAAATCGGGCTAAATGTAATTAATCATATTCGAAGATTATTTATAACTAAGCAACAAGAAGAAAACGGAAAACATTCTAAAATCCCGAAATGGACGCTTCATTTGTTAAAACACGGCGTTTATCTGAAAGTGAACGCTAGTGACCTAACCTTATAACTGGCTGCCTTCAAGATATTAGAAAATGGACTGCACGCTGCGTTTTTTGTATTTTCTTCAGCTTAGTTGACAAGTTTGACTACAAACTTTACATGATCCTCTTCTCAGTGCAACCAAACTATACCGACCACAGCGTGATATACAAGACATGCTCCAGCATCCACGTACGCCTATTACGCCCACAAAAGTTACGGTAACAGACCCGCATTAAAGAGAAAACTGGTCGCCTCTAACAGAGCTTCAGAACTTTTCATTCATTTTCGGTTGAAGAGTGTCAAAATGGTTCAAGCAAAATCAACATTCCTTTTTCCTCGCAGAAATGCTAGTTTGCCATTTCCTTGTACGAACTAAAACCAACATGCCTGCAGAACACCGATATGTAATAAAGTAATATTTACTAACTTAATTTGAAACTAAATAAACACAAATACACCTACATGCACAAGAGAACTTCCTAATGTCAAGTATCGTTATAAATTAAACTACATCGTCTGTGTCAACTCGCAGAAGTGTAGTTCCCCCGCACGAAGCCACTGGACCAGACGTCTGGGAGCGACTTCGTACGCAGCTCGTGCCAGTACAATAAGCAAACTACTGTGAGAACCGACGCACATGTAGGCACACTGATATGAAACTCTCACACACACACATCGGGCCCTCCACTCAACGCTCCCCAGAAACCACGTCATGAATAATTGATCTCATGAGGAGAGTCGTGCTTAATCGATCCCGGCTCTGCGGGCCCAACTGCAGCGGCTAGCCCTACCACAGAACATGCACAAACACACGCCCACTTATCGATATTACGCATAAAATGGTGTATTGATAAAACTATTATCGAATCACCTTTTCAATACAGGCCATAAGGCAGAAGTTCACAGTGATGATATGCGACACGAGCTTAACTTTTCGTCTAAGATTTCACAAATTTTCATGTTTTAAGTATCTCTACAAGATCTTTATAACTTGTCGTCCTTAATCCTCTTCAGTGTGATATTCATATAAATAACATACAAAATACGCAGACAACTTCAAAGAGAACAAACTGCGGCCCAATTATAAAACAAAGTGGTACTATATATGTACAAGTGTTGGTGCTTTAAAAGCACCAACACTTGAACATACATAGTACCACTCTGAAGACTATCCTGAAGATGGCTCTGTATACGAGCCGAAACATTCTTATAATAAAACCAACGAGATGCACTAATTTCTCAAATTTATTTTTGGAATAGAACTCTACATGTTTCGGAGGGATTTTCTGCCCATCATCAGGAGTCTATTACTGTACACACAGCAATACACACAGGTTAAGCTGACTGCTTAATAAGCAGTCAGCATAACCTGTATGACATATATCTGTTGCTGTGTATACAGTACTAGACCCCTGTTGACGGACAGAAAACCTGTCCGAAACATTCAGAGTTTTATTCCAAAAAAAATTGAGAAATTAGTGCATCTCGTTGGTTTTATTGTAAGAATATATCAAGATGCACGGTCATCTGCATGTAAAAAAAAGCCGAAACTTGTAGCTAGAAATACAACTAATACTTATAATAAATAGACAATTGTGTATGACTCTATAATTCCATAATTTTATACCACATGTACTGATCATATACAACACAACAGGAAGACCTCACTTAAAAATTGTTAGGTCTATGCTTCCCTTGAGGGCAGATATATGTCAACAGTCATCAGACACATATCTGCAGTCTACATAACCTCTATCAAGCTACAGCTTCTTCATCATACATTTCTGTCTTCCATCGACAGGAATGAAACAAGTGACAGCTACATAGATTTTAATTTACGGTTCTCAATTTCATAAAGTTTTGTGTTTATGTTGTTATACTGAATAAACCAAAAACATGAAATGAAGGTTTCCGAGCAGAACTTATTTAGCCCACTGTCCTACCACATACATTTCTAGTTATACGTTCGTATCGGTAGCGCCGCCATTGTATAATTTGTTCTTCTTAAAGACTTCTTACGTAAGTACGAATTCTGTATACATTAAATTCGTCAGATACAACCTCAAAGGTTCACGCTGTGGCCACGTACATAATTATCGACTTATGAAGAGCATTCCATGTACAAGGTGCAGGTAAATTATGGGTCTACCAGAGTAACAGATTTCATTTCCTATGTTCGTCAAACTCAAGAATGAAGACATTTCTGCTGTTACTTACACGTACACTGTAAAAAATACAAAATTAACAAACATGGCATGTTTTTACAAGCGTTATCAATGGGCGTCGTGTTGCTACTGTAATTCAGGAGCGCTAGTGTCGTTCCCTGTTCATACGTTCGTACGGCCAAAATACTCTTATTATTTACTATAAGAAATTATAAATCCTACCGCTGGTTGTCAAAAATTATATACTGTGTACAGCATTTGGAGGGAATATTTTTGTTTAGAGTATGAAATGGGGGACAAAGCAATGCCATCTCAAAAGCATAATTTTTTTAGGGGAAAAAATTAGACTATAAATAGGCGCCGACTGATAAGTAAATGTGTTAATGTACGGAATCCGGAAATTACTGCCCACTGATACCTTCAAGTATGTTGATTTAAATATTAGTAAAAACATAGGCTTCGAACAGAATGGCAATAACCAAATAACCACAATAATCTCCTATACTATCAAATAACTTTGAAGGAACCTGCAATAAAAATCAATATATATATACGCCAAGCGTAATGATCTTAAATATTAAAGTTGATAAAATTAGATTACCTCTGAGGATGTGTATTATATACCCTGGCATTTTGAGAAGGTTAACCTTTCATGACGCTGGGTTTTAAATTTCAACTACCGCCCAGGACGGGGAAGTTTTCAAAGGAAAGGTACGGTAAATCTTCTATTTTATTTCTTACGCTTCAGCCATAAATTTTAACACTTTTTAATAATTCATTGTACATGTTAGCGATAATGTTTCTAGTAAAATTTAACCATAGTAATGGATCTTTTACTATTACTGTTTTATTAATGTATTGTTAATTGTGCTAGGGATCCCACAAATACATTACGAAGGTAACATATGTTGACATTTATCTCAGTAATTAACCAACTTGATACACAAACTTATTGTAAAACAACAATTTTGTGCAACAAGTTGGTTAATTACTGAGATAAATATACTGAGATGCACGGTCAGCAAAACGTCAAAATATGTTGACATGTCATCACATTATACTTGCTCTTTTATCTCTATAAGTTCCTGATGATGGACTGACTGATTTAAGCCGAAACATGAAGCCAAGCTTATGAAAGAGAATATAAGTTGTTTTTACTGCTGATTTATTCTTTTTTCCTTACTGAGTTTATAACACAGCGGGATATGTACTGTTCAGGAGAAGTTCTTAATCAACGGTATCCTTACATGTAATTAAGAACGTACAGTGCAAAAAGGCAGGCAGCGTGTAAGAAACTAAACGTCTGTACAGTGTAGCAAGGCCGGTATTGAACGGTTAGAGGCCACTGTTTTTATCTAGTCTGATCATGGAGGCAGCGAAACTGTATGAAATATCTGTACACTTTCACCAGGCTACATTACGTCACATTTTACAAACCAACAGTGTTCTGAGATATTGCCTCAAAAGCCTCAAAGAGCACATAAGCCTACTTATTCTGTTTATGACAGTCTGGGGCGGTCCTTATTCTATATACAAAGCGCCTATATCTGACTTCAAAATCTAAGAAACGTGTGAAAATGTTGGAAAACTGAACTGTTGCACTCTATAAATATTGCCAAAGTAATAAGAGTCAAAGCTACCCCTATCAATAAAGTCAAGAGATTATACGAAATATACCCTATCCTGAATGAGATCAATCCAGTTCATGTCCCGTCCCACTTCTTGAAGATCCTTTTCAATATTATCTCCCATCTATATCTAAGTTTTCCGAATGACCTCGTTCTCTCAGGTTTACGCACCAAAATCCTGTATGGATCTCTCCTCTCCCCGGAACATTCTACATGTCAAGCTCACAATATTCTTCCTGATATGCTCGCCCAAATTACATTTGGTGAAGAGTACAGATCAGTAACCTCCTCGTTATGTAGTTTTATCCACTCCCGTGTTACCTTGTCCCTCTCAGGCCCAAATATCTTCCTCAGCACCCTTTTCTCGAACACCCGCCACCTATGTTTCTCCCTCAATGTTACAGAACAATTCATGGTGTTTCACAGATGACAAACTAGTATGAAAGCTGACGACGGCTTTATACTCACTGTGCACACGTAACTTAGCCACTGAATGAAAAAGTTTTACATTACGCTGTATATTGACAAATGTTTTACAAATAAATTTAGACTGCAAACATTTCTCCTGTTATGTAGTTATGAATCAAAACACATTCGGAGTTGTGTGGCTTGCTCCTTCAAATGATTATACCAAGCTATCGCCATGTTGAATACACGCTTATGGTTAACAACTGGCTGAAACTTAAAGAAAGGTGTTCATATATTGCAAACTACACGTAGTAAATGGATGGTAAGACAGGAGTGTCAGAGCAGCCCAAGCACACAAGCTTATCGTACCACGGATATACCGCCCTAGGACGTTCTCACTGCTTAACAAGTGACACAGAGAGAAGAGGAAAATATTGATCTTCCCGAGCTAGCTAGAAGACCGAACGAATTCAATATGGCGTAGAAAGTGATGTCAGAGAAACATCACCAAACAAATACAAACGATCAAAGTTATTGTTGGATATGCGTATATGAGTGCAAAGTTGCCTGATTTCAGGCTTCCGCGGCGAAGTAGATGAGAACTGCGCTCTTCTGGGTTATTACGCTGCAAGTACTGGTAAATCCTTACGGACGTTTCGGGAAAACCTATAGGGCTAATCTTCGAGATTCAAGAATCCAATAATTCTTGGATTCTTGACCCTGAAGATGGCCCTGATAGGTTGTACCGAAACGTCGGTAAGGGGAATTACAACAAGTCGCTGCGTAATAGCCCAGAAGAACGCAGTTCTCAAGTGCAATGTTTCCTACAATATTTGACGTTCTCATGACGGCAACTACGACGAACATATTATTCTCGAATGTGACTTCGTGTAGTCTGGTGTTTCTGACAAACCTGGTGCCTCCATCTTCAAGACACAGACGGCTAGTTCCTCTGAAAAGTTAGTAAATTTATACAAGCAACATGACACCACAGCTCAGAAGCCTGTAAACTCCAGAAACAACCCCATAGTCTACACATCATCATTATCAGCAACAGCTGCAGCAACCTTCGTCTGTCATCAGTACAGTCACTGTAGCGGAGGTACACCTTACGCTATAAGGCGTGGCTCCATATTCCTGTTACACTGTGAAGTAGGCGGATTATTTATAGCACGATATATTAAGACTATATAAAACCCACATTTTGCAAAAAAAAAAAATTCCCCTTTCCAACATACCAAAGTCACATTTCCTACTTGTCAACCATATGTCCCATACATCAGCGTCCTTTAATTGCAGGTGACACTCTTCACATTTAACATACCGCTATAACTCAAGATTTCTTCACGCCTACATTCTTTAGTTATGTTGGCATAAAGAAAAACACGTGGATTCTAAACAGGACGATGACTTTCAGAGGGCGTGTGCAGAAAACGTGTGATTTCAGGGCATCACGGCGGTACTTATTCAAACATTACGGTCCTATGAAAACACGGGTGAGTACAGAAGTTTTGGAAGAGCCTATTTCCTCCTTTTTTCAGGCTGTAAGAACAGAAACTTCCATAAACATGGATAAAGCCTGTACCGGAGGAAAGTACAGAACGTATTCATATGACATCACAGCTCACAAGACAGTATTAACAAATGTGTCTAATCACCTTAAGAATATCGCTGACACTAAAGTTGTGGCATTTCCAGCGGTTTAAAGGACAACATCTTTAAACACACCATGAAGCCTTCCTTTTACATCCCTATTTATTCAATCACAACTTCGTGAAAAATAAATTCTGAACTAGAGAAATCTTGCAGTGAAACAGCATCGTAAAATAATCCAGAAACAGGGGAATTATCAGCAAGAACACGATCGGAAATACAATGTTGTCTGAAGTGCTGTTTCCGCTATGACTTGTAATATTTGTGGAGACAGACTATATGAAAGAAAGCTTTACGGTTTTTAGGTATAAATTATTATACTGCGTGTTACTGATTTGGCTGGAAGAACGGCAGGAAGAGATACATGACAATTTGTACCATGCGTCCTTCCCTATTAACGAAAAATGCTTGACAGTTTTAGATAAAAGCATAATCGTGTTTTTTCAAATGTAAAACACTTCAAATTAATCCTGCACATCACCCTTATCGATGACATCCCGCAGTGATATACGAACAGCAGAAAGGAGGTCAGTCGGTCAGTCACAACTTAATTCATTATCACTTTTTACTTTTATCATTTCTTAATTTTTATTTAGTTTCGGGCTTACACAACTCAAATTTTGGTAAAACTGAGAACTCAGTTACATGAAAAAGAGTTATTTTAATGGGCGGTATTTAAATTTTCCTTCATCGCGCATATTTTAAGTGCCTGATAATGGCTTTTCCAAAAGCCGGAGCATGTAGCAAGCAATAAAAACTGATGAACAATTAAGTTGGGAAAGACGGCCTGTGCTTCCTTCCTGCTGTGTATTACCCCTAATACAAATAAAAGCTACAAACGCGCTCTGTACAGTACACTCGTTTGTACAGCTTTGTACAGATAGGGGTGTATGGTTACAAAAAGTTATAGTCTGTAGTCTGAAGTAATTTATGTCCGCTTCCATATCGAATTTAATGTAACTACGAATAGTATTTAAAAATAATTATTATATCCGAAGAAGAAATCGATAGTAAATAATTTAAAATATCACTGAATGTAAGGAAGCAAACAACCCCAGAACAAACGCTCGAACAGAGACTCGAACTATGTACAGTCCACATACAGGCGGAACACATAAATAAAAGACAGTTATACTAGTTCACCACGTTCGATTTCGTATTTTTCTTTTCCTTTGGTGCTTCGACCCGATTCCGAGACGTGGCCTGCCCTTAAGTGGCTCCACGTTCACACTCAGACACAACACATTCGGTAGGACTCCTCCGGACGAGTCATCAGCCCGTCGGAGAGACCTCAACCTGACAACACAACAAATAACATGAAACAGCAATCCATGTCGTCCTCCCCTCCCCCCCACCTCCCGGGCGGGTTTCGAACCCGCAATCTGAGCAGCCGTAGACCCACGCCTTACACTGCACTGGCACTGGGATAGGCTGTTCACTTTTATATACAGGTGTAAGTACAATAGTACATGGCCAGGGGGGGGGGGGGCTATGGAAGAGCACTGCACTTTCTTAACCTCAGCACTAGTTGGAAGTAAGTTGACAGCTTCTTGCCCCGAGGGAAAAGCGCCCCTACGCCCCTCAGCGTATCCATTGTGTAAGTTGCTGGTTATGCCCTACAGCTGACGTGGACGCTCCTGATACCTGCACCAACTGAACTACCATCCGGCTTCTTGAGTAAATATGTTTTGTAATTTCTGGCAAAATATAACTCATTGTTTTAATTTCACTGCAGTAATTGTGACACAAATTACTGGAGAAGAGCTATTAAATATCCATAACATTCTAAATAAAACTCAAAATTCTGAGTAACAGTTGGTAGCGGGAAAATGGAAAAAAAAAACCTGCGTAAAACTGCTGCAACTCTGTTTCGGTACATACAGTTGTCCCCCTGTAACTCGGATCCCCAGCTAGTTCAGCAAAATTTTGCATCAATGACAGCCTTCTCTTTCCCCAGGTGATACGGTCATCCGGTCAAGGTCCTGATCACCTGGTGAAGGGAGGGGGGGGGGACCTCAGACAATCCGTACACTTGACACTGGTGAAGAGGTTGAAGCGGTAGGAGCCAGCCAGTCTTACCCCGCAGCAGGAAAGCCTTCTCGAGTGTCGTTGCTCTCTTTCACTCCTATTTCGCTACTGTAGTGAACTAAGGTCGACAAAACGTTCTATTAGAATCATCATCAGCAGCATGTACTGTTAGGTGCAATATTTCCGATCTAAGAAGCTTTACTTCAGCAGTGTGTCATGTTTATTTTTTGCTACGTATACCACGGGGTTTGCCCTCGATGTTCCAGATTCCAAGGTAATTTGGACCACCCCTCCCCCCATACAATCCGGATAACCAAGAGACTACTGTATTTGCGAAACCGTCTGTAGGACTATCCTTGTGTGCTATTGCTTCAATATGACTCTCCTTAGCACATTCGAAACCCCACGTCAAATGACGCAGCAGAAGGTCGGTACAGACACGATGAACTTCGTACATGTCAACAAACATGCTACATATCGTGCTTCTAATAACAGGCTCATGAAGTTTTTGATACCAAAAGTAGTACAGATTTACGTAAGCTTATAACGTCAAACACACTGAGCTAAAATACAACGAAATCTGTGAACACGGTAGCGGTACATTATTTTCGACATTTACATTTCCATGGTCATATTTGTGGAATGAAAGGGGTTAAGAGGCAAAGCCTCCTCTATCATCAAAATGCACAGCGTAACATGAACAGTTATCATTGTACTGACATTTTAAGTGCAGCCGTCTGCAGCATCAAGTCCGTCTAAATCATTCATAAATACTCAGTTCCTTCCTCAAAGTAAAAACATTACGTCTTCACTAATTGTAAAAAGAAATTAATGCTGATTAAGGAAATAAACTATACTTACTCTGGAACTTACATAAAGTACATAAATACTGTAGGTTGACAAAATACAATTATTAACTATTTAAACAAGCGATACGTACATTTTTTTTGTGGCGCTGCTGCCCAAAGCGGGCCAAGGCCTCTTTCTTCAGGTTTCTAGATCACACACAATGACGCACCACAGTCAGTAGGCCTCCTCTGGACGAGTGATCAGCTCGTCGCAGAAGCTTCTACCTACACAACAAACGCAAAAGACGAACATCCATGGCTTCAGTGGGATTCGAAACCGCGATCCAAGCCATCGAGCGACTTCAGATCCATGCCTTTGAGCGCACGGCCAACGGGATCGGCACATTATGTACACGATGATGACTTTCATATTGTCTATAAGAATTCCAGCCACGTGTCTTCGCCATGACATACACTACTATTATCATCGGACTATTTCTTGTTAATGCAGCAAGAACGGACAGTCAGTAAATTGTATTGAAATCATTGAAACTGCCTACATTTTAGTTATCTGATGAGCATACGTGTACACTCCCTCTGTTAAGATTTTTATTATATAGCGCAGTGTCACTTAATGACTTAAAATTTTGCCAAGCAAGGAAAAGACGTTGGACATAGATCGCTTTAACCGTATGACTACGTATAGAGTCGCCTAGCCACAAGACGAGACGCAAAAAGAAAGAAAGACAGAAAGAAAGAAAAAGGAAAAAAGGCACCATAACCCGAAACGTGTAATTACGTCAACCGAGAGATTCTGTCCATTTCTGAAGCGCTCCTAACGTAGGGGAACAAAAAATTTTTAAAAAATCTAGAAGCCGCCTCAAAATTCCGGGCACTAGAAAGGTGCCATGAAGCAAGTTCCACACTGAGGACCCATAAATATTAGCTGGCACCGGAAAAAAAAATATTTGGAATGACGACTCGACGCCCGAGATTTGTGTACCCCTGTTCTAATGTGTTTTCCAGGGTTTGTTTCTACCGTACTTCGGCTGTTATTAGTATGCTTGCGTGTACCGTCCGGGAGCAGGCGTGGAAAGACTTCCCTGCCCCAAAGAAGCATTGATCGCTCGACACTCTAAGTTCAAGATCCTAATCGCTAATAAATGTCGTGAAACAAGGCCGACAGGCTACAAGTCTAAGTAGATAGAAATTGCAACCTGCTTGTTAAATGACACTGCACTTACAGACATGCAGTCACTATTCTTTAAAAGTTGTAAGAGTTCGTTGAATTTAACCTGGACGTTACTTTGGGAGTAGAACGTCGGATATCGACTGCCTTCTCTCTAGGTGATTAAGGTTTGAATCTCGGTAGGAGAAGGCCTACCTCTACGAGCACGTCAAACTCAGCTCAAGGACAGCTCAGCCTCCTATCCTACAGACAACCGCAGCTCCATCCTTGAGAGTTAAATCAGCTCGGACGTGAAGCTGACTATTCGGTTCCATACACTGCTGAGGCTATGAATGTGTGCTCCTATACCTCCACTCTCCAAAAATTATGCAGGTAAGTATCAGCAATTTAAAATTTAATGTAGATATTCCGCAGGAGTTCCAAATGGTCAGTAATATTACGTAACAATACCACTAATCAGTGGACGACTACCAGAACCGGGTACAAATGATCGTGGTGCCACAAAACCCTCTATGTTCAGTTAGTAGTACATAATTCATCACCTATTCTTGGTAATTTTGCTGCAAATTGCCACACAAAATCATGTCAGACATTAAGTTATATTCTACTTTCGGTTTTAGTGAATATCACTGTGCATTCCAAAAAAGCAGGATTAATGCACATTCGCTTCTCAAGAATGTTGGTGGTGACAAACATTGTGACTCGGTGCGTATAGTAGCTGCAGTTTGAACTCAAGAGTTAGCTTGGTGGATCTCGGTTTGGAGTGTCTCAAAATACCTGTATTTCCTCGCAGAAACTTGGACGTCTGGCAGATCAGTGCAGAGCCTTATCGGAACACACTACTGAGAGCGGAACAGCACAAACAGCACGACGCATCGCGGCAGGGTTTCACACACACGCACACACACATACATACACACACACACACAGACCGGAGAAATCAATTACTAATTACCTGAGCTAGTATATATGTCACAAGTACAGTAAAATATTAAATTTTAGATAGTAGTGGATCTTGGCTCCGTCTGTTCACTAGTTACTAGCTTCACCTTACCTCTCAACAGAGTTGGACAACATTCACCGCACAGCCACATTTCATAAGAACAACTTTTTTTTATCTCACACCTATAGGTGTGACGATATCAGAGGCTGTGTAATACAAGTTTGACCTCCTCATGATGAGCACATGTGCTCGAAACATGTAGAGGCATGAAATAAACTTATTGTAAAAAAAATTTTGTTAATCAAGTTGGTTAATTACTGAGATAAATATACTGAGACGCACGGTCAGCAAAACGCCAAAAAATACGAACACCTTTTCTTTATTAATAATGCATGCAACTTCTGAACGCGTATTTCTCCAAATGTCTTAAAAACGTTTCAATATTTGAATCTGTAATTACTATTTTTTAAAATTATTATTATAAAATATGAAAAAAATAGCATGAGCATAAACTTGAGCCAAGTTAATGCGTATGCATATACGCATTTTAATATCGATAATTCGCCGATATTATTTGGATACTTCATATCCTTTTTATCCAAACTCGCTGCATTAATCGGGAACTGTGTGGCACATCAGTGTATCCATGTGTATATCCCATGTACGTTTCCCTCCGTGATATGTACAATTTTTATAATTTTTACGGCTCCTTGAAAATGATTATTTGAGAGACAAAACATGTCAGAGTTTGACAAAATATAGATCATTGAGACGTTCCGCCGGTGCACCGTGTATTTTGGTTATCTATTAAAAGTTACGAATAAAATTTTAGAGTTTTTGAAGTAGAATTTTTATATAATTTTTTTTGGCAAGGTGCTACTAAATTGCACTTTGCGGCAAACACAGGCGCGTAGAAAGACGAGCTACGAAATGTATACAAGGTTACAAAATTTGTCTCCTTAGCTGAACCAAAACAGATAATTCCAAAACACCAAAAGATCTTTCCGGACGCAAAATTGCATATTTCCAAGGTAAGAGGCCTCCATTTTCGTCGAGTGTCAGTGGTGAATGTGCCATCATATATGCAAATAAATGACCCACGCCTTAGACAGCTGGGCCACTGGGATGGGGTCTCGTATGCAGGTGCTCAGTTCATAGTTCGACTGGTAGAGAATCTGCTTTTACTGAAGTTTTACGGGATTGTCCTCAGTCCTCCAGGTACATTCTGGGGGCAGTATCTTAAATTAGGCCACGAATGCTTTCTTCCTCATTCCTCCCTATTAGATAGTCACTATCATCCAATTATTTGACGTCACACAGTACATTAACTGTCAGCGTCATTAAATAAACGACAAATAAAATGAAAAGTATATTTCAATGTAAATGATAGGATGGGGCTAAAATATTTTATCATATATCAATTAAAAAAACTTCTAAAATGTAAAAAGGCAGAAAAGGGCAGAAATAAAATAAACCTATCGCCAATCATGATTCATGTACATCACAATGATGCTTTTGAAAACATGACCACGTTCTCTAACGTTTTAAAACTAATACCAATCTAGAATGTACAAAGATTCAGTTCGTAGCTCACACAGAACAAATTTAATGCCCATAATACATAAAGCACATAGCCGGTATGTACATACAGGAGAACAAAACAATTCTCTTGGGTCCGCCAGGAATCACACCAGGGCTACTACTTCGTCCATCTCTAGCCTAAGTCGATGAGTCGACTTGTTATTTTCGAGTGAGGGTTACGGGGTATTTTTCGACGCGGTCAGTATCCAACAATGGACTCAAATGTTCGAAAAATTCATGAACTCGCAACGATTTGGGAGGAAGATATCGTGGCCGAAACCAGGCATCATTTTCCCGTCAGTGGCCTGCACAGACTGCGGAAAAATAAGGACAGCTTCGTTTCCAGATCTGTGTACTTACCGAATTAACAATAATGGTTTAAAGGGCAGTATAAACAGTAATGAGGAGGGCAGTTTCCATACGATGTCCCCTGCATACCCGCACCGAAGATTCTTGCTACGAAGCTTATTTTCTAAATTATGTACACGGTAGACGCAATGAACACATGCATATTGCGTTACTATGCCCTACATACATTCTGTGTTCATCGACCTACGCCGTCTGTTAAGGCGGACATACAAATCTTGCGATTTTTCCGTAGTAACTCTTTAGGCTCAACCAGTCTCCAAACAAAAGATTAAAATAAGCTCTTGCTTTGAGCGTAACCAAAGGCTGCTTGAAGCTGACAACTCATGTGCGCTTGACAGTGAGCAGCAGACTGCATACGACATTAAATCTATGCGTTCCTGCAGGCCTTCATGGCGTGCTTATGAACAGGTGGTAATTAGCTATTGTGCACTATATCACTTTGTCAGCATAATAAAACAATAGAGTACTATTGAACGTCCCGTAACTGTAAATATGAATGTCACGGTGCTACGAGACACAACCCCATGTAGTTTTGTAGCTATGCACCAGCGATATAGAGAGCGTGTTGCCTCTCTCTTCAGGGCGAAGAGTTACCCTTCTACACTGGAAAAGGCTTTAAAGGTTTTAAAGAGTTAAAATAATGTCAGAGTATTGTGCTAGAGCTTATTGGGTGTTATTTCTTAACATTTCTGAGTATGGTTGGATTTATGGTCATCTTTATACAGCAGGGTGATTAATTATTTCAGTCCATTTCAAATTATATAAGAAAGTAACAAACCAAATAGCTAACACCATGTAGCAGAGTTATTCTTGAGAAGCTAATCTTTCCAGAGTCAAGTTAAGGAAGTCTCCTCATTTTATGAATTTGAAGGTTCATTGCCACATTTCACGAGGGACACCAGTCCCTCTCCTGAAACAGATCGATGCAGCCCACGTCCCAAAACCTCCTTTTAAAGACCTGTTTTAATATTACATTCCCAACTGCGCCTTCTTCTTCCAAGTGGCCTCCTACCCTCTGGTTTACCCATCAAAACCCTGTAAGCACCTCTCCTCTCTACCATACGTGCCACATGCCCTGTCCATCTCATTCTTCTTAACCGATCACCCGAATAATATTTGGTGAGGTGTTCAGATCATGAAGCTTCTCGTTATGTAATCTCCACCACACCAGCCCCCGTTTCCTCGTCGCTCTAATGGTCATATACCTACCTAAGCACCACATTCTCAAACTCCTTCAGCCTGCATTCTTACCGCAACGTTACAGACCAAGTAGCACACTTCTACAACACGACAGACAAAATTACAATCCTGTAAATTTTATTCTTTATAATTCTGCATAGGAAACCGAAGACAAAAGATTCTGGACCGAAGAGCGGTAGGCATTCCCCGTGTTCAATCTGGCCATAATTTATTTATGAAGGACATTTTGATTTGTTAGTGTCATTTTTATGATTTAAATGCAGTTTATTTTAAGAAAACCCCGTTGGAAGGAATGACACTCTCGACAGTTAGAGGATAAAACTTTTTCTATCCGCGATCAAATGTACATAGCCCTACAATGCTAATTGCAATTTGCGACAAGACACAAGGCACGGTCCAGACCAGCCGTTCATAAACAGTAAGAGCTCTGAAGTAGCAATACGAAAACAGAGGCCAGTGCAAGTCGATGGCGTGAGAGGAATGGAGAAGACAGCGAATGAAGTACAGAGAAGCAGTAAACGGCGAGCCCTGCTGATACGCAGGGCTTTACAAACGGCTATGCAACTTATTTTAAAAAACGCGTTTCTCTGTTACACGCTAATTACGCAAGTGTAATTTCTGGTATCTTCAACCGTCTTCAGGAGACTGGAATTCGATTCTTTCACCTTCAAGCCCTAAGGCCTGTATACGCAATGCACTATACACTACACACATACAAAATTAAAGATTTTTCCTATCCACACCACGAAGACATATAAGGCGATAGAGGTATGGCTCCACTCATTCTTAACCTTGGCTCTAGATCGAGACGGTAGGGTAAATTCAAACATCGGCCACTTTAATCCCAGGGAAGAAACACGGGACCCATTAATAGGAGGCTGGTTGGGCTCCAGGACCAGGCTGGAAGCTTTGGAGAAGATAAAAATCTCTTTTTCCTACCTGGATTCGAACAGCAGGTATTCCAGCTATACAGACTATGGTACCCCGGCTAAGCTATAAGTATATTATATACATATATTCCGTCTGTCTCATTGCCCCTCCGTCTCTGTTGGATCATATATACTAAATTCATATGAGCCACTATCACTCCACCCGAATTTTACAGTAATTCGTGGAATTTCATTTCCCTTATGGTCATAACATTTTGCTTCATGGAAACCACAAACCGTCAATAAAATTTTATAAACAGACCGCAAGTACGTTTTGTAATTTTTTGTACTGCAATACAGAATACGCCATTTGCAACCTTGCCTCAGTAATTTTTTCTTACTGGCAACAGACTTCGCCATTTCGAAGTTGCTTGTTTCCCGGCCAAGAAACTTAATTATCCAAACAAAACAACAAATTAACTGGATTTATAAACACGTTTTAATATGGTCGCTCCCATTTAGCACTCTAACTTCATTGGCTATTGTAGCTCTCTGTCGTAAGTAGCAGATATACAATGATTCGCTTATTTACCTAGTGGCCAAAGTATATACTAAAATAGCTGAAAGTAACAGCACGGTACTTGACGAGTAGTACATTGTGTAAAAACACCCGTTGCTCTTAGCAACAGAGGTAACAAGCACAGAATGAGAGACAGAAATATAGAGCAATGTAGAGCAGAGAGGAGTCGAAAAAGGAAACCCCCAATACTGGTAGATCTGATATTAATTCTGTGACAGCTCTTTGGGAAGCCTGGTCGTTAGACACAAAACCATCTGCAACTGATACTAAAGATGGAGGTGAAATGCGAGAATTCAGGCTTCCGCCTCGAAGTAGACAATAACTGCGCTCTTCTGAGCTTTTACACAACGATCAATGATAACCCAGAAGAGCGCATTTCTCTAGGAGGTGAAATGTTTAGGAAACTGTGACTATAGGTTCACCGACCCTGTAAACTACGTTCTGCTAAACAAAACACTGATAATCCCGAACGACTCCTAGCACAGTGACCGACACTAGGCGCCCCCCGTGTCACTGAACGTAGTAGCACGGGGTAGAGTATGTGAGTATACCGACACTTCTAGGGCTGCTCAGTTACAACGAAAGTTACACAACAATGTACGGAACGTCATAACTACTTTTACGGACGTTTCGCCGTAACAATGACGGAGTATGGCCGGGAAAACCAATGCTGTGTTCATTAAACGGCATTAAATGCTGAAACGACAGATTCCTTTGTAATGTGGAGAACAATTACCTTCCGCACACGTATAAGCATAGAAATAATAACACCCTGTAATAAAAAATTGTATTTCAAACTTTGGTACTACTAGATTACCAAACCCATTTTACTTACTTATTTACTTACTCCATGGAGCAGAGTCGTTCTTGAGAAGCTAACCGGTTTGCAGCTAGTCAATAAATTTCCTGCATTTTATGGAACCCGAAAGTTCATTACCGCATTCACAAGTGCCCGCCATCTGTCCCTATCCTGAGCCAGTGAGATCCATTATAACGTAGGTTAAACTTACTCATATTTTTATACGATTTTGAATAACCGATAGAAAAAGAAATTTGTCACATTCACAAATGTTTCCTTAGTTCAATAAATTTGCAATATTTCATGTGACGTGTTTCTGAAGTACTAAAAACTCGTAAAATATTAAAAAACTGTAGCAAACCAGTGTTGCAATTTTATGCGTACAGTCAGGTGTGTTAAACTGTCGTCGCCATAATTTTGTGGAAAACGATAAGACAAACACAACTAATACATATTGTACCTCGAAACTGTGTCAAGTTAAGTGGGCACACTTGGAACCGACAATAAGTACTCGTTTATCTGTATGCTGACTGTAGGAATGTCCTGAACATCCGTACAACTACTGTTGATAATGCGTGATAATGCGTCCTGTCTTGAGCGAAATTGGGATTAGTTTATCCCGCAACTCAGTCATTATCAAGGTCTTGCACTTGTCTCTCAATACGCAATACAACCGACGCACCCAAAGTGGGTTTACCTCCAATGTTACCGACACATGTATTTTCAGGTGACGTGACTTCAATAGTTTAACTTAAAAACTGTTATAAACAATAAGATTATGGGCCACTTCTTTCTTATAATGAGACCAACTAGATGCCCGAATTTCTCAAATTTATTTTTGGAATAAAACTCTACATGTTTCGGACATTTCCTCTGTCCATCATCAGGGGTTTTTCACTGTACACACAGCAAATCTGTATGACATATATCTTTGCTGTGTGTACAGTGCTGGACTCCTGATGACGGACAGAGGAACTCCGAAACATGTAGAGCTTTATTCCAAAAATAAATTTGAGAAATTCGTGCATCTAGTTGGTCTTATAAGAATTTATGACGATGCGCGGTCACCTGAACGTCAAATTATGGGCCACATTTACTCCACAACTATTTTACTGTTGCAGGGCCAAAAATATTTAACGTTAGCACGTTCATATTTAAAATACGAAAGAACAGTACCACTACGCACTCACCACCAAGGGCTTTCTAACCACTTCGAAGGGTATACAGTGGCTGAAGTGATGAATATATCCATAAGGGAATGTTTTAAACTCGTGTAAGGCTGCCTGGCCGTTCCGAGGCGAGATAGTCAGAGGGCCAGCCGTGGCGAATGCAGCTAAGTACAGTGTTATGGAGCTCAGTCAGGAAGGCATATTGTACTTAGAATATCTCAACGTCACCGTGCTATTTAATATGACAAGGATAAGTTAAAGTATCTTTTTTTTTTTTTTTGTACAAGAGGAGGTGTATTTCCATTCGGCAGATCAACTGACATAACCAGCTTTAGGATCCCAGCTGCAAAGTGCGTCACTTCCTTCGACCAGCAGGCAACAGCCGTTCGCTACAGCTGAGCCACAAATGCGGTATTTCCGGGAAGAACAAGCTTTCAGGGAACCTTCGCAGCCACGTGCGTGACCGAGCATGTGGTCTCGGTAACATATACGTCACACTATTTAAACTCCTCCCTAGGGTACCGTGCAGACGACGACGATAAACACTCACCAGTAAAGTTATTCCCGCACACGTTTAGCACAATATCAAGGCCTGTAAGATTGGTGAAAATGTTCACATTAGCGAGGAGTTTATTGCTCGCGCCTCTTTTGCCTCTACGTGAAAAATAGTCATGTTGATCAGCCATGAGATCTTCGCTCTTTTGGGATGTTACGCAACGTCGATTGGCAATTACTGACGCGTCTGGAAACCATATCGGTCCATTCTTCAAGGATCTGGATCGGTTTCAGTTCAAATCCCTGTATCTTCAATATTTATTTACGGGTAGTTCCACTAACACAAACGCATGTGGCATCGAGTGGTAGAATTTCTGTTTAATGATAAGTTGTAATGGATGTGGAAGCTGTGTGTGTGGGTGTATGTGTGTCTTTGTGTGTGTTTGGTCTCATCACTTGTGTAGTGTATCCACAAAACTTCTTCCTACCTGCCTGTCATTTCATTACTGCTATCATAGTCTCTATTATTGACGTTACCGTTCGAATGCATGCACGTCATACACAGTATTCAGCAAACAACCTGCAAATGTTGAGGCATGATGTGCACAGCGCACTCTGCCTTTATGTCAGACACGAGTGAATGGGTGTTGAGTGACCCTTGAGAAAATTTTGGATACAAAAGTAACAATTTCCACGACATTATATTAGAGCACGAAATAGCCTAGCAAAAGTACGTGAGTTATGAAAATATTCTAGGTTTGAATATGTGAGTTTTAAATGAGGGCCTTGGCTGTGAGTCAAATCAGATAGTTACACTGTAATCAGTGCCGACTTTTTATGTGACAAATGGCAAGGTAGTGCTTCCCTGGCTGTTACACCAAACACCTTTCCTCACAATTTACGTTTCAGTTAGTTTCCAGACGCAGCACTACCAAATTGAAACACATGAGGCGAGAAAGATTAATCCAACTTTCGCTTCGGAATTAAATATATGTAGTACTGACCGCCAGGTGCTAACATCCTCAACAAAGTCGAAAGTTTTTTTTGTGATTTACTGTCGCGTGTATTTTAAGCGTCTTTTATGGTACGAAGTTTCCGTCTGGGATGGGGATTATAACAAACTTATTTATGTTTTACAAAGAAATGATGGGACGTACGGCTGCCTGAACAAGCTGAAGAAT
>Ga0123354_10000786_pt1 | contig 34511 bp, 32 predicted proteins | sample TergutLab28metaG_2_FD_97872 | JGI IMG/M metagenome (GOLD analysis project Ga0123354, IMG submission 97872) | Labiotermes labralis P4 segment gut microbial communities from Petit-Saut dam, French Guiana - Lab288 P4 | ecosystem: Host-associated > Arthropoda: Insects > Digestive system > Gut ... | reverse complement strand
GACGTGGTGCATCGCAAGGCGGAGGAGGGCGCGATAGCAGCGCTATCGCAACTGACGACAACGCCGCGAGGTGCCGCGTATGGCGTCGACTTCTGCAGCGAAATTGCCGGACAGGACACTAGGCCGGGATCCACGAACGGCAAACGCGTGTCCTGCAAGTCCCCGAAGAGATTCAGGCGACACTGTCGCATGAATTGACTTGGTCGCACATCCGAGAGTTGCTTCCGCTGAAGACAGATGCAGCCAGGCTCTCTTACGCGCCAGAAGCGGCTGGACGTGCGTGAACTACGCCACGCCATCTCCCGCAAAGCGTTCGCCAACTCGCAAATTTCCCATGAACCACCTGGGTCGGCACGGCAGACTGGGGTCGTGCGCTGGCTACGAGTCCGAAAGAGTCCAGCTCCTGTATCGGCTGCCGAACACGAGGCTGTCTGCGACACCATCTGCGCTCCCGAGTCGGCTGACGAGGAGCCGGCCGGGGAGGACGGCGCCAAGAAGGGCCCGTCCGACGACCACACGACGACCGACGACCAGGGTGTGTGGGTCGTGGTGGCGAACGTCGTCGCCGAACGTGCCTATGGCCACCAGGCGCTGGACACATGGCAGGGGACCCGGCTCTTCGCGCCTCAGACGAAGGTCTACGTGGTGAGCGGCTACGGCGGGATGGGCTGGGAGCGCGTGGACGTCGTTGCCCGGCCTCGACGGTCGTCGCGGTTCGTCACTGCGGTCGTCGCGGTCAGGGACCTGACCGACTGGCGCGTCAAGCTTGTCTACCAGCCCGCCGCGATCCGCCTCATCAACAAGCACCGCCACCGGCAAGGAGCTTTCGGCATCGGGGCCGATGCCACCGGCGAGCACGCCAGGCAGGAATGCGAGAAGTTCGCCCTCTTCCTGGCACAACGCGCCGAGCAAGAGCGTGCCACTCAGCTCGCCGCTCGCGAGGCTGCGGGAGACACGACGGTTCCGGACCAGTGGGGTGACCGGCAGCGTCCAGACACTGGCTGACGTGGACCCCGCGGGCGTCCGCCAGGGCGTAGATTGCCTCGTGGAAAGGAGCCATCGTGCGCGCCATGATCCTCAAGGAGTTCCACGAGCTGCGCCGGGACCGGCGCACTGTCGCCATGCTGGTGGTGATGCCGGTGGCGATGCTGGTCATCTTCGGGTACGCGGCCAACTTCAAGGTCGACCACCTGAGCACGGCGATCGTCGGGCCGTACGCGAAGATCGCCGAGGCACAGCTGCCCCAGCTGCTCGAAGGTGGGCTCGCCGACTCTGGCCTGGTCGAGGCGGGGCTGGTCAACCCTGACTTGTTCGACGTGGTCCGCGTCGACCCGCACGGGGATGCCAAGAATCTGGTACGCGACAACGTCGCTGATGTCGTCATCGACACGTCCACCAACCCGCCGACCGTCTACCTGGACGGGTCAGCCCTGTTCGTGGCTATGGCAGCCAGCGCCGAGCTTGGCCGTATGGGCGACAAGGTGAACGTCGAGGTGCTGTACAACCCCGACCTGAAAACCGCCTGGGTGATGGTGCCGGCGCTCATCGGGCTGGTGCTGGCGTTCGTCGGCACGATCGTCACGAGTATCGGGCTGGTACGCGAACGCGCCGCTGGGACGCTCGAACAGCTGGCGGTGATGCCCTTACGGCCGATCGACGTGATCATCGGCAAGATCGCCCCGTACTTCGTGCTCGCAGCACTCGACATGGTCATCATCACCGTGCTCGGGGTGGTGATCTTCAAAGTGCCGTTCAACGGGAACGTGGGGGTTTTCGCCCTGGGTGCGCTGCTGTTCTTGTTCGTCGTGCTCGGGTTGGGTGTGCTCATCTCGACGGTGTCGCAGACCCAGGCGCAGGCCATCCAGGGGGCGATCATGGTGACGGTCCCGCAGGTGCTGCTGTCGGGGTTCATCTTCCCGCTGACGTCCATGGCGGTGGGGATCCGCTGGATCGGGTACTGCCTGCCGCTGACGTACTTCGTGCAGATCAGCCAGGGGGTCATGCTGCGCGGGGCGCCGATGTCGTCGTTGTGGCTGCCGTTCACCGTGCTGGCCGGGATGGCTGTGTTCATTGTCGCCGTGTCGGTGCTGCGGTTCCGCCGGACCCTCGCCGGAGGTGGGTCGTGACCGGCACGACCTGGGGGGTGCGTGACCTGGTCGTACATCACGGGACGACCACCGCGGTGGACCATGTGGACCTCAGCGTCGTCCCTGGTGAAGTCGTAGCGGTCGTCGGCGGCGACGGGGCGGGCAAGACGACGCTGCTGCGTGCCCTGGCCGGTGGTCTGAGACCCACGTCCGGGCAGGTGGACGGGCCCGACCGACGACGCACCGGGTTCATGCCCACAGGCTCAGGAGTGTGGCGTGAGCTGACCGTGGACGAGAACGTCGACTTCGTCGCAGCGGCGTACGGCCTCACCGGTCCGTTGCTGGCCCAGCGTCGCGCCGAGCTGCTCGAGGTCACCGGGCTTGGCAGTGCTCGTTCGCGCCTGGGCGGGCAGCTGTCCGGTGGGATGCGCCAGAAGCTGGCGTTCGGCCTGGCCACGTTGCACCGCCCTGACCTGCTGGTCCTTGACGAACCGACCACCGGCGTCGACCCGGCCAGCCGCGCCGAGCTGTGGCGGATGGTCTCGCGCACTGTCGCCGACGGCGCCGCGGTCGTGCTGTCCACGACGTACCTGGACGAGGCCGAACGTGCCTCGCAGGTGCTGGTGCTGGCTGACGGCCGTCCGCTGCTGGTCGGCACCCCCGACGAGGTGCGTGCCGGTGCGCCCGGGACAGTGGTGCGCCTCGGCGAAGGGGCACCCATCCCTGGCGACGTGCCCGTGTGGCGCCGTGGCCGCGAACGCCACGCCTGGTTCGCCTCGGGTCCAGACCTGGCCGGGGGCGAACCGGTGACGGTGGATATGGAGGACGCCGTCATCGCAGCGTCACTGGCACGAGTGGCAGACGCTGCCAGCCCCGATGCCGAACCTGCGGCCGAGGCACCCGTCCCGGAGCCAACAGACCAAGCCGACGTCCTGGTCACGGTCCGTGGGGTGAGCCGACGTTTCGGTGACGTGGTCGCGGTCGACGAGGTGGACCTGGACGTCGCCCCCGGCGAGATCGTCGGGCTGGTCGGCGCCAACGGCGCAGGCAAAACAACGTTGCTGCGTCTGCTGCTGGGCCTGCTGCCCGCCGACAGCGGCCAGATCACCGTGCTGGGCGCCACGCCGTCACGCGACATCCGCCGCCGCATCGGCTACGTCCCCCAGAGCCTGGGCCTGTACTCCGACCTGTCTGTCGCGCAGAACCTGGAGTTCGTCGCCCACTGCTACGGCTCACCAGTCCCGCCCCTGCCCTCCGGCCTGGCCGACCTGGCCGCCAGAACCGTCAGGTCCATCGGCCTGGGCCGCAGCCGACGCCTGGCGTTCACCGCCGCACTGGGCCACGGCCCTGACCTGCTGGTCCTCGACGAACCCACATCCGGCGTCGACCCCCTGGCCCGCACCCGGCTGTGGGACACCATCCGTGCCCAGGCCGAACGCGGCGTCGGCGTCCTGGTCACCACGCACTACATGCAAGAAGCCGAGCAGTGCGACCGCCTGGTCCTCATGGCCGCCGGACGCGTCGTGGCCGCAGGTTCCCAGTCCACGCTCCTGGGCGAGACCCGCGCCGTCCAGGTCCGAGCCCCAGCCTGGACCGACGCTTTCACCGCCCTGGCCGACGCCAACCTCCCCGTCGTCCTCGACGGCACCGCCGTCCGCGTCGCCGGCACCCCCGAACCCGACGTCCGCGCAGCCCTCGCCGCCGCAGGCATCGAAGCCCAGACCACAACGGTCCCCGCCACCCTCGACGAGGTCATGGCCACCCGCGCCTAGCGTCGCCGTTGTTGCACGATACGTTGCACGAAGTCACGGGGGCGCAAGATCGCGATGCGTTGGTGCCAGGGGCTCAGGGTGGTGAGGTCGGTGTCGTCGGAGACGACGAGCATGGCACCGCAGGCCACCGCGAGGTCGAGGATGAGGTTGTCTTCGAAGTCGGGGACGTCGAAGACCTGGCGTTCGGGATCTAGAACCGCGCCGCCTGAGGTCTCCACGAGCTCGGTCAACGCCTCGACGTAGTCCTCGACGGTGCTGTGGGTCCAGCCGAAGTCGCGCAGCACCCGGGCGACGTTCTCCAGGATGTGCAGCGAGGTAAACAGACCGAACTCCTGTGAGTCGAACGCGAGCGAAAGGCAGTCGGCCTCAGGGTTGCTGGTCGCTGGCGGGACCTGGGCGAGGTAGGGCCACTCGGCGTCCTCTGCGACGACGGCGTTGACGAAGACGTTGATGTCGTAGACGACGGCGGGGCGGGTCACGGCTTGCCGAGGACTGCTGCGATCCGTGCGTTGACCTCCTCGCGGGAGACGACCCGCCCGCCCATCTCGGCCCGGCCACGGGCCTGGATGTCGCGCATCTTCTCGGCCCACATCTCGTGGCGCATCCGCCTCATCGCGACCCGGAGGAACTCAGAACGGTTGCCGCCCCCGAAGTGCTCGACCAGAGCGTCAAGGTGCGGGCGGTCCTCGTCAGCAATCGCAAAGCCCACAGTCTGAGCTGTCATGGGGAACCTCCTGCGAACCCGTCAAGGCGTGTGCAACGCATGTGCAACTGTACCTCATCAGGACCGTTCCGACGAGAACGGCCCCCCGGAACCTGCCCCTTGCCACGTTCACCCGATCAGGGTCAAGAAGCCACGGGTGTTCGCCACCACCATCTCGCACCGCTGTGACCTGGGAAGACGCGGCGAAACCGGGGATCGCGGACCACCGGGCGAACCGTCCACAGCTCACCCCGACGGCCAGGTTGTCCACAGAATCTGCTGGCCGGTGCGCCGGTCGGACGCACAGGTCTGCGACGGTCGGGACATGTTCACCTACACGTACAGCACGAACTCTCCCAACCCGAAGCCGATGTCCCCGGAGGGGATCGCCTGGATGCGGCTCTTCGCCGTCAGGTCCTGGAAGGAGCTGGACCAGCTCGAAGCCGACTGCGGGCACTACCCGGGTATCGGCGAGGCGATCACCCGCTACAGGGAGTTCCACGACGACGAGGACAGGGTCCGCGAGGCGTTGGCCGCTGAGGAAGCCGAGATCGACGAGTGGATCGACGAGCACCGCGAGTGGATCCGCGACAACGTGCCCGGCGGGACAGCCGACCGGGAAGTCGTCCGCCAGGTGCTGCGGAACCGCGACATGGTCATCAAGATCACCGTCAGGCCCAGGGACGACGCCGACGAGTCCGAGTGACCACAGATCCGGTACCGACCGCCCTGGCAGGAGCACGAGGACACACCAGGAGGTTGTCCATACCAAGAAAGATATATATCATGAGACATATGCCCACCCTGTACGACATGGAGCTCGAACCCGAGGTGCGGTCCTGGCTCGAGGGCCTGTCGGACCGGGATTTCGGCCGTGTCGACTTCCTGGTCGGGGTGCTCGCAGAGAACGCCGAGACCCTGGGTGAGCCGTACATCCGCCACCTGGAGGGAAAGGTCCGCGAGCTGCGTTTCTACCTCCTGCGGCAGGCCACTCGGGTGACGTACTGGCTCGCGACAGGTCGCAGGGTCGTGCTGCTCACAGTGTTCGCCAAGACGCACCGTGTCGAGGCAGCGCAGGTCCGTCGGGCAGTCCAGACGCAGCAGACCTGCGAAGCGACCCACAGCGTCGCCCACACCACCTACCAGCGAGAGGGCTGACAGTGAACCCACAGCACGATTCCTACGAACAGGTCGCTCGGGCGCGGCGCGGTACCGCCGAGTACCGGGAGGGGTACGACGAGGCCCGTCGTGCCTTCATGCTCGGCCAGCTCGTGCGCCAACGTCGGCTCGAACAGGAATTGTCCCAGTCCGAGCTCGCGGCGCGAGCCGGGATGACCCAACCGTCGCTGTCCCGGCTGGAAGCCGGTGGCACGGTGCCCACGATCCCCGTCTTGGACCGTCTCGCCACCGCACTCGGCGCCGAGCTCGTCGTCACCATCACTCCCGCCACCGCGGCCTGACCGGCAGCGACCCCGACGAATGGGATCCGTGTAACACGGGTCCTGTGCTACACTGATGAGGTGACGAACGTGACGATCACTGTCGACGAGGCGACTTTGAAGCGGGCACGGATCCGGGCGATCGAACGTGGTGAGTCGGTCAACCAGTTCCTGGCCGAACAGTTACGCCGGTATGCCGACGCCGACGACCAGCGGGAACGGCAGCGGCGCTCGCTCGTCCGGATCGGCGAGCTGGCCGACTCCTTGCCACGCTCGACCGGCGGCTGGCAGTGGAACCGCGACGAGCTCTACGCCGACCGGCTCGGACGGTTCGACCAGTGAGGGTCTTCCTCGACACCAACGTGCTGGTGTACCGCTTCGACCACGCCGACCCGGCCCGACGACGAGCAGCAGCGGCACTGCTCGCCCGCACCGACGTGGACTTCGTCATCAGCACCCAGGTGCTCGTTGAGCTGTTCGCCGTCCTCACCCGCAAGCTTGCTGTGCCACACGCCGACGCCGCGCGGGTGTTGGACGAGCTGGACCTTCCCGTCGTCACGACCGACCGCCGGTTCGTGCTCGACGCAGCAGCCACAGCGACGTCCCACCAGCTGGCGATCTTCGACGCCCTGATCCTCCAGGCCGCTGCGCACGGCGACTGCGCCGAGCTGTGGAGCGAAGACTTCGCCTCAGGGTCCGAGCTCTGCGGCGTCCGCATCGTCAACCCGTTCTCCGACCTCGCGAAATAGCCCGAAACCGACACGTAACGCTTCCCATGGCCGAAAGCCCTACCGGAACCGTGGACCCGCGAGTTAGTCACCCCCCTGTGACGGCTCACCAGTCCCACCCCTGCCCTCCGGTCTGGCGTGGTCACCACCTACCGTCCCCTGGGACTGGTCGGCTGCGGCAACAACGAAGGAGCCGCGCACATCTGGCATGCGAACTGTTGTTTCAGCCTGATACATATGTTTCAGGCTGACACACATGTTTCAGGCTGAAACATTTCTGGTAGAAGTGTCAGCGTGGCCTATCTCGCTACGGGCCGACATCTAGACGGACGGACTGTTCGGAGCTCGGCGAGACGTAGAATGTGGCCATGCTCTCTGGTGATGTGCTCTCACAGTGGTTGCAGCGCCGCACCGGGACGGTTGTGCAAGGGTCGCGGATCTCGTCCTCCCGCAGTGGCTTGCTGCGGATCTCTGACCGGACAGATTCAGAGCCGGTCGTGCCGATGCTGCCAGTGGTGCACGGCGGGCAGGCGGCGGTCGCCCGTGCGCAGGACCCGTCGGGGGCGGCTCTGGCACTGCGGGTGCAGGCAGTGACGACGGACGAAGAGCAGGCCCGGCAGATGGAACGGCTGATGAGCATGCTCACGGTCGTCACCGCGGCCAGGGAAGACCCCGACGTCTACCCGTCTGTGCTGCCGGTGCGTGAGTCGTTCATCATGACGGTCCCTGGTTCGCAGATCCCGTTGACCGGTGCGGCGCCCGAGTACGAGCTGTGGTGCGACGTGATGCCGTGGTGCCCTGACGACCTGAACGACTGGAAGCGGGTGGCTGGCAAGCACCCGGCGCCCCAGGCGGTGCTGAGTGCGTTCTTGCCGGTGATGGCCACAGTGCAGGCGGTCCACCAGCACCTAGGGATCATCCACCGGGACATCACCCCGAACAACGTGCTGGTGGACTCATCTGGGCGTCTGCTGCTGGCTGACTGGGGTATCGCGCACGGTCTTGCGGAGAACCAGACGTCCACGCACACCCAGCTCATCGGGAACCGGGCGTTCGCCCTGCCGCCGGAGATGGTGGCCGGTGACCCGTCGGTCGGGCGGTACACCGACGCCTGGTACCTGGGGTGCTTGTTGTCGTGGATGCTCACCGGTCAGACCCCTGGACCCCAGCACGCCCCGGCCTGGCTCCCCCCAGACCTCGGCAGCCCCACGGACGTGGTGCCGACAGTGGTCGCCGGGCTGTGCGCCCCCGACCCGCGCCAACGTCTGGCCCTGCCCGACGCGACGGCCGCCCTGCTCGAAGACCGCCCGCTTCCACCACCGCCCCCGACCGCCGCGACCGAGCCGATAGCCGCGTTCGCCACCACGCCGCTGACAGCATCCGTGCCAAGCACGCACCCCACTGACACCGCGCCTGCCCCGGTCCCCCAGACCGCCGCGGCGCCGAAGAAGCCGAGGCTCCTGCTGTGGGCAGGTGCGACTGTGCTCATCGTGGTGTGCGCCGTGTTCGTCACCGCCGCGGCGGTGTACGCACTGACCCAGCAGTCGCACGACGCCACGCCTCCCCCGGTGTCACAGACCGACCAACCTCCCGAGACCGGTATCCCCGATCCTGATCCTGGAGCGAGCATCACGTCGGCTGACCTCAAGGCCATCATGACCCCTCCTGGTGCACGGGTGGTCTACGACGCCGACGGCATGCTGGAACTGAGGTCGGCCGACTCGGTCGACAAGCTCGCGGCCTTCTACGAGGACGCGGTCAAGAAGGTCGGTGCGAAAACAACCCAGTCGTTCAACGTCGGGATGGCGTGGTCGTACTACGGCACCTACGACGACGGCAAGACGCTCATGATCACCCTCGGCAACACTGGGCGGGAACGCACCATCGTCGTGTACTGGGACTTCGACACGTACCGGGACCGCTGAGCCGAGCGAGGCCCCGGACCGAACGCGTCGTCATCGTTCCGCCGAACACTGACGAGCCGTTGATGCGATCACTGGCTCTTGGACCTCGACCGACAGAAGGTCAGGTCGGATACGGGAAAACTGCCTCGATCCGCGGCCCGTCGCTGCTCCAGAATACTTTGTAAGGCGGTCGCCTGGGGACCGGGGTGCGCAGGACGACACCGTCGTGGGTCACGACCGCAGACGCGGCGGCTCGGTGCCGGCTCGGGTCGTCGAGGATGGCTTCGCACGTGTCGACCAGGTCCCGGTACAGGCCGGGATCTGCTGTCTCGGCTATGTCCAGCTGGTCGGCGGCGACCTGCGAGTACGCATGGTGCTGTGTCATGCGGCGGAGGCCGACCGGGGTCTGTGCACTGTCGGGGACTCCTGCGCACGGGCCAAGAGATCTTGCAGGTCGGGGTTGTTGTCGTACTCCAGCTGGGCGTCGGACACGACCCTGCCTGGCATGAGCAGGATGCTGCCGTCCTCGTGCGGCTGGACGATATACAGCTGGTCCGGGTGCCCAGGCAGGACGAGCCGGCTGCGCGAGTCGGTCTGTACGACGAAAGTCTCCATACGCACAGTGTAGCCCATCAACCCACTATGGGCCAAACCCACGGTGGGTTGATGGGCCACCGCCGCCCTGCCTCCCTGCGTCATGTATTGACCATACCGCACAAGACCGGTTCGTTCTTCATTTCTGGACTCCGACAGGGCTACCTCACGAGCTGCTGCGAGAAAGCCCTCGTCGAACCGTCCACAGCCGCTCCTACGAACGAGTTTTCCACAGATCTTGCGGATTTTCCCTGGCAGAAGGACGGGTGTGCGACGCTGGGAACATGTTCACCTACACGTATTCCACGAACTCTCCCGACCCCAGGCCGATGTCCCCCGCGGGGATCGCCTGGATGAGGCTCCTCGCAGCCAGCTCCCGCGAAGACCTGGACCGGGTCGTCGCCGAATGTGGTCACTATCCCGGCATCGCCGAAGCAGCTCGGTTCGTCATGGAGTTCAACGCCGACGAGGACATGGTCCGCGAGGCTCACGCCCATGAGGACGCCAAGCTCGACTCCTGGATCGCCGAGAACCTCCCGGAAGGGGCCTACCCCGACCGCGAGGCCGTCCGCGAGCTGTTGCGGAGCTCGGCCTGCATCGAGATCACCGTCCGGCCCGCAGAGGAGACCCCTGGAGAGCCAGCATCTCCCCAGTGATGGTCAGCGACCTACTGGCTCGCAGGAGGCCGCCGGATCGTGCTGTTCACCGTGTTCGTCAGGACTCGTCGCACCAGCCTGACCGGCGCGGCCTGCGCCTGTCATCCTGGGGCGTCTTGGATATCCCACGGGTCAGGCGCGATGGTGGACGCCGGGGCGTGCGACTGGCGCGAGACGAGCCACACGATGAGAGCCACGACGAACATCATCGTCGCCACCGGTCCGCACACGAACAGCGACACGGCGATGAGGGTGACCGGTGCGACCGACTGGTCTTCCGACGACGTCAGGTAGAACGACGAGCCCGCGTCGGCTTTGAGGTCGTGCACGCACGTGAACGAGTGCTTCCCGCTGACGGAAGGTTTGAAGGTATACACCCGGTAGTCATGCGGCTGTGAGCCGAAGGAAGAGATCCGAGGGTTCTGGTCCTTCATCTCCACCAATTCTTCGTCCGGATCGAACACAAAGCACAGAGCCGTCTTCGTGATATCGCCCGAGACCGACTCGTGGACGTCGTAGGACACACCAGCCTTCAGGTCGATGTCCAGGGACAGCTCGTCGAAGGGTGTCTTCGGGGTGGTGGTGACCATCTCGAAGACGATCGCAGCCGCGAACAGCACGACGGTCAGCACCCCGAAGACGCCGCCCAGCACGACGAACACCGTGACCTTTTTGGACCGCGGAGCCTTCGCAGCGCCCGGCGGGGGCGGGCACATACCTGGGTGCGGGTACACCGGACTGATCATGCCCGTTCGATGGGCCCGCAAGCAGCAGATGTTCCCGACGGAGGTTGTGGGTGGACCGACGACACCGTGATCACTGGGACCCGGCGCCCGTCGGACCCCGTGAACTCGCACAACCTCTCCCGACCGCGTCCAGGGGCCGATCACACCGATCAGCTAAGGTCCGACGGCATGAGATCCCTCCTTGACCGCCGGACCGTCGTGCTGGTTGTCGCATGCGTGGTGGAGACGCTGGGGTGCTGGGGCGTCGTCGTGGTCACCGGCCGGCCGGTTTTCAGCTTCTTCGTGTGGAACCTGTTCTTGGCGGTGCTCCCCGCGCTGGTCAGCCTCGCGGTCGACCGCCTGGCCCCAGCCCGGCCCTGGGTGGGCTGGGTCGGCTGCCTCGTGTGGCTGCCCCTGTTCCCCAACACGGTGTACGTGGTGACCGACGTCGTGCACATCACCCATGTCGAGTTCTTCGTCAACCACCGGGGCTGGTGCACCACCGAAGGCTGGCCTTTCCACTGCTACGCCGGGGACGAGACGGTGTGGGCCCAGCTCATCGTCCTGGCAGGCCTGGTCGTCCTGACATTGTGGATCGGGTTGTGGTCCATGCAGCACATCCACACGTTCCTGGCTGCCCGCTGGGGCCGTCTCGGCGGCTGGTGCGCCGTCGTGGCAGTCGCCGTCGCCTCCGGCTACGGGGTCTACCTGGGCCGCTTCGCCCGCCTGAACTCCTGGGAAATCGTCAACCCCACCGTCTTGGTCCCCCAGATCATCGACGCCACCAACCAGTTCGCCGCAGTCTTCACCGTGATGTTCGGCGTCTACGTGCTGGTGGCCTACCTCCTCTTCTGGGCCTTCACCACGCCCCCCTCAGCCAGGACAATGGGGACGGTTCCTAGTGTCCTGCCTGGTCAAGAAAGGACACCAGGAACCGTCCCCATTGTCCTGTCCTGCCGGACACCATTGTCCTGCGGACAGGTCAGGGGGTGTGGTCTCGTTCGCGGATCTCGACGCGGCGGATCTTGCCGGAGACGGTGACGGGCATGGCGTCGACGAACTCGACGATGCGGGGGTACTTGTAGGCGGCGGTGCGGGCCTTGACGTAGGACTGGATGTCGCAGGCCAGGTCGTCGCCGGGGTCGAAACCGGCGGAGACGACCACGGTCGCCTTGACGACTGTGCCGCGCACGGGGTGGGGTGCGGCGGTGATGGCGCACTCTTTGACGGCGGGGTGGGCCTGGACGACGGACTCGACCTCGAAGGGGCCGACACGGTAGCCGGAGGTCTTGATCATGTCGTCGGTGCGTCCGACGTACCAGAAGTAGCCGTCAGCGTCACAAGTGGCCAGGTCGTGGGTGTGGTAGTAGCCGTCGTACCACGACGCGGACGTCGTCACCGGGTCGTCGAGGTAGCCGGCGAACATACCGATGGGCGTCTGGTCGCCGGTGCGCAGGCAGATCTCGCCTTCTTCGCCGACGCCGACCTCGCGGCCGTCCTCGTCGAGCAAGACGATGTCGTAGGCCGGGGACGGGCGGCCCATGGAGCCGGGGCGGGTGGGCTGCCAGTAGTTGGTGACCACGGCGAGGGTCAGCTCGGTCTGGCCGTAGCCTTCTTTGAGCTCCAGGCCGGTGCGTTCGGCGAACGTCTCGAAGACCACAGGGTTCATGGCTTCCCCGGCGACGGTGGCGTGCTGCAGGGCAGACAAGTCGAAGGCGCTCAGGTCTTCGTCGACCAAGAAGCGGTACACGGTGGGAGCGGCGCAGAACGTGGTGACCTGGGCTTCTTCCAGGTGCCGCAAGAGCGTGACCGGGTCGAACCGGTCGAAGTCGAACACGTCGACGCACCCGCCCAAGAACCACTGGCCGTAGAGCTTGCCCCACACGGACTTGGCCCAGCCGGTGTCCGAGACGGTCAGGTGCAACCCGTCGGGGTCGACGCGGTGCCAGTACTTGGCGGTGGGGATGTGGGCCACGGGGTACGAGTGGCTGTGCACGACCATCTTGGGCTGCGCGGTGGTGCCCGACGTGAAGTACAACAGCGCCGTGTCAGCGGCGACAGGCCGGTCAGGGCCGACCGGTGCGGTGAACGGCGCAGCGGCCGCCAGCTCGGTGTCGAAATCTGCCCAGCCTGGACGCGGAGTGCCGCACACCGCTGCTTTGACCAGGTGCAGGCCCAGGTTGGCCTCGGCCAGGTCGATCTCGGCGCCCACGTCACCGTCCATCGTCGCCACGGCTGCGGTGATCTTGGCGTCGCGCAGGCGCAGCTCGATGTCGTAGGCCTTGAGCAGGTGCGTGGCAGGCGCGGCGACGGCGCCGATCTTGTGCAGGCCGATGATGGCCCACCAGAACTGGGGGTGGCGTCGCAGCACCAGCAGCACCCTGTCGCCTTTGCCGATCCCTACCGAGCGGAACCATGACGCGGCGGCGTCGGAGAGCCGCGCGATATCGCCGAAGGTGTAGTGCTCGACGGTCCCGGTGGTGTCCGACCACCGCAGCGCGGGCCGGTCAGGTTCAGCGGCGGCGATGGCGTCCACGACGTCGTAGCCAAAGTTGAAGTCCGGAGGGCAGTCCAGCCGGTACGTCGTCGGGAACCCGTCGGGTCCGAGGTCTTCGACGAGAAACCGCTGGTGGAGTGTGGTGACGTTTGGCACGACGCCAACCCTACGCAACCGTAAGTTACGGTCCCGTTGGTTCTTCGCACAACAACCAAGGCCTAAGACCGAGCCTCATCGACAACTCGCGGGCACCCGGCCTGGTGCCAGACCGAGGCCGAACGGCGGGGACGAGGCAATGCAGAAGGCCCCGGGACCGCCCCACCACGGGCGGACAGGATCACACGGGCAGGCGCACGGTGGCGCGCAGACCGCCTGGTGGGGAGTCTGACAAGACGACGTCACCACCGGCCTGGCGGGCTAGCTCGCGGGCGATGGACAGCCCCAGGCCGCAGCCGCCGTGGTCGCGGTGGCGGGCGTCGTCGAGGCGGACGAAACGTTCGAAGACACGTTCGCGGTCGTCGGCGGCGATACCAGGACCGTCGTCGTCCACGTCTACCTGGCCTGGGTGCACGTGCACCTGTACGGCCGAGCTGGCGTGGCGCACCGCGTTGTCCACGAGGTTGCGCAGCACCCGGGTGATGTCGTCGGACAAGCCCGTGGCTGTGCCAGCCCCGGTCACCGTGACCTGCGCCCCGTCGGTGACAGCCTCAGCCTCAGGGGTCTCGCCACCAGCCGGGTCGTCGTCGGTGCCTGCGCCCGGCTCGGGGGAACGACCTGGTTCGTCCACCGTCCGTATCGGGCCAGCCACCTGGGCGACGACGTCACCAGCCAGCACCGCCAGGTCGACCGGACCGGTCCCCGGCGCGGTGGCACCGACGCGGGCCAGCACCAGCAGGTCGTCGACCAGCCGTTGCAGACGCAGCACCTCGGTGTGCAGGTCGTCGGCCAGCTCAGGTACCGACGTCGTCGTGGGGTGCTCGGCGGCGACCTCGACCTGGGTGCGCAGCGCAGCCAAGGGGGTGCGCAGCTCGTGGGCGGCGTCGGCGACGAACCTGCGCTGGCGGGCACCTGCGGCGTCGAGCCGGTCGAGCATCTCGTTGAGGGTGCGGGCCAAAGCACCGAGCTCGTCGGTGCGGTGCCCGACCGGCAGGGCACCTGGACCGCCGGTGCGGGCGATATCAGCAGCGGCGGCCCGCAGCTGTTCCACAGGGGCCAGCGTGGCGCCCAGCAGATACCAGACCACCAGCGCGAACACCCCCACGAGCACCGGAACCACACCGAACAACGACACCCGCAACGCTGCGACCAGGCCCTGGACCTCTCCTAAGGGAACCGACGCAGCGACGGTGACCTCAGCGCCGCGGTAGGTGGCAGACGTCACCGCGACCCGCACCGCACCGTCATAGCTGCCCAGGTCAGAGGTCGCGACCGCCATACCGTTGTCGGGGCGCAACCGGTCCAGCTCGGTGGCGGGCAGCAACGGCAGCGTCATCGACGCGTTCGCCGACGAGGCCAGGACTGCCCCCGAAGCGTCCAGCACCTGCACGACCTCCCCCGGCTGGGTCACGGGCAGTGTCGCGGGCACACGGTCGGCGGCGACCAGCGCCGCGGTCTGCTCGGCACGGGCGCGCACGACCTGGTCCAGCGCAGCGACCCGCTGGGCGGACAGCACCGCGGTCAGCGCAAACGCCCCGACGACGAGCACGGCGAGCACCGTGGTGGTGGCCAGCAGCGTCAGCCGCACCCGCACGGTCATCGCACCAGGTACCCGGCACCGCGGACGGTGCGCACCACGTCGCGGCCGAGCTTGCGGCGCAGGTAGCCGACGTAGACCTCCACGACGTTGACGTCTTCGGTCCCCGCGCCCCACACGTGGTCGAGCAGCTCGACCTTGGTGACGGCCCGTCCGGCGTGGCGCATGAGGTACTCCAGCAAGGCCACCTCCCGCGCTGTGAGGTCCACAGGTGCACCGCCGGCGCTGACCTCTCGGCTGGCCGGGTCCAAGGTGACCTCGCCGACGTGCAGCACCGGGCCGCAGGTCAGCGCCGGACGGCGCATGAGAGCGCGCAACCGGGCGACCAGCACGACGAACGCGAACGGTTTGGTCAGGTAGTCGTCGGCGCCGACGTCCAACCCGTCGGCCACGTCGTACTCACCGTCCTTGGCTGACAGCAGCAGCACCGGGGTGTGGTCGCCGCTGGCGCGCAGCTGTTCGACGACGGCGTACCCGTTCATACCTGGGAGCATGATGTCCAGCACGACCACGTCGTACCCACCGCCGAGGGCCATGTCCAGCCCGGTGGAACCGTCGTAGGCGACGTCCACGGTGAACCCTTCGGCGACCAGACCTCGGTGCAACGCGCGTACCAGCGCACGCTCGTCGTCGACCACCAAGACCCGCACCGTGCCATCGTGACAGATAGTGGTCACTCGGCAGCGGCGGCTCTCAGGGGCGCCTCAGGCATGACGCGGCACACTGGTAGGTATGACAAGCACAACGATCTCCCGACGCGCCCGCTGGGGCGTCCCGGCGATCGCGGCCGCGGCCGTGATCGGCGGGTTTGCCGCGCAGTCGCTGCTGAGCGCCGCCAACGCCGACGAGCTGCCCGAGACCACCGTCGCCGAGCTGGTGACGCATGTCATGGCCGCCGACCCGCAACCCCTGTCAGGCACCGTGGTGTACACCGCGGACCTGGGGCTGCCCAGCCTGGCCGACCTGGGACTGCCCAACGGGTTGGACGCTATCGCCCCTGCCCGCCCGACGGACCTGCTGGCCGGGACGTCGACGATGCGGGTGTGGACCGACGCTGCTGACCGGTCCCGCATCACCTTGCAGAGCGCCACCTCGGAGTTCTCTGTCGTGTCCAACGCCACCGAGGCGTGGACCTACTCCTCGGTCGACCAGGCAGTGAAGCACTACACCGTCGATGACCCTGCCCGGCTCGCCGACCTGTCGAAACAGGCCCCGGCGCCCACTGACCTACCGACCCCGGGCGGTGCCGCGCTGACGGTCCTCGCGCAGGTCGGGCAGTCGTCCACACTCTCCTTGGACCCGCAGACCACTGTCGCCGGGCGCTCGGCCTACCAGCTGGTGCTCACCCCGAAGTCCACCACGACGCTGGTCGGGCGGATCACCGTCGCCATCGACGGCAAGACGTGGAACCCGCTGAAAGTGACTGTGTGGCCACGCTCTGACACCCAGAACCCGGCGATCGAGCTGGGGTTCACCGACGTGACCTACGCCACCCCCTCAGACCAAGTCCTGACATGGTCCACCCCCGCCGGGGCCCATGTCGAAGAAGTCGTCGTGCCGCTGCCGACCAACGACCAGCTCACCAGTGCCGCACCGACAATCACCACGACCGGCACCGGCTGGGACCAGGTGGCGACGGTCACCGGGCTCCCGCTCGACGGGCTCCTGGGTATCACCGACCCCACCGACAGCTCCGGCAAACCCGACACCCACGTGCCTGACCTGGCCCGTGACTACGCGCTGCCGTCCGACGATGTGCCGCAGATCGCCCAGAGCCTGCTCGACGCACTGAGCACACCGGTCGACGGCGGACGCTTGGTCACCTCGTCGCTGCTCAGTGTGCTGGTGATGGACGACGGACGGGTCCTGGTCGGGGCCGTGCCAGGCGACGTGCTCATCGCCGCCGCGCGATGAGCGACCTTGCCGTACGCACCCGCGGCCTGACCAAGCGGTTCAGCTCTGGTCAGGTCGCGGTCGACCAGATCGACCTCCAGGTGCCCCGCGGTGCGGTGTACGGGTTCCTGGGCCCGAACGGGTCGGGCAAGACCACGACGCTGCGGATGCTGCTGGGCCTGGTCCAGCCGACCTCAGGCGAGGTCGAGCTGCTCGGCCAGGCGATGCCGCAGGCTGCGGCGCAGGTCCTGGGACCGGTGGGTGCCCTGGTCGAAGGCCCGGCGTTCTGGCCGCACCTGACCGGCCGGGGCAACCTGGTACGCCTGGACGCCTGCGACCCGTCGGCGGACCCGGCCACACGCGCAACCCGTGCTGACGCGGCCCTGGCCCGGGTCGGGCTGCTGGCCGCCGCCACGAAGAAGTACCGGCAGTACTCGCTGGGGATGAAACAGCGACTGGCCCTGGCGGCGACCTTGTTACGGCCGCGCGAGCTGATGGTGCTGGACGAACCGACCAACGGCCTGGACCCGCAGGGCACCCGCGAAGTGCGCACCTTGGTGCGCGAGCTGGCTGAGGAGGGCACCACCGTCTTGGTGTCCTCGCACCTGCTGGCCGAGATCGACCAGGTGTGCACCCACCTGGGGGTGATGTCCACCGGGCGTCTGGTGCTCCAAGGCACCCGGGCCGACCTGGCAGGGGGCCGGCCCCGCCAGCTCGAGGTCACCACGGCACCAGCACATGTCGACCAGGCCCGGCAGGTGCTGGCTGACCTGGGGCTGGGCGACGTGCACGACGACGGCGCGACCAGGCTTTGCGCCACGCTCGAGGGTGTGGCGACCGCCGCGGTCACCCAGGCCCTGGTCACCGCAGGGGTTGGTGTTGAGGGGTTGCACGTGCGCGAGCCGAGCCTCGAAGAGCTGTTCGTCGAGCTCACCGGGGAGGGTTTCGATGTCGCACACTGACAGCGCCGAGACTGTGCGCACCGCAGGTGCCGGTGCCGAACGTTGGGCACCGCGGCGGGGGGCCACTGGCCGCCTCCTGGCTGCCGAGCTGCGCCTGGTGCTCGGCCGGCGCCGCAACCAGGTGTTCGTCGCCGGGCTGGGCCTGGTCCCTGTGCTGCTCGGCGTCATGCTGTACCTGACCCGCGACGACCCGTCAGCCTCTGAGGGCTCCCCTTTGCTGCTGGCCCAGGCCACGCAGAACGGGGTGTTCTTGGTGGTCGCGTCGCTGTTCATGTGCCTGCCGTTCTTGCTGCCGCTGACCGTCGCCCTGGCCTGCGGCGACGCGGTCGCCGGGGAGGCTTCGGCCGGGACGCTGCGCTACCTGCTGGTCCTGCCGGTGGGCCGCACCAAGGTGCTGGTGACCAAGGCTGTGGCGGCTCTGGTGTTCGTCGAGGTGGCGGTCGCCGTGGTCGCTGTCATGGGGCTGGTCGCCGGTGCGGTGCTGTTCGGCCTGCACGACGTGGTGCTGCTGTCAGGCACGACCGTCCCGCTGGCCGAGGGAATGGCCCGGGTGCTCGGTGTGGTGGTGTACGTGGGTGTGTCGCTGACAGGTCTGGTGGTTGTCGGGCTGTTCGTCTCCACCCTGACCGAGGTACCGGTCGCCGCGATGGTCGCCACTGTCGTCGTCTCGGTCGTCTCGACGATTCTCGACTCGCTACCAGCGCTGTCGGCTATCCACCCGTACCTGCTGACCCACTACTGGTACGGCTTTGGCGAGTTCTTGCGTCTGGAGGTCGGCTGGGGCGTGATCAGCTCTGGTCTGGCTCTGCAGGTGGCCTGGATCGTGGTGTTCGGGACGCTCGCCTGGGCACGGTTCACCTCGGCGGACATCTCGTCGTAGGGCTCGACGATGAACAACCTGGTCATATACGTGGTCCGGGTGCGTGCAGCGCAAGGCGGACGACCGCGGAAAAACTGGGGGTCTTTCGAGGGAGGACAACGCAGCGATGTGCGTGCACGGGCTGCGCAGATGACCAGGCTATTCATCGGCGAGCCCTTAGCCTCGTTCGGCCAGTACGAGGACCTCGGCGTGAGTGGTCTGCGGGAACATGTCGAGCACACGGGCTCGCACCGGGCGCAGGCCGGGCATCGCAGCCAGGTCGGCGACCAGGCTGGGCAGGTGGCACGAGGAGTACAGCACGTGCGGCACCCCTGACTCGTCGAGCCAGCGTGCCAGGTCGACGCCCAACCCGCGGCGGGGAGGGTTGACCACGACCAGGTCGGGCAGGTCACCAGCCTGGGCGAGCTCCAGTGCGTCCCCGGCGTGGAAGACCACACCCGGCCCGGCGGCTTGTTGCGCGCCGGCCACGGCGGCGGCGCTCACCTCGATCCCTGTGACCTGCCGCCCGGGGGCTGCCAGGTGCAGAGCAAAACCGCCGACCCCGCAGTACAGGTCCAGCACTGACGCTGGGCTGAGATCGTCGGCCCATGTGGCGGCCTGGCGGTACAGGGCCCCGGCGACCTCGGAGTTCGTCTGGAAGAAGCTGCGTGGGGCCAACCGCAGCGCCACGTCGCCGACCTGCATGGTCAGTGCCTCGGCACGTGTCAGGACGATCTCCCTGCTGCCCTCCAGCACCGCGGCATGGGCCGGCTGGATATTGACCGACGCCACGACGAGCGACCCCAGCGCCTCGTGCAACCAGCTCAGGTGCTTACGGATCCGTGCCAGCGCCTCGGTGGACCGCAGCACGAACCGCACCATGAGCTCACCGTCGGGCGACACCGTGACCAGCAGGTACTTCAGCTCACCACGACGCGCAGGTACGTCGTACGGCACCAGGTCGGCCAGGGTCACGAACTGCGCGAGCGCCTCGAACGAGGCAGCCAGCGCTGGTTCGTACAGCCCGCACCCTGTCAGGTCCACCCCCTGCCCGTCCGGTCCGAGTATCCCCAGCGTCGGACGCTCGGCACTGCCACCGGCGACAAGCTTCGCCCTGTTGCGGTACCCGGCCTCGGCACCCGCGAACGGTGCCACCCACCCGTCGGCGGGTATGTCCGCCAGTGCCGCCACCGCCGCGTCGTGTTTGTCGTTCACCTGCGCTGCATGCTCACGCCCCATCCACACACACGACCGGCAGGCCCCAGCGTCGAACAGGTCGCACCGCACCACCGCATCGTAGACGGGCGCCGGGGGTGTTCTCAGCCTGGATCCACCGATGTACGCCGTCGTCGTCACCAGGTGGGTGCGATGGGCAAGGCGGAGCGGTGAAGGCAGGGTGGAGCCCCGTCGAGCAGCGACAACGCCGTCAGTGCCCGCCTGGTGGGGCTCACGACAGGAGAATCGGCGGATCCAGGTTCAGTCGATGCCGCGCTGGACGAGTCGGCGTGCCGGACGGGCGACGGTCAACGCGGTGGCTAGCCCGACAGCGACGACACTCACCACGATCGTCACCTGGACCGGCCACAGCATGACGGTCTCCAGCCAGTTCTGCGGACCGTAGTACCTGACGCCGTGGACGCCCCACCCGACGGCTTCGGGCTCTTGGAGCGCAGCCTCGTGGAGCCAGGTGACCTGGTAGGCACCAAGACCCAGGCCGCAGGCCAGTCCGAGCGGGACACCAGCGGCGAGGATGACCACCGCCTGGGTGAGCACGAAGCGGCGCAGGAACGACCCGGAGGCCCCGACGGCGTGCATCGTCACCATGTCGCGCCTGACCTGGGTCTTGGCCAGCGCCAGAGAGATCGTCGTGGCGACGAGGGCAAGCACGACGAGGACCGCCACAGGGATGAGGCGTTTGTGCTCACCCCAGGGGTACTGGTACTGCGACTCGCCGACGACGACAAGGCTGGTGTGCTCGTCGATGATGTCCCGGGCCCGGGCGATCTGGCTGGCGGACAACCCCGAGTCGGTGACGACGTACTCGCCGAGGTACGTCAGCGGGACGCCGAACGACCGGGCCGTCTCCGGCGAGACGACGTACTTGGGTGACAGACCATGCACGAACGCACCGGGCAGCTCGACGCCACGCTCAGCCTCGCCCCACACCTGCTGGGAGGCAGCGACCTGTACGGTCCCTCGACGGGACACCAGTGAGGCATCGTTGACGACGACCCCTCCGGCGTCGAGGGTCTGGGCCGCCTTGTCCGCACCGGGCAACCCCGAAGCACGCATCGTGTCCCCACCCATGACGAGGAAGTCCCCGTCGAGCCACCAAGGCTGCTCCAAGAACCCGCCGCCGACCTGGTCGGGGTCGCCGTCCTCGCAGCGCAAGGGCAAGCCTGCCCTGCTCGTCGACCCGACCGAGGGGATCTTGCCCTCAGGGCACAGGTCCTGCGGCCGCACCGGCTCGATGAACCCGCCGTCCTCGGGGTACTCGGAGAAAAGCGAGAACTCGTCGACGGCGTAGACGCTCTCGTGCCCGACGACGGGCAGCTCGGCGGCGAGGGTGTCGACGGCGTCACGCAGGACGAGCCGGTCGAACCCCTCGGAGATGGGCTGGCGTACAGACAGGGTCAGGCCCCCTGGTCCGACGACGTCACCGGTGAGGATCCGGTCGTTGGCGACTGCGGAGCCAACAGCCACCGTGAGGCAAGAGGCCACACAGACGGTGACGAGGACCGCCAGGGCCGCAGGGACGAACCGGGACGGGTGGTCGGCCGCGTCACGCAGCGCCAGCCGCGGTCCGGCGGGCAGGCGGGTGACGACCCGCGCCGCCAGGGCAGGCACTGACCGCACGACGAGGGCCAGCCCGGTGACGACCAGCACCAGCGCAGCCACCAACAGCCCCACGAGCCTGGACACCGACGACGACGACACGACGGTGAGGGCGAGCACCGCCGTGGCGACCCCGGCCCCCAGGACTGCTGGCCCGAGGAACACACTGTCGAGGACGGCGCGGCGTACCCGAGGGGCGCGACGGTCCTTCAGCGCGTCGACCGGGTGCAGCCGCGAGGCAGTCCACGCGGCTGCCGCTGTGGCCACGAACCCGATGAGCAGGCCGACGCCGACCGCGGCGACGAAGGTCCACCAGGAGAACCGCACGCTCAGGTCGACCAGGCCTTCGGCACCGTCGGGGATCTGCGGTGTGCCGCTGGTGTCCAGGACCGAGCTGAGCGGTGTGACCACGGCGACGAGCACACCGAGGACAGAGCCGAGCAGACCACCAACCAGGCCGACGACCAGGCCCTGGGCAGTCAGCATCCGACGCAGGTCGCGTGGGGAGGCGCCCGCAGCGGCTGCCATGCCGAGCATACGGCGCGACTGGTCGACCGACACCGTGAAAGCTGGCGTGATGAGGAACAGCACCAGCAGCGCACCGAGCCCGGCGGCGGTGACAGCTTTGACGGCGTCGGCGAGCACGTCGCCACGCTTCTCCTCGACGGGGTACAGCTCGGACTTGGCCGGGTAGTGGGTCAGGACGTGCCGGGAGATGACCACCGTGTAGAGCCGGTTGAGCGCTTTGGTCTGGTCCCAGGTCACGGGTTGTTCACCGACGACCAGCCAGTTCCCAGCATTCCCCTCCGGGTGGGCTGCCGCGGCCGCGGCGAGCCAGCCCTCCAGCGCCCACGCCTGCGGAAGGTCGCCCTCGGCGACACCCACGACACGGTAGCCACGCTGGGTGTCCTGCACAGCCTCGCCGAGGGCCAAGTCGGTGAACTCGCCAGCCCCGAAGACCTGGTGCGGTGCGACAAAGGTCATCTGGTCGCCGACGCTCAGACCCAGCAGACCAGCCAGCTTGGACGTGATGACGACCTGTGTGGCGTCCGTGGGCACGGAGCCGACGTCCACAGCAGGCATCAGGACCGGCAGTCCCTGCGCCTGGGCCTCCAACAGAACCACGGTCGACAGCTGTGCCACGTCGATGTCCTCGACCAGGTGCTCACCAGCTGACGACTCCTCGCCTGGTGCCAGGTCGGTGCCAGTCGTCGCGAGCAGCTGCCCATACGCCCAGAACTGCACCAGCTGGTTCTCGGGAGGAAGCAGCCGAGCCAGCTCGTCGGCGCCAGCAGGCTCGCCGTCGCCAGACCACTCGCCGGTGGTGCTTCCCTCTGGAGTCTGGGTCATCGGCGGACCATGACGGTCCGCCGTGGTGGCGGTGAGCACCGCCTGCGCACCCTCAGGGATGCGCGCGAGCACCACGTCACCGTTTGTCGGCATAGAGCCCGACAGCGATGTGTCAGACACCAGCCACGCCACCGGGAGTGACACCAGCACGACCGCCAGGACGCTGCGCACCCAGTGCCGCGCGGCGTCACGTGCGGCCAGCCTCAGCGGTGGGCGCCACCGCGCCATCCACGTCATGACGCGGCCGTTCCGAGCAGCTCAGCGGCGTCTGAGGGGCCGGTGGTGTCCACGACTCGTCCGTCGCGCAAGAACACGGTCCTGTCCGCCCATGCGGCGAACCGCGGTTCGTGGGTGACCAGGAGCACCGCAGCGCCGTGGTCGGCACGTGAGCGCAGCACCTGGACGATCTCGGTCCCGGTCACCGAGTCCAGGGCACCGGTCGGCTCGTCGGCCAGCAGCAGCCGGCGTGGGCCGACCAACGCCCGGGCGATGGCCACGCGCTGGGCCTGGCCTCCTGACATGTCCTCGGGCCGCCGGTCGGCCAGGTCCTCGACCCCCACCTCAGACAGCACGGTGCGCACCACCGGGCGGGCCTTGTGGGCCGACCAGCCGTCCAGCTCGAGGGGGAAAGCGACGTTCTCGGCCGCGGTCAGCCCTGGCAGCAGGTTGAAGTCCTGGAACACGTAGCCCACCGAACGGCGGCGCAGCACCGCCCGACCGGTGGCCGACAACGCCCCCAGGTCCTGGCCCTCGACGAGGACTGTGCCTGATGTGGGCGCGTCCAGCCCGCCCGCCAGGTGCAGCAACGTCGACTTCCCCGACCCTGACGGGCCCATGACCGCGACGAACTCGCCAGCGGCGAGCACGAGGTCCATGTCCACGAGCGCGTCGACGGCCTGGGCGTCACGCCCGTGCACCCGTGACACGCCGCGCAGCTCCAAAACCGGTGTGGGTGCCTGGCTCACCGTGCCACCTCCACCGTTGCCTGGTCGGTGGCCGTCTGCCCGCCTGCGGGAACCGGACCGCGGGTCGCGGTCGCGCGTCCGGCCCGGGCGACCTCGGCCTCGACCACGTCGAGCCAGCGCAGCTCGGCCTCTGTGGCGAAGATGTGGTTGTCCAGCACCAGCCGTGCCGCCAGGTCACCTGGGTCCACCGTCCGCCGGGCCCGGGTCACGTCGTGGAGCATCTGGTGCATGGCCGACCGTTGCCGCTGCACCACCGCAGCGATGTCCACCCCTGGTACGTGGACCGCCAGCGCCAGCTTGACCACCAGCTCGTCACGCCCCCGGCGTTCGCGCGAGACCGGGCTGGCCCACCACCGCGCCACCTCTTCGCGCCCCGCGTCCGTCAGGTACCACTCACTCGTCCCCGGGTCCTCCGGTTCGTCAGACCCAGCCACCAGCCCGTCGCGCACGAGCCGCTGCAGCGTCGTGGAGACCTGGCCGATGTTCACCGGCCACGTCTGGTTCGTCGTGCGGTCGAAGTCCTTCTTCAGCTGGTACGTCGTCGACGGCCCACCGCACAGCAGCGCCAGCAGAGCATGTTTGACCGACACAGCAACCTCCATCATCTCCATGGTTACTCAGTAACCTACGATGCCGTCACCCTATACACACCTCAGCCCCTGTGTCCAGCACCAGAGGAAAACCTGTGAGACCGGGACCTCTGCGGTCTGCGGCCCGTTCACCGTTCCACCTGCCTCAACGTGTTAGTGGTCTGCCCGTCCACGGGCACCGCAGACCCGCAGGCCGTCGCTGTGCCTGTCTGGCCGACCTCGTCCTCGAGCACCTCGAGCCAGCGCAGATTGGCCCCACCCTGGTACGTCGTCACCCCAGAGCACAGCAGGGCCAGCAGAGCATGTTTCGCCGACACAAGGGCCTCCTGACACCGCGTTGGTTACTCAGTAATCGCCTGACGCGGCCAAGGTAGCACACCGTGAGACATACGGGACGAACCAGGAGGTGGCCTTCTCCCACCCACACAACACGGCCGCCAAACCCACACCGGTCACACCCGGCGTAGACGGGCTGGCCAACCCCGAGGTGGGGCGGGACCCGCGAGAACCGAGGACGACTCAACCGCCCTTCACCTGGTACGGTTTTCGTGGGTTGCTGCGCTTGGAGCACCGCAGGTCGTCGCGGCGTGTCCAGCCAGGGAGCTTCACCCCGGTGAAGGTCTGGTCGTGTCTCGTCTCCTGACTGACGGTGCCGTAACCTTCGAAGGTGTAGCCCCCGGAGTATGGGCTCACCTACGGACCGGGTTTTCCTCACCTCAGCGGGACCCGGACCGATGGAACTGGTGGGACCGGCGGTATCGGAAGGAGACCACGGCGTGCACGTCGTACCAAGGCCTGATGGGTCCGTGCGGGAAGTCGCCGTGCCCGACCTCTTTTTCTCCACCACGGACCGTAAAGGCGTCATCGACGGCGCCAACGCCGTGTTCTGCCACTACGCGCAGTACACGATGGACGAGATCCTGCGCCAGCCACACAACCTGATCCGCCACCCTGACATGCCTGGTGGCGCGTTCCAGATCATGTGGGACCTGCTGCTGTCAGGCCGCCCCATGGCCGCCTACGTCAAGAACCTGGCCCACGACGGTGTGGCGTACTGGGTGTTCGCGACGGTGACCCCGCTGGGCGACGGCTTCTTGTCGGTCCGTTCACGCCCGTGCCGCACCGACCTGTGGCAGGCTGCCGACTCGCTGTACCAGAAGGTGCTGCCGATGGAGCTGGCCGCCCGTTCGGCTGGCGCGTCACGTGTGGCGACCGCGAAGCTGGGTGTGGCAGCCCTGGCCGAGGGTATCGGCGGGCTGGGTTTCCCTGGCTACGAAGACTTCATCCGCCTGGCCGTCCCGGCTGAGGTCGCCGCGCGGCGCGAGCTGACGCGCTGGACCGACCCTGACCCGCGTGACCCGGTGTCCGGCCCCATGCACGACATGCTGGCTGGCGCGATCGCCGTCGACAGGACGCTGGACAACCAGATGGCGGGCTTGGACGAGCTCGACACGTTGTCGACCAAGCTTGCTGAGCAGTCGGACCAGACCGAGGCGTCGATCGCCCGTCTGCGTGCTGCTGTCTCTGCCGCTGTGGCGGCCTCTGGTGAGGTCGCAGCGACCGAACCGGTGCTGGGCCGTGTCGTGGGACCGCTGTCGGCGATCTCCCAGTGGCTGGCCGAAGCCATGGAAGACCTGCGTCACCGCCTCGACGACGTGCGCGGACGTATCGGCGAGCTGCGGCTGCGTATCGCGTTGGCCCGTCTGCACGACGAACAGCTCGGCGAGTTCGCCCGTGAGCTGGCTGCTGGCGACGCCCCCGAACGCGCCCCCCTGTACATCCAAGAGCTGGCCTTGGCCCTGGAAGAGACCGCGACGACCGCGGCCCGTGAGGTCATGGTGACCAACGAGGGTCTGCGGACCCTGGCACAAGACCTGGTCGAGGTGGAGCGCGAGATGCGTACGTTCCAGCGCCAGTTGGCCACGTGGCGTCTGCTCATCCCCCGCTACCGCCTGTCGCAGCGCCTCGACCCGTTCACCGAACCGATCGACGCACAGCTGAAGTCGGGGCTGCGCCAGGTCGCGGCGGTGCGCCACCTCGCCGACCAGTGCCTGGCCGCGTCGAAGCCGTTCGACTCCGGTCCGATGTCGGCGGCCCTGCACGCGGTGAAAGCAGCCCGGGCGTCGGTCCGCGAGTTCGCCCACCAGGACCTGTCGTCGGTCAGCTGGTTGGCGGCATCGGCTACCTGAAAAGCCGCCAGACACCCCTGGCCAGCCATGACCTTGGTAACAGATCGTCCCATAACGGATATACCAAGACATACCCGCCATAGCAGGCGATACGCCTATGATTGGGCGCGTGACCACACCGACGCCACTGCCTGACCGTCCCTGTTTTTGCCGGAGGAACGGCCTGTGAGCCGCGCACGGCACCAGGCCCCACGGTCCCGGCGCGGCAGGGCGTGGCTCGTCGTAGCAGTGCTGGCGGCGACAGCGGCGTGTGCCACCGTGGAGCTGCCCCCACCCCCGAGCCCTCCCCACCACAGACCGCCACGTTCGGCTCCCCCAGAGCCCGCGCTGGCTGCGCCACCGGACTTCTACATGGGTGTCGCTGCCCACCTCGGCGACCCCGGTCGCCCCAGCGACGGCAAGACCATCGGCGAGATCGCCCTCACCGAGATGGGTGTCGACTCGTTACGTGAAGAGGTGGGCTGGACCGAGATGGGACCGGGGTTCACCAAGAAGTTCGACCTCGTCGGCAAATCCGGCGGCAGACTGTTGCTCGTCCTGGGCTACGGCAACGTGAAGTACCTGCAGGGCGGCGCTTTCCCGGACACCGCAGCCGAGCGCGGAGCCTTCCTGGAGTACGCCAACGAGGCTGTCAAGCAGATCGGACCCGAGAACCTCGCCGGTATCGAGATCTGGAACGAGTGGAACGTCTACATGGGCTGGTTCGACCCGTTCCCGTACCGCTCGTGGGGCGCCCCGTGCCCAGACGACCCGAAGGACGCCATCGGCTGTCCGGTCATGTACGCCAAGCTGGTCGAGACCCTGATCTACCCCGAGCGCGAAGGGCTGGACATCCCTTCGTTGCGCAAGACGGCACCAGGAGTACCCCTGCTCGCCAACGCGATCTCCGCCCGTGACCAGGACTGGACAGCGGCGTCGATGGCGTACCTGCGTGACCATGACGTGCAGGTCGACGGTGCGATCATCCACCCGTACGTCAGCCACCCCAACGGCTGCCCCGACACAAACACGAGCACACCGGCTGGCCCCCTGGTGTCGGTCAAGTGCATGGTGACGGTCTCTGACGAGATCGAAAGGACGTACGGCCAGCGGCTGCCGATGTGGGCCACCGAGGTGGGCTGGTCACGAGGCGGCGACCGGCCTGTCAGCGCCGACGTCCAGGCCCGGTACGTGGTCGAGCTGTACGTGCGGGCCCGTGCGTCGACCAGGGTACGCGGAGTGTGGTGGTACGACCTGCAGGACGACCTGGTCGAAGACTCGAGCGTGCGGAACTTCGGCCTGGTCGGCCGCCACCCCGAGGACAAGTGGCTTCCTGGTGAACCCCACCCGTCGGGCAAAGCCTTCATGACGCTGGCGAGCTTCTGGTCTGGGTGTTCCACGGTGGAAGGAGACTGGAGGGGCAGGGCGTTCTCGCTGACGTGCGAAGGCGGCGACCGCGAGATCTTCTTCGCGGCAACCTCCAAAGAGCTGACCGAGGCGTCCGCGTCTGGCGCGACCTTGGTCGACCTGCTCGGCCAGGTTCCCGATGTGCCCCCCGAAGGCACTGTCTCTCCCCTGGTCGGACACCCTGTCGGAATCATCGCCGCCCCCACCGCGGGTGGGGCCTCGCACCCGGCGGACGAGTGACGCCCGCTGCTCACGGCCCAGTTCTCACAGCCCAACACTGACGCCCAGCACTGAAGCAGGTCGGCGGCCAGGGCTCGTTGATCACCCGGCGGCGCGCAGCCGTTCTAACGCTCCGACGACGACGTCGCGGTCGGTCGTCCGCCAGAACGGCGGCAGCGACCGGGCCAAGAACGTCCCGTACCGGGCGGTGACCAACCGCGGGTCGAGCACCGCGACAACCCCCTGGTCGCTGGCCGTGCGGATCAACCGTCCGGCTCCCTGGGCGAGCAGCAACGCCGCGTGTGTGGCCGACACAGCCATGAAACCGTTGCCGCCAGCCTTGGCCACAGCCTCTGACCGGGCCGCCGCAACAGGGTCGTCCGGGCGTGGGAACGGTATGCGGTCGATGATCACCAGCCGGCACGTCGGACCAGGCACGTCCACCCCCTGCCACAGCGACAACGTCCCGAACAGGCAGGTCGCAGGTTCAGCCAAGAAGCGCCCGACAAGCGTGGGCAGCTGGTCGTCACCCTGGGCGAGCACCGGCACGTCCAACCGTTCACGCATCGCCTCGGCAGCCACCTGCGCGGCCCGGCGTGAGGAGAACAACCCGAGGGTGCGTCCACCGGCCGCCCGGACCAGCGCCTCGATCTCGTCGAGCTGGTCGTCGGTGGCTGGTTCGCGGCCTGGAGCCGGAAGCCGGGCGGCGACGTAGCAGATCCCTTGGCGCGGGTAGTCGAAGGGGCTGCCGACGTCGATCCCCTGCCACTGGGTCCTCTCGTGGTCGTCGGCGGACTTGTCGTCGTGGTTGTCGTCGCCCGGTCGTGGCTCGTCAGCCGACGTCGGTTCAGCCTGCGACGTCTCGTCGTCCGAGCCCAGGCCGACAGCCCTCGCCGCGGAGTCGAACGACCCGCCGAGGCTCAGCGTGGCCGAGGTGAGCACCGCCACACGGTGCTCGAGCAGCTTGTTGCGTATCAGGCCGCTGACCGACAACGGCGCAGCGTGCAACCGTGTTACTGGGGCACCGCGTTCGGTCGTCCTCGCGCACCACAGCACTGTGCCCTCGTCCGCCGTGACCAGGCGTTCAGCCACCTCGAACAGCCCGGTCAGCGCTGCTGTGGCGACCTGGCGCCCCGCCTGGGCCTCCGGCGTCAGCTCGACGGACCGCACCGCCGACAGCAACCCCCGCACAGTGTCGCGCACGACAGCGACCGGTTCGGCCAGCGCACCAGGCAGACCGTCGGGGAACCGTCCTTCCTGGCTGGCCACGAGCGCTGACGCCAGCGCCTGCCCGGCCCCGTCCAGGTCGTTGGTCGGCAGGCTGGCCAGCCGCCGGGCCGAACGCGCCACCTGCTCGACGGACGCCAGCGACAGCTCAGCCGTGGCCTGGGCGGTGACCCGTGCTGCCAGCTCGTGAGCCTCGTCGACCACGAGCACGTCATGCTCGGGCAGCACCTGGTTCGCAGAGCTGGCGTCCACCGCGAGCATGGCGTGGTTGGTCACCACGACGTCCGCCCCATGAGCAGCCGAACGAGCCCGGTCAGCAAAACACGCGCCCAGCTTGGGGCAGCGCTGTTTGAGGCACTCCAGCGACGTCACCGAAACTTGCCGCCACGCCCGTTCGCTGACCCCCGGCACCAGGTCGTCGCGGTCGCCTGTCGTGGTCTCCTCGGCCCACTCACGCACCCGCACCACCTGCGCCCCCAAGCCGTCGGCGTGGCGCGGCCCCGCCGGTTCGGGTATGTCGAACAGCGCAGGTTCGTCCGGGTACCCGCCCTCGACCTTGTGCACGCACAGGTAGTTGTGCCACCCCTTGAGCAGCGCCACCTCCGGCCGCCGCGGCAGGTGCGCCTCCAACGCCTCGACCACCAACGGCAGGTCCCTGGACACCACCTGCCGCTGCAGCGCGAGGGTCGCCGTCGACACCACAACCCGCCCGTCGTGGCGCACCGCATGGTCCACCACCGGCACCAGGTACCCCAACGACTTACCCGTCCCCGTCCCCGCCTGCACCAACAGGTGCCGCCTGCTCTCGACAGCGTCCGCCACCGCCCGAGCCATCACCACCTGCCCCTCGCGCCGCTGCCCACCCAACGCCTGGACCGCCACCTCAAGCAGCGACGTCACACGCTCGGACCCATCCACGCCCTCACCCTATGCCGTGCCCGATACGCCCCCACCCACGAACCGCAGCAGGCAGACGAGTCGCTACCAGTACCCGCTGAGATCACGGATTCCAGGTGACCGGGACATTTTCGATATCAGGGACAGTCGGAACCCTCACGGTCACAGTTTTCGTACCTGTCGGCAACGGGCCCATCCACGCTGTCACCACCGTGACTTGGTCGAGATACACGATGGCAGAGCACGCGCAGTCCAACCCCGCGACCGGACCCAGCGGACCACCTGGATTCTCGGGATCAAACAGCGCAGGGCTGATAGTCGTGCCGCTAGCGGGATCGACGAGGGAGATCGTCTTCAGATTGCCGCCGCCCCCTCTGAGACTGACGACGTCGCCGGAGGCCTCCCCGTTCCCGGCGAGCGACATCGCGAACGTCACCAACGTGCTGTCCGGCCGGGCGTGAACCGACAACACATCGACGTGGTAGGACCGTCCCTCCCCCGAAGCCAGTGGAACGGCGTTCGGATCTGGCACTGCCGACACCACTGCTTGGTAGTACTGCTCTGCGGTGAGCGGGTCCCCCTTCACCAATCCAGTAGAAGCAGAGTCGCCAGACGCACCGCCAGTCGTGCACCCACAAAGTGTCACGACGACCGCTACGACGAGAGCCGCCAGACCTGTTCTCACTTTGCCACCTCGTACTCCACCGTCACCCGACGGTTCTTCTGTTGTCCCTCCGGGGTCGAGTTGGGGGCGATCGGCTCTGTCTCGCCTTTCGCCACCACTTCGAACGTTACGTTCTTTCCAGAGAGCGGAACCAGCGCGTCGGCCACGGCCTGCGCCCGCCGACGGGAGAGATCCATGTTGTAGGCGTCTGTCCCGTCCGAGTCTGTGTGCCCGGTCACCACGACAACACCCGTACCCCTGTCCTTGAGGTCCGACCCCACCATCGCCAGAGCCGAGGCTGCTTCGTCCGACAAATCCGCGGAGTCCTTTGCAAAGAGCACATCCGCCGCAAAAGTAGTCAACACTTCTGTGGAACTCTCGACTGTAGCGACAGCGTCATCATCGGTACCAGTTTGGTAGTACAGCGGGAACGTGTGAGCGGCGGGGTCGGCACCTTTGAGCAGGCTCGCCTGGGGGATCACGGGCCACCCGGCACCCAGCTCAACGGGGACTTTATCGACCGTCGGCTCCAGGGGCCCGTCGCCCACCGGAACGGGACGGTCTGCCATCTGGTGAAGATACCCAATTCGTACGTACACCTCCGACACGTCGGGAGGCAGCTCCGGGAACACAGCATATCCAACCAGCATCCGCCCGCTGGTGCTCCAGGCAACTTCTTTGGGATCCGACGCAGCATACTCTCCGTTGGCGAGCACCAGCGGAGCATAGACCGCCGACGCCTGCGGGACGACCAACGCCAGTCCATCCACAGGTCCACCATGGATCCCGAACAGGCAACTGCTGTTCGTGGTCGTGGGATCGACCTGCAACGCTGCTGACCAGTACAGAACCGTCCCACCCTCAACCCGGTTGACAGCGTGCACCGCGCCAACCACCGCGCCGGAGCGCCCGACGCCGAAACTCTCGACCCGGAAGACAGCCACCGTGGGAACATCAACCGAACCCACCGCTCTCGTCGTGCCTACCACGTCCGACGGTGACAAGACAGCGGACAGGGATGCCACCAGACCTATCACGACCGGACCGAACCCAAACACCTTCTTCATCGACACTCCTCCTGCAGTCGACTCCCCGACAGCAGACCAGGCCCGGCAATAATGCTCCTGGTCTCGCTGAGCACCACCATACCTTGCCGCACCGACGAAGTCCTAACCCCTTCCAACTCTGGAGCGGATCCTTTCTGAGGAACCTGATCCATTCTCACAAGGGCTCCCGGCAGGAACTGTCTCGTCTCACACCGTCGCCTCGGCCTCGGGCATGTGCAGGGCGGACGACCAGGCGTGACCTGGTTCGCAGAACTGGCGTCCTCTGCGAGCATGGCCACCACCACGCCCGCCCATGAGCAGCCCTCTCCACCCACGACACGGACGAGAGCCTCTAAGCAACCGTCCCGGGTGTCTCAGCCTCGTCGTCCATATCGCCATGGATGGAGAACTGCCCCATCAGATCGGCGTCCCCACAATCGGAGTACCCGTCAACGGCTACCGACTGGACACCGAACGGCACCTGGGCCGCAGCGCCTTCCAAGCGCTGCCGGGCTGCCGCAAGACTGCGTCGTGTGTCCACGGTGCGTTGGTGGTCAGAGCCGAGCACCCGCACCTCGTCAGCCAGCACCTCCTCGAACTCGGCTATCCCAGCGACATCTCCGGACTCGGTGCGCCAATAGGCGATCCTGTGCCGAGTGCTCAAAGTGTCAGGATGGTCCGGACCCATCACCCGCACCCGATCGGCCAACACGTCTTCCAGGCCGGCCAGACCACCGGCGACATCACCGGACACGGCGCGCCAACGAGCAATGTTGTGCCTTGTAGACAAAGTGCTCGGATGGTCCGCCCCCAGCACGCGCACCTTGTCGGCCAAAACACTTTCTAGCCCGGCCAGCCCTCCGTCAACATCACCAGCAATCACACGCCAACGACCGATGTGGTGCCTGGTGGAAAGAGTGCTGGGATGCTCTGGACCCAAAACTCGCACCCGATCGGCCAGAACCTCCTCCAAACCAGCCAGACCACCAGCGACATCACCCGAAGCGGCACACCAACGAGCAATATCGTGCCGGGTGTTCAGGGTGTCGGGATGGTCTGGACCCAGCAGCCGCACCCGGTCGGCCAGAACTTCCTCCAAACCTTCCAGACCACCCACAACATCACCAGACACCGCACGCCAACGAGCAATATCGTGCCGAGTCGACAAAGTCCGCGGGTGTTCTGGCCCAAGAACCCTCACCCAGTCGACCAGTATCTCTTCCAGCCCAGCCAGACCACCCACAACATCACCAGACACCGCACGCCAACGAGCAATGTAGTGCCGGGTGGACAAGGTACGGGAGTGATCCGGTCCCAACACCCGCACCCAGTCCTCTAGGACTTCCTCTAGCCCGGCCAGACCACCTACGACGTCACCAGACACCGCACGCCAACGAGCGATATTGTGCCGCGTCAGCAGGGTGTCAGGGTGGTCTGGTCCTAACACCCGCGTCATGTCGTCCAGCAATTCTTTTAACGTCACCAGAGCACCAGCCACATCACCGGCCTTTGCACGCCAGAACGCACAGCAGCGCCGCGCAGCCAAGGCATCGCGGCAGTAGGGGTCCGAGGCGTCGAACCGGGTGAGAAGATCTTCGTAATAGACGACCGCACGCCCGACACGGCCTGAGTTTCCTAAAGAGTCTCCGGAGAGGAACAGGGCCGGGTGGGCCTTGGTGGTCACCAAGACTTGTCCAGCAAGGTCACGCAGGTTCGTGGCTGTGGCACGTAAGCCACCAACGGCCCCTGGCGGAGCACTGTGCCAGACCTCGGTTGCGGCGTCGGCCAGCGCGTGCGCGGTGCGCGTCTGTTGTTCGGCGTCCAGGGTGTCGCGGATTGTGCGTTGGGCCAGGGCGTGGACAGTGACCGGACCCCACGGGTCACGGCCGACGGTGACCAAGGACACGAGCGAGAGCGCGTTGAGGGCGGACCATGTCTGCTCGTCGGTCAGCGGGCCAGCGACATCTGGGTCGCAGGCACGGGCCAGGTAGTGGCGGGCGGCTTCGGTGAGGAACAGGATCCGAGGGGTCTGGGTGGGGTGGGCGAACGACAACAACGCCGCCATGGCCGGTGCATACTGCGAGTGCTCTGTCGCGCGTTCCACAGCGATATCCCAGGTCGCAGCGATAGTCCATGGGCCGTCGCCTGGGCGCCCGCGGCGGGCCAGCTCTGCGTAGGGGGCGTCCTGGCCAGGCAGGACGTTCGCCAGGGAACGTGAACGGTCGGCCAGCACCTGGCGGTACTGGTCGATGGTGGCGAAACGGGGGTTGTCGAGGATGACCGCTGTGGCCAGGCTCAGCGCCACGGGGTGGCGGCCCAGGTCGTCAGCCAGAGCCTCGACCTGGGTCGGGTCAGTCGGTACTGCCCTGGCCAGACGTTCGGTGATGTACGACGACGCTTCCGCAGGGCTGTACACGTCCAGGTCCACCTCGACCCGGTCCGACCCCTGGTACCCGGCCCCTCGACGACGGGTGGTGACCAGCGTCTGGCCTCCGACCGGAGGCCACCACGGCGCGAGCTGTGGGGGCTCGACGTCCAGGTCGTCGAGCACCACGAACCACGACCGGTCCG
>Ga0123354_10000785_pt1 | contig 34529 bp, 16 predicted proteins | sample TergutLab28metaG_2_FD_97872 | JGI IMG/M metagenome (GOLD analysis project Ga0123354, IMG submission 97872) | Labiotermes labralis P4 segment gut microbial communities from Petit-Saut dam, French Guiana - Lab288 P4 | ecosystem: Host-associated > Arthropoda: Insects > Digestive system > Gut ... | reverse complement strand
TGGCACGCTGATCCAGGACATTCCCAGCCAATGGCCCGGCGCCGTGGCCCACGCCGACACGGTGCGCTACGACCGCCTGGTGCACGAGGTGCACTTCATGCCCGGCTCGCTGCTGTCCGACATCTACGGCTACGAGCCGCGCCGCATCACCAGCCTGCACCACCAGTGCGCCGACCAGCTCGGCAAGGGGATGGTGCTGGAAGCGCGCAGCCCGATCGACCTGGTGCCCGAGGGCCTGCGCCACACCGGCCACCCTTTCGTCATGGGCGTGCAGTGGCACCCGGAATTCCATCTGGACGGCGCGGCGGGGGACATCCTCGACAGCGGCCCGCTGATGATGGCCTTCCTGAAAGCCGCCACGCGCCGCGCCGGCCACCTGCGCCGGCTGGCGCACGAAGTGGCCCTGGTGCGCGACAGGATCCGATGACATGGGCGAGTTCGAGCTGATCGAGCGCTTCTTCAAACAGCCCGCCCCGCCAGCCACCGAATCGATCGCGCTCGGCATCGGCGACGACTGCGCGCTGCTGCGACCCGCGCCCGGCATGCAACTGGCTGTCAGCAGCGACATGCTGGTCGAGGGGCGGCATTTCTTCGCCGGCGTCGATCCCGCCGCGCTGGGCCACAAGGCGCTGGCGGTCAACCTCAGCGACCTGGCCGCCTGCGGCGCCGAGCCGCTGGCCTTCACCCTGGCGCTGGCCCTGCCGCCGGAGCGCGCGCGCGCGCACGCCTGGCTGGCCGCCTTCGCCCACGGCCTGCGCGCGCTGGCCGACGCGCATGGCTGCCCGCTGGTGGGCGGCGACACCACCGCCGGCCCGCTCAACCTCTGCATCACCGTGCTGGGCCAGGTGCCCGCCGGCCAGGCGCTGCGGCGCGACGGCGCGCAGCCGGGCGACGAACTGTGGGTCAGCGGCACGCTGGGCGATGCGCGGCTGGCGCTGCGCAGCGAGATCGCGCTGGCGCCCGCCCAACTGGCCGCCGCCCGCCAGCGGCTGGAGCGCCCCACCCCGCGCCTGTCGCTGGGCCGCGCGCTGCGCGGCATCGCCACCAGTTGCATCGACCTGAGCGACGGCCTGGCGGGCGACGTGGGACATATCCTGAAAGCCTCGGGCGTGGGCGCGGTCATCGACGCCGACGCGGCCGCCAGCCTGATTTCTCCCGGCGTATTGCCGCCCAGCTCCGAAACCCTGGACCTGCGCCGCCATGCCGTGCTGGTGGGCGGCGACGATTACGAACTGGCCTTCACCGCTCCCGCCAGCGCCCGCCCAGCCGTGCGAGCCGCCGCTCGCGCCAGCGCCACGCCGGTCGCTCGCGTGGGCCGCATCACCGCGGGCGCGGGGCTGACGGTGACGGACGCGCAGGGCCAGCCACTACCCGGCGCTTTCGCCTCGTTCGATCACTTCGGATAGGCCGCGCCCCACTTGCGTCTGGTGCCGGGGGCGATTTGTCGGCCACCGCGCGGCGGCGCAACTACTGGATATTGGACAACTGTCTGATAAATCGCCCAAAACTGAAATGCCTCGCTACCGAAACGATAGCGAGGCATCACGTACCCTTATGGGTTTGTTTGGCTCCCCGACCTGGGCTCGAACCAGGGACCTACGGATTAACAGAGCGTTTCTGGCGTCTCGGCCCAACGGCTTATAGAGGCACGCAACCTTCCAATCGGGTGTCTGGCGTAGCCACTTTTTACGCACAACAGCTACGAAAGGGCTACGTATGAAATCGGGTGATCCATTGGTCTGCGCTGATGTCGATACCGCTTTGTGGGCTTCCCGCAACATGGCTCCTTGATGGCGGTATTCGGGAGGGGGCCACGCAGTGGGAGGGTGAAACCCTCCGGGGGCTGCAGCGAAGCGTAAGGAGGGGGCGCAGCCCCCTGGGTGCGTAGCTGCTGCTTGCGCAACTACTACGTAACTGGTAGGATTGCGTTTGCAACTAGTTATAAATCTAGTCGTGGCCGCGCGCATCAATTAAGCCCTGTTAATCCTATGTGAACAGGCAACCCAAAAAACGCGCTGTGCCACAGAGGTGCTACTGAGCTTGTTGCGAACCCCCCTTTGTGTGATCTCAAGGGGTTCGCTGCTTTGTACCCTTCCACCTGCTGCGAACCTCTGAACAAGTTTTGGAGTTCGTATGTCCTTTTCTTATCCCGATAGTCACTCAGCGGCGGACAGCTGCGCACCCTGCGGCGGGCGCACCGCGTACGGAGCGCAGCCGCAGGGTGCGCAGCTGACCACCCGTGTAGTAACCACGGGGAGAAAGAAGGCCTATCGGCAACCCGAATTTGTGGCGACGGATGGGGAAACGGGCGAACCCATCGAGATGTCCAGTGACGGCAGGAAACTACTTCTGACTAGGCACCTGCTGCCCGATGAAAGCCGCCGCCCTTCCGTGGCCTTCATTGATGCCCTGGCTTTCTCGGTCACGCCGCCAGACGACCGCTCCTATACCTGGGTTCTGGAACAGATGGCCCAGTTCCTTGATCTCGGCGCGCTTGAGCTCCGCCGTGGCCTCTACGGCTTTCGGTACTCGGCCCGCTTTGGCGATGGTGCAGGCGTCATTGCCTGGGGAGGCGAGAGCCAAAACGGGAGGGTCTATTTCAGCCTCATGGGGCAAGGCTGCTCACGCATCAGCAACTGGCAAAGTTTGGCGCAGTGGCTCGAAGATCACAGAGCGGCCATCAAGCGCGCCGACGTGGCTCATGACGATTTCGAGGGCAAGGCCGTCAACATTGCATGGGCCGTTGATCAGTATCAGTCTGGCGGGTTCAACGCCGGCGGTCGCCGCCCGCGCTCCGATTGCATTGGTGATTGGCTCGATGGCGATGCGGGCACTCGTGGCCGAACCCTGGGCATCGGCAATCGGGCCAGCGGCAAATACTGCCGCATCTACGAAAAGGGTAAGCAAATTGGCAACGCTGAGAGCCGCTGGACGCGCGTCGAGGTGGAATGGCATGCGCAAGACCGCTACATCCCCTATGACGTGCTGACGCGGCCTGGGCAGTACCTTGCAGGCGCTTATCCCTGTCTGGACTTCCTAGACCAGGAACAGTCGGTCATCAAGACCATTGCCAAGGGCGCACAGATCGCCTTTGATCGCGCTGTCGAGAACGCCAAGCAGGCATGCGGCAAGCTGGTCAATTTGATGTTGGAAGTGGTCGGCGGCGATTACGTTGAGGTCGTTGAACGTCTCAAGCGTCCCGGCATCCCTGCTCGCATTGCGCCCTACTGCTATCACGTCGAGCGCAACCCGGTCATTCTGGATCGTGATCTACATGGGGCGTTCGGTTGAGTCGCACCCTGGGCCTGAAAGAGGCCGCGCAGATGTTGCGCATTCATCCAGTGACCTTGAGCACGCGAGCCAGCGCCGGGGCGATTCCCGGCACCAAGGTAGGCCGCGCTTGGGTCTTTGTCGAGTCGTTGTTGATTGAGTATCTGGTGGCAAAATCGCTCTCGCGTGCCTCTGTAGCCGATGCTCTGGAGTATTCGGAATGTCGCTCTACAGAAGGAAAGATTCCCCCTTCATCTGGCTCAAGCTGCCGCCCATCCCCGGCGAAGGTGGAAAAGCTCTACAGATCAGCACTGGGACTGCCAACCGGCGAAAAGCCGAAGCGTTCGAAGCCAAGCTCAAGACCGAGCGTTGGGAACAGGCCAAGCTTGGTGCCAAGCCTCGCTATACCTGGCAAGAGGCTGTCTTGAAGTTCCTGGAGGAAACCGCCCACAAGCGCACGCATGCGGAAGACCGCGCGATGCTGGCATGGCTGGACCACGAACTAGGGGGGAAATGGCTCGATGAGATCGACCGGGCGCAAATCGACCGCATCAAGGCCAAGCGCGCCGCCATCGCCAGCAAGACCAGAGCAAACCGCTATCTAGCGTTGATCCGCTCCGTTCTTCGCAAGGCGTGCCACGAGTGGGAATGGGTAGATCGCGTGCCCAAGGTGACGTTGTTCCGTGAGGACAAGGGGCGTATCCGGGCGCTGACGCAAGAGGAGTTCTGGCGGCTGCATGAGGAACTGCCGGACCACTTGGCCGACATGGCCCTTTTCACCGTCGCAACGGGCCTGCGCGCCGCGAATGTGCGTATGCTGGAGTGGGCTTGGGTGGACATGAAGCGCAAGCACATCCGCATTCCGGCCAGCCATTTCAAGAACGGCGAAGCGCACGGTGTGCCGTTGAACGAGACGGCCATGGCCGTTCTGCTCAAGCGTCAAGGCTTGGATGGTCGCTACGTGTTCGCCTTCAATGGTCGGCCTGTGGTGCAGGCATCTACCAGGGCATGGCGAGAGGCGCTGGTCAGGGCAGGGATTGAAGATTTCCACTGGCACGACCTGCGCCACACCTGGGCGACTTGGCAGCGCCAAGCAGGCACGCCGACCCATGAGCTACAGCGCCTGGGCGGCTGGAAATCCTTGTTGATGGTGGAGCGCTACGCCCATGTGGCGCCGGCGGGCTTGCAAATTGCCGCGGCTAGGCTGGATAATCTGATCGGCTACGCTACGGCTACGCCAGAAACGGAAAGGGGCAGACCATGATGGCCTGCCCCTCTGTAAAAGTGGCTCCCCGACCTGGGCTCGAACCAGGGACCTACGGATTAACAGTCCGGCGCTCTACCGACTGAGCTATCGGGGAACAAGCCTTGTATTTTAGCCCGAAATTTCCGCTTGTGCCTAGGCTCCACTCAAAAAATTTCACCATCGGGAAGATCAGCGCTTCACGCCCGGCGCCACGCCGGCGCCACGGACTTCGATCCGCCGGGCGTCCACCGCCTGGCCGCGCGCATCGACCAGCTCGATCAGGTGCCGCCCCGGCCAGGGCAGCCACAGCGCGCGGTTGCCACGGGCGAAAAACTTGCCGTCGATGCGCCAGTGCACGGCGCGGCCCCGGGCCTCGAAGCGCACGCGCTGCCGATCGGGCGGAATGTCGGGGTCGAGCGCGATGATGGTGCCGTCGGTCGGCGCGCTGATGCGCGGCGCCGCCTCGGCCAGGTCCGCCGCCGGCGCGAGCGCGAACACCGCCTGCTCCGTTCCGGCGATGAACCATTCGCCGCGCGCGGCTTCCAGTTCGTCGCCAAAGCGCACCGGCTGACGCACCACGCCCGGCGGCGGCGCGCTCGCGCGGCTGGACTGGTCGCGGTGCAGGAAACCCATCACCTCGGCCCACACCGGGGCCGCGCCGCTGGTGCCGCTGACGTCCCACATCGGCGCGCCGCTGGCGTTGCCGACCCACACGCCCACCGTGTAATGCTGCGACCAGCCGATGGCCCAGTTGTCGCGCATGTCCTTGCTGGTGCCGGTCTTGACCGCCGTCCAAAAGCGCGTGCCGAGCACACTGTCCAGGCCGAAGGTGCGGGCGCGCGCGTTGGCGTCGCTCAGGATGTCGCCGACGATGAAGGCGGCGCGCGGGTCGATGGCCGCCGCCGACGGGCCGCTGGCGCGGGTGGCCGCCGCGGGCGACGGCAGGTAGCGCGTGGGGCCGAAGCGCCCGCCGTTGGCCAGCGCCCGATACGCATTGGTCAGATCGAGCAGGGACACCTCCGCGCTGCCGAGCGCCAGGCTGTAGCCGTAATAGTCGCCGCCGTGCGCCAGCGGCAGCCCCACCGCCCGCAGTTGCCGCGCGAACGCTTCGGGCGACACCATGAGCAGCGCGCGCACCGCCGGCACGTTGAGCGAGGCCGCCAGCGCGGTGCGCACCGACACGTAGCCCTTGAACTGCTGGTCGTAGTCGCGCGGAATGTAGAGGCCGCCGGCGGTGTTGATCTGCGTCGGCGCGTCGTCCAGCAGCGAGGCCGCCGTCAGGCGCCGCTCGGCGATCGCCTGCGCGTACAAAAAGGGCTTGAGCGTGGAGCCGGGCTGCCGCCTGGCCAGCACGCCGTCCACCTCGGCGGCGCGGCTCAAGTCGTCCCCGGACGAGCCGACCCAGGCCAGCACCTCGCCGCTGGCGTTGTCGAGCACCACCACCGCGCCGTCCTCCACGTGGCGTCCGCGCAGTTCGCGCAGATGGCGCTGCAAGGTGTCGAGCGCGAAGCGCTGCAACGGCGCGCGCAGCGTGGTGCGGATCGCGTCGCCGTCCCGCTCGCCGCGCGCCGCCACGGCATGGCGCGCCAGATGCGGCGCGATGCCCTCGCCGGCGTCGAAGCCGCGCCGCTGCAACGCGGCGCCGGTGAACATGCCGATCACGCCGCAGTCGGGCGGGCTGCCGGGCTCCATGGCCCGCATCAGCTCGCACGCGCGTTGCGCCACTACGGCGGGCCGGGCGTTCGGCGCGCGCACCAGCGCCGCGGCCACGGCGGCCTCGCGCGCGTCCAGGCCGCTGGGCGCCTTGCCGAACAGCGTCCGGGCCAGCGCGTCGATGCCGACGGTCTCGCCGCGGAACGGCACGACGTTGAGGTACGCCTCCAGGATCTGGTCCTTGCGCCAGCCGTGCTCCAGGCGCTCGGCGGCCACCGCCTGCCCGAGCTTTTGCCCCAGGCTGCGGCCCGCGCCGCCGCGCCGCAGATCGTCGTCCAGCAGGCCGGCCAGTTGCATCGTGATGGTGGAAGCCCCGCGCGTGCGGGTGTTCCACAGATTGCCCCAGGCCGCCGCCGACACGGCGCGCCAATCGACGCCGCTGTGTTCGTAAAAGCGCTTGTCCTCGCTCAGCACCATCGCCGTGCGCAGCGCGGGCGAGATGTCGGCCAGCGCGGTCCACTGGCCGCGCCGCACCGTGGCGTCGGTGCGCACGCGCGCCAGCAACTGGCCGTCGCGGTCGAGCACCCGCGTGTCGGAAGGCCGGAAGTCGCGCCGCACCTCATCGAAGCTCGCCAGCGCCCAGGCGGGCGCGGCGCACGCGAAGGCGAGAACGCAAGCCAGCCCCCGCATCCAGGCGCTGGAGCGCGGGTTCATTTTCCGAACCACGACCAAAGCCGCCGCGCCTGCTTGGCCATTGCCCACCCCGACCAGACGAGTCCGCCGGGCAGCAAGCCGATCATCCACAGACCGACCCAGGCCTTTGAAAGGCGATCGGGCCTGAGAAGCAACGCCGGGGTCCACGCCTCAGGCGCGCGGAGATAGGCCAGCGTCCAGACCAGCCAGATCAGCAGCAGGGACAGTTGCAGCCAGCCTTTCCAGGGCTGGTCGGCCAGAAGACGACCGCAGGCCGCCAACGCCATGTCCAGGCCGTATGCCGCCAAGGCGCAGATGACCCACATAGGAAGCAAGAGGAAGAACCGGTCGTACGGAATCGCGATCAGCGCCAGAACGTAGGCCGCGATGGCCGGCGCCAGCGCATATTTGCCAGACCAATCCATCACCGTGTAGGGCCACCCGATGGTCAAGCGAGCAAGCAAGACTGGCGGCGTCCGGTTCGCGCCCCATGTGGCCTCTAACCGTTGTGAGCAATAGTGGTAGATCAAGATGCTGAAGATGAACCACAGTGCGCCAATCACGCCGCCGGCCAAAGGGTTGCCCCACAGGTCGGCGATGCCTTTCCCGGCCAAGGCACAAAGCAGGAAGGTCCCTAGCGCCATGTCTTCGCCACGAGTTCGGCGCCACCCGGCGAGCCAGAACAACAACGCAACGAAAACACCGACCCCAATGATCATGCCCAAAACTGCGATGGCCGGAGCAATCGCGGGATGTTGGGAAAACAAGGTCCCCAAGAAAAAGCCCGCCAGCATCGTGACGCCAACCACGAGAACCAGGCAAGTCACGGCTATCACCAACGTAACCGGGATGAGCATGCTGGCCCCCCATCCCATGACACTGAAGAGAGCGGTTACGAGCATATGCACCAGCCAAGGAAGACCCGCGAGATCTTCTCTCCATCCGAAGACCGACGCGCCAAACGCGGCGAACAGCGCGAATCGTGACCACAGCGACCAGTCCAGCGCGCCCTCAATGTGCGCCTCACCCGCCTTGTCGACGCCGATCGCGTGCCGCTGTTCGGGCCGCAACTCACGCCACAGCCGGCGAACCTGGCTGCTGCCCAGCATGATGTACAGCCATTGGTTCCACCCTTTCAGGCGCCGCGCTCCTTGCGCGAATACGGTGACGACGTTATAGCGGTCAAGAAAGGCTTGATCGGGAATGAACGCCGCGCGATCACCGAAGCGCGCGCGCAAGGCTTGCGCCCGCTGCGCCCCCAAGTTCTGGAAAGCCCGAAAGTCGCTCAGCCATCCGAAACGTTGCAGCAGCGCGTTTTCGACCGCCACCGGCACATCATGCGCCAGCACCATATCGGCAAAACAGCGGCTCGCCTCGGCCTGCATGGACAGCGGCAAGGCATCCAGCTCACGTTCCGCCAGTTGCCAGTCGGCGGCCATGCCATCGGCATCGTCCGCTTGCAGCCGTTCGGTCAACCAGATGACCAGTTCGTCAGGAGAACGCCATGCGGGCTGACTGGCTGGCGGCGCAGACGCTGGCTCCAGTTCCTTCTGATCGGACGCCGCCACCGGCGGCACAAGCTCCAACGCCGGTTCGTTCTGGTTGGGTCTGCCGTGCTCTTCGGCAGCAGGGGCGTCCCGGCGCTGATGATCCGCCGCGGAAGCATCGCCTGGCTCGCCATGTTCTTCAACGTGAAGCACGGCGGCGGCGCTGAGCTTGACCTGCCAGCTCAAATCAGCCCAGCGTGCTTGCGCCTTGGCCTGGGCCTGCGCCGCCTCGTAGGCCTGGCGCAGCGCCTGGTAGGCGGCGGCATCGTCGTCGGGCCGGGTGTGCTTCAGGCGCGCCGCATAGGCTTTCTTGATGGCCTTCAGGTCGCTGGTGGCCCGAATGCCCAGTTGCTGCCAGATGTCGGTCACAGCACAAACCCGTTGTCGATGCTGTCCAGGTAGCTCTTGAATTGCGAGCGCGCCTGGCGGATTTGATGCTCGTCCTGTGAGTCGAGAGTGGCCTCGAAATGCGTCAGCGCGTGCCCGATGTCCGCGCGTGCCTGGCCCAGACGGTCTTCGTACAGACGCTTGGCCCGATGAATCAGGTAGGCGTTCTCCTGCTTGTCTCGCGGATGAATCTTGAGGCTCTTCATCCTTTCGAGCGTGCGCTGGATGGTGGCCTCATCCATGGCCTGCGAGTCGCGCTGGATCAGGCGCCGCGTGGTCAGGCCGGTGAGGGGTACATGGGCCTCGACTTCAAGCAGGCCATTGGCGTCGTAGGTGAAGCGCACATTGACCGCCGCCTCACCCTTCGGGCGCGCGGGCACGGCCACGTCGAGCGTGCCCAGTTGGAGGTTCTCGCTGGCCACGGGCGACTCGCCCTGCCGGATGTCGAGGGTGATCTTGGTCTGTTCGTCGCCCACCGTGGTGAAGTTTTCCATTCTTGAAACCGGCACCGGCGTATTGCGCTCGATGATCGGCTCGAACCGATTTCCGTAGAACTGGCCGTTCACCTCTTCCCCTATGCGCAAGCCAAGCGAATAAGGCATGACGTCGGTCAGCACGACTTCATCGAGCGCGGCATCGCGTGACTTGAGCGCCGCCTGAATCGCCGCGCCACGGGCCACGGTTTCGTCGGGGTTGATGGTCCGCAAAGGCAGCCGCCCGAACAAGCGCGTGACCAACTGGCGTACCATCGGCATGCGCGTCGCGCCGCCGACCAGCACCACCTCGTCGAGTTCTTCCGGGCGCAGCCTGGCGTCCATGAGCGCCCGCTCAATCGGGTGGCGCAGCCGCTGCAGCAGCGGGGCGCAGCCTTCCTCGAAGTCGGCGCGACGCACCACGCGGGTAACGTCGCTGCCGTCGATGCGCAGGCAAAGTTCGACGCTGTCCCGGTCGCTGAGGTCGCGCTTGACTTGCTCGGCGCCGCGCCAGAACAGCTTGTTGGCCAGCGCCGCGTCCCGGTGCGCGCCGCTGAAACCGGCTTCACGCAAAAACCGCTCCAGGATCACCTGGACGAAATCCTCGCCGCCGAGCCGGGTGTCTCCCGCGCTGGAGCGCACTTCGACGACGCCTTCGAAATACTCCAGCACGGAGACATCGAAGGTGCCGCCGCCGAGATCGAAGATGAGAAAGGTGGAATGATCCTTGCGCTCCTGCAGGCCGTAGGCCAGTCCGGCGGCCGTTGGCTCATTGAGCAGCCGCTCCACTTTCAGGCCCGCCAGCCGCCCCGCCGTCTGTGTCGCCCTGCGCTGCACGTCGTTGAAGTACGCCGGCACCGTGATGACCGCCTCCGTGACCGGCGCGCCCAGATAGCTTTCGGCATCGGCCTTGAGCGCACCCAGGATCAGGGCGCTCAATTCCTCGGCGCGCATCGGCCGCTTGCCCAGCGTCACCTGGTGATCGCTGCCCATCCAGCGCTTGAAATTACCAACCGTCTGTTGCGGGTGCGTCGCCAACCGCTCGCGCGCCGCCAGCCCCGTCAGCAAGGAACCATCGTCGGCCAAACTCACCATGGAAGGCGTCAGGAGGTGGCCGAGCGCATTGGGAATGAGATTCGCCTGGCCGTCCTGAAAGACGCCGACGAGGCTGTTGGTGGTTCCCAGGTCGATTCCGATGAGCATGAGCGTAAGCGTGTTGAGGCACAAAACGTTTTTCGTCGCCGTGACGAACCCGAAAAAGTATCGCTGATCGGTCGCCGCGAACGGCGCAAGAATCCGTGTTACTTCTGCAAGTTCACTTTCATCCGCCCATTGGGCGCCTCGCCGAACATTTCCGGCGCGTACAGCGCCTCGACGCGGCTGGGCGGCAGGATGAAATCGCCGGCGTTGTTCAAGCGCACGGTGTACTCCAGCTTCACCACGCCCTTGGCCAGGTACTCGTAGTAACGGCGGAACGCCTCGAAGCCGCGCTCGTCGAATCCGAACCAGCCGTAGCCCTTGTTTTTCTCGCCCTGGGTGGCGATTTCGGAATCGCGGCCCAGGCCGCTGCCCAGAATGGTCGCGCCCGCCGGGATCGGGTCGGTAACGACGACCCAGGTCATGTCAGCGCTGGCGTTGACTTCGACGCTGATGCGCAGGATGTCGCCGCGCGTGTATTGGCCGGGCACGGCCTGCTCGATGGGGGTGACGGTTTTCTTGATCGAATAGCCCGCCGCCAGCGGCACCTTCAGCGGCACCGCCGCCACCGATTGCAGCGTCAGCCAGGGCTTGCCGCCGCCTTCGTGGGTGACCAGCAGGGTGCCGCCGGCGCCGTCCCCGGCCCAGGGCATCATCATGGTGTTGTGGCGCAGGTTGCCCGGCGCGGACGGCGCGCCCGAGAAGGCGCCCTGGTGACCCACCCCTTCGGGGTCGCCGGCCTGGATGCGTTCCACCTGGCTCCAGTCCACCGCGCTTTTGGCCTGGCCGAGCTGGGCGCGGGTGACGCCGCTGACCGGCACGGACTCGAATTTGCGCGAGAATTTCTCCAGCGCCAGGCCGCCCCAGAGGTTGGCCGTGGTGGTGTGCCAGGCGCCGTTTTGCTGGCGGTTGATGAAGCCGCCCACCAGCTTGCCGATATCGCCCTTCCACGCCGGGTCGTCCAGCACGATGAGCAGCAGGCGCGCGGCGTTGACGTCGCCGTTGGTCATGAGCCACCACCAGTAGTCGTCCTTCTCGGTGCTGAGGATCAGCCGGGTGCCCTGGTACGACAGCCGCGCCTTGAGCACGTTCATCGCCTCGTCCAGCCGCTGCTGGCGCCGCGGCACGTCGCTCACGCGGCGCAAGATGTTGACCCAGTCGATGACCGCGCTGGTCGGCCACTGGTTGGGCGCGATGGAGATGCTGCCGGTCATGCGGCCCTGCGCCTTGCCGTAGCGCGAGAGCGCTTCCAGCGCGGCGAGCTTGCGCTCGTCGAGGTCCTGGCGCGGGCTCCAGAACTGGCGCTGGATGCGGCCTTCGACGAAGTTGATGAGGCCCTTTTCCAGCGGCGCGCGCGCCGCCTCGGGCAAGGCGAAGGCCGGATCGAGCGTGGCGGCTTCGTCAGCCGCCGCCAGGATGTAGGCGGTGAGGATGTCGTTGCCCCGGTTGGCCTCGCCGCGGCGCGGCGTGAAGTAGTTGGCCAGGCCGTCGCCGTCCAGGTAGCTCGGCAGTTGCGCCACCACCGCCTGCCAGGCCTTGGCGTCGCGCAGCCCGATCGCCTTGCTGACCTGCTGCTCCAGGCAGTTGTAGGGATAGGCCGCGAACCAGTCACGCACGCCGGTCAGTCCCTCGGCCAGTTTGGGTTGCAGCGACAGGCGCAGACCGCCGCGGCCGGGCAGCGCGCCGGCGGGCAGCGCCACGTCGATGCTGAAACGCCCGTCGATCTGCGTCAGCGTGGCCTGCCGCACGGTGAGCGGCACGGCGGGCACCAGGCGCTGGCTGAGCTTGAGCGCGTCGCGGGCGTTGCTGGCCGTGTCGCGGGCTTCGATGTCCCACTGGAAGGCTTCGGCGCGCGTCGGCCCCGCTTGCGTGGGCACGGTCACCGTCCACGCCGCCTCGCGCGCCTGGCCAGCGGGCACGTCGATGGTCTGCGGCGCCAGCGTCAGCGGCGCGGCGCGCGGCGTGACTTCGACCTTCATGTCCTTGGACGTGGTGTTGCGCAGCGTGATCTGGGCGCGGAACTCGTCTTGCTCGCGCACCAGCGGCGGCAGCCCGCTGATGATCTGCAAGTCCTGCGTGGCGGCGATGGTGGTCTGCCCGGTACCGAACAGGTCCAGCCCCGAGTCGGCCACGGCGACGATCCTGAACGTGGTCAGCGCGTCGTTGAGCGGCACCGTGACCGTGGCCTGCCCGTTGGCGTCGAGTACGATGTCGGGCCGCCACAGCAGCAGGGTATCGAGCAGTTCGCGCGTCGGGCTCTTGCCGCCGCCGCCGCCGGCCGGCACCGCCTTGCGGCCATAGTGGCGACGACCGACGATTTCCTGCTGCGCGGTCGAGGTGCTGACGCCCCAACTGCGGCGTTGCAGCATGGCGTCGAGCAGGTTCCAGCTGTCGTTGGGCTTGAGCTCCAGCAGCGCCTCATCGACGGCGGCCAGCGCCACCTCGGCGCCAGCGGCGGGCTTGCCGTCGGGCAGCTTGCCGGTGATGGTGATCTGCGCCTTGCCTCGCACCTGGTAGCTGGGTTTGTCGCTGGCGAGCTTGACGTCGATCTGGTGCCCCTGCTTGCCGACGCGGATTTCGGCCACGCCGATGCGAAACGCCGGTTTGCTCAGGTCCACCAGGGCGGTCGGCGCAACGTATTCCTTGCCCTCGTAGCGAAACGCCGTCCACCACTCGCGCGGCGCCTTGAAGCCCCAGGTGAAGAAGCTGTACCACGGCACCTCGCGCAGCCGCCCTCGCAACGCCAGCACGCTGACGTAGACGTTCGGCCCCCAGTCGGGCTTGACCGGCAGGCTGACCGTGGGGTCCTGGCCCTCGAGCCTGACCACGCGCGTCTCGATCACGCCCTCGCGCTCCACCGACACCAGCGCGGTCGCCTGGCGAAACGGACTGCGCACCTGAAAGCGGGCGACTTCGCCGGGCTGGTAGCTCTTTTTCTCCGGCAGCACGTCCATGCGGTCGTGGTCCTGGCCGCCGAACCAGAGTTCGCCGCGCCGCGTGACATACACCGTGCGGGCGGCGCGGCTTTCGCGGCCCTGGCTGTCGCGGGCGATGGCGATCAGTTCGATGTCGCCCGGCTGCTGCAACTCGGCCTGGCAAAGCAGCAGGCCGCGCGCGTCGCTCTGGCCGCCGCAGAGGCGGCCAAGGTCTTTCACCTCGGTCTTGTTGTCGTAGGTGTAAAAGCCGCCCACCATGCGCTTGCGGCTGGTGGTGGTGATGCGGGCAACGGCGCGCACCTCCAGCGCCACGCCCGGACGCGGCTGGCCCGTGAGATCGAGCGCGACGGCTTGCAGGCCGAGCTTGCCGCCGACCGACACCCACGGCTCGGTCTTGAGGCCGGCGATCACCTCCGCCGGCCACAGCGTCTGCGTGCCGCGCAGGGTCTGGGTCTCGCCGTTCGGGTCGGCATAGCTGGCTTCCAGCAGCAGCTCGCGCGGCGTGAATCGGGCGACGGGAATCTTGTCGATGGTGACCTGGCCGGCGCCCTGGCGGTCGAGCGTGACGGGCAGCTTGTCGGCGATCACGCGCGCATCGTCGGCGGGCGACTCGTCCGGGCCGTCGTCGTCCTCGCCGCCACTGGCCGCCGCGTCCGTCTGGCTCGGCGGCGCGAAGCTGAAGTCATCGAAATCGGCGAACGACAGCGCCTTGCCACGCACCAGCGCCGACACGCTGACCGGCAGGTTCCCGGCGCCGCCGCCGGCCACGTAGTTGACCTGGAGGTTCACCGGCACCGAGGCCGCCGCGATCAGCGGGCCCTTGCCGACGGGCGCCATGCGGCCTTGCAGCACCGGCAGGCGGAATTCCTCGACGCGGAACTGGCCGGACTCGTACTCGGGGCTATTGTCGAAGACCCGTCCGTCCTCGTTTTTTTCATGCGAATCGCCCAGCGTGACCCGATAAGCGCCCAGCTTGGCGGCGTGCGGAATCGCAAAGCTGCTGTCCGCGCTCAGGCCGCCGGTGGCGGTCTTGCGCCACGCGAGCGGCTGCGTATACTGCTGGCCGCTGCCGTCGTGCGTGACCACCAGCGTGTCCGGCAGGCGCTCCGGCAGGCCGAAGCCGGCGCTGGTCTGGGTGCGGATCAGGTGCTTCATCGACACCGTTTCGCCAGCGCGCAGCAGCGTGCGGTCGAACACCGTGCGGGCGATGCGGTCCGGTTGCGCCGCGTCGTCCGTGGGCAGGCCGAAGCGCCAGGGTTCGATGCCGCGCTGCCAGTCGCTCCAAGTGAAGGCCAAGTCCTCCACGCCGTCGGCGCCCTTGGCGCGGGCGCTGACGAAGTAGGCGCATTCCTGGAACCTGCCGCCCCGCCAACCCGACGGATTGGGCGCGATGCCGGACAAGCGCGCCAGGCCGTTCTCGTCGGTGGTGCCGGTGGCCAGTTCCTTGCCCTCGCAGTCCGACACGCGCACGCTGGCACCCGGCACCACCCGACCGCGGTCGAGCGTGGTGACCCAGGCCAGGGCATTCTCGCGCCCCAGCTTGAAATGCACCGCCAGGTTGGTTGCCAGCGCCGTGGTGCGCACGTACATCGTCCGGCCCGCGCCGTAGCGTTCGTCCAGCAGCGCGTCGCCGAGCTTGGGCGAGGCGATCTCCAGCACGTGAAAGCCCGGCGCGAGCGGAATGCCGATCACCTCGAACGGGCGTGGATCGGCGCCCTCCGCCTTGGGCAGGTCCAGCTTCTTGACGCCGCTCAGGCCGTTGAGCAGCGACAGCGCGCGGGTTTCCACCTCGTCGGGAGCGTCGGGGTCGAGCACTTCCGGCAGCGCGCCCGTCACGTCCTGCTGCGCCTGACTGCGCGCCACGGAGGAGAGGTCGTAGCGCCGCACCTTGCGGTACCAGGCGATGATCTCGGCGTCGGTGCGCGGGTTCAGATCGCTCACCTTGCCCGGCGTGAAGGCCTGCACTTGCAGCGCCGGCTCGACGTGGCGCACCGTCACCGGCAGCACCGCGCCGTCCGGCTCGGCCAGCCGCTCGATAACGCCGAACGGCGCGGCAGCGAACTTGGCCAGCGGCGGCATGGGACCGGTGGCGACCTTCAGCGGAAAACGCTCGGGCGCGGCCAGCGGACGCCCGGCATCGTCCTGGAATTGGGGCGGCAGCTCGATGGTGAATGACGTCCGCTCGGCCAGAACCGGCGGGAAACTCAGGCCAGTGACGGCGTCACCTTCATCGTTGTCAAACTTCGGGTGAACCTCCTTGCCGCCGCCCTTGAGCACGATCCGCGCGGCCAGCGCGCGCGCCACCGGGGCGTTGAAATCGAGCTTTATCGACCGCAGCGGCAGGCAGTCGGCGCTCGCGTTCTGGCGTTCGCAACTGAAGGTGATGGCGAACGGCGCGCGTACCTTGAAGGGATAGCGCTTCTCGACGCTGTTGGCCACGCCCGAAGGCGTGGCCACGCCCTGGCCGTACACCAGCGCCATGCTGGCGGCGGGCGGCAGGGTGCGCTGGCATTGCAGCGCGACCAGGCGCCCGGGGTACTTGGCGTCGAACTTATCGAGGCGGCGCGCCTTCACCAGCGCGGCGCGTGGCTCGCCTTCCACCAGCTTGACCGCGATGCGCTCGCCGATGCCGTCGGCAACGCACCAGACGTGCTCGCTCAGGCTCCGCGGCGTGGCCGGGCCGTTGAGGGTGAGCAGGAAGATCTGCTGCTCGTCGATCTCCCCGGTGTAAGGCCAGCGGTCGCTGACGGCCGGCCCGCCAGTGTGAAATTGAAAGCGCTCCGGCCCGCCGAGCGCCGAGCCGTCGGGCGCCTTGAAGCCGGCCACGCGGGTGACGGTGCAGCGCACGCCCGGCGGCAGGTCGTCGGCGAAGTCGAACACCCAGCGCCGCTCCGAAAGCCAGCGGCCCGTGCCCTGGCCGGCCTGGGCGTTGTCGCAAGCGACCGTCAGCGGCACGGCCGCCCCGGCATCGCCGAACTTCACGACAGCCTGGTCGAAGGTGGCCACGACTTGCCGCACCTGCGCCACTTCGCCTTGCGGCGTGAGGTGGCTGACTTGCAGCGCCCGCGCCGGCCAGGCCACAGCCAGCAGGCTCAGGGCCAACAGGCCGAAACGGCGGGCGGATGGAAACCAGTGGTCGCTCATGGGTCGTCTCTCCTCGCCAGGCTTGCAGCGTGGCCGTCGCTTGCGCTTGCGGTCACTTTCGCCGCACGAACGCAACTGTACCTGCCGCGTTTGAAGCCGCCATGAAGCCGGCGTGAAGCCGGCAAGAAAACCGCGCGGGCGCGCCGTGCCTTTGCGTGAGGGCCGCGTGGGGCCGTGTACCCGTCTAGCTGCCCCGCTCGAATACCGCCATGCTCTCCACGTGCGCCGTGTGCGGGAACATGTTGATGACGCCGGCGGCCGTGCAGCGGTAGCCGGCCTGGTGCACCAGCAGGCCGGCGTCGCGCGCCAGGGTGGCCGGGTTGCAACTAACGTAGACGATGCGGCGCGGCGGCTGCCAGGCGGCGGCTTCGGCGGGCAAGAGGCCGACCTGCAAGTCGGCGCTCAGCGTTTCGGCGGGCGTGCCCAGGCGGTACTGGTGCAAGGCCGCCAGCGCCTTGACGAGGGCGAAGGCGCCTTCGCGCGGCGGGTCCACCAGCCAGCGGTCGGCGCTGCCGTCCAGCACCAGTTGCGCGGCGGTCATGTCGAACAGGTTGCGCGCCGCGAACTCCGTGGCCGCCAGGGGCTTGCCGGTCAGCGGGTGGGTTTTGTTGCGTTCGTAATTGCCGCGCGCGCGCGCCACCAGCGTTTCGCTGCCCTCCACGCCCAGCACGCGGGCGGCGCGGGTGGCGATGGGCAGAGTGAAGTTGCCCAGGCCGCAGAACCAGTCGATCACGCGCTCGTGCGGCTGCGCGTCCAGCAGGCGCAGCGCGCGGCTAACCAACACGCGGTTGATGTGCGGGTTGACCTGGGTGAAATCGGTCGGCCTGAAGGGCATGACGATGCCGAACTCGGGCAGCGCGTAGGCCAGCTCGGGGCCGCCTTCATCCAGCAGGCGCACGCTGTCCGGCCCCTTGGGTTGCAGCCACCACTGCACGCCGTGGCCGGCGCCGAAGGCGCGCAGCGCCTGCACGTCGCGCGGCGACAGCGGCTCCAGGTGGCGCAGCACCAGCGCGGTGACGGCGTCGCCGCAGGCCAGTTCGATCTGCGGGCAGGTCTCGCGCGCGTCCATGTCGCGGATCAGCACGCGCAACGCCGGCAGCAGCGCGCTGACGTGGGCGGGCAGCACCGGGCATTCGCGCATGTCGGCCACGTAGCGGCTGCTGCGCTCGTGAAAGCCGACCAGCACCTCGTCCTTCTTGCGCACGTAGCGCACCGACAGGCGGGCGCGGTAGCGGTAATGCCAGGCCGGGCCTTCGATCGGGCGCAGCACCAGTTCGGGCCGCACCTTGGCCAGGTGCCACAGGTTGTCCTCCAGCACGCGCTGCTTGACGGCCACCTGGGCCGACGGCGCCAGGTGCTGCATCTTGCAGCCGCCGCAAGCGCCCTGGTGCAGGCCGAAGTGCGGGCAGCCCGGGCGCACGCGCTGGCTGCTGGCGCGGTGCAGCGCCGTCAGCGTGGCGGTTTCCCAGTTGTTCTTGCGCCGGTGCACGGTGGCCGACACCAGTTCGCCGGTCAGCGCGCCGGCGACGAACACCACCTTGCCATCGGGCCGTCGGGCGATGCCCTGGGCCTCGATGTCCAGCGAGTCGATGCGCAGCCAGTCCGGGGGCAGGTCGGGGGCGTCGAAATCGGAGTTGGAATTCATGGGGTCAAAAGCGTTCGGGGGCGGGCCCCATCCCAAGCCTTCCCCAGAGGGGGAAGGCGGTTTCATGCCCCTCCTGGAAGGGGTGCCCGAAGGGCGGGGTGGTGACACGGTCTGCTTGTCACACCCGGTGTTTCAGGTGGCGCCGTGACCACCCCGGCGCTGCGCGCCACCCCTCCAAGGAGGGGAATTGGGAGGCGAGTTCATGGCATGGCCCCTAGCGCTTGGCTACGAGCCGGCCACCGCTCATCTGGCGGGCAAATAGCGCGCCGGGTCCACCGGCTTGCCGGAGCGACGGATCTCGAAGCCCAGCATCACGCGGCTGGCCTCGGAAGCGCCCATTTCGGCGATCTTCTGGCCTTTTTTCACCCGCTGGTTGTCCTTGACCAGCAGCGTCTGGTTGTGCGCGTAGGCCGTCAGGAAGGTGTTGTTGTGCTGCAGGACGATCACGTTGCCGTAGCCGCGCACGGCGGTGCCAGCGTACAGCACGACCCCGTCGGCCGCCGCGAACACCGGGTCGCCCGCCTTGCCGGCGATCGACAGCCCGGTGTTGTTCTTCGTCTCGTCGAACCCGTCCACCACCTGGCCGCTGGCCGGCCAGATGAACTCGAGGTCGTCGGCGCCGGCCGAAGGCGGCGGCGGCGGCGGCGTTGCCGGCGCAGCGGGGGCCACGCCCGGCGTGATTTGCGTCGCCACCGGGACCGGCGGCGGCACCGCGGCCGAAGCCGGCGGCGGCGCGCTGCCCGGCGGCGGCATCACGCGCAGCACCTGGCCGACTTCGATGGCGTTCGGGTTGCCGAGGTTATTCCAGCGCGCGATTTCGCGCCAGGGCTGGTTCACCTGGGCGGCGATCTTGCGCACCGTATCGCCCGGCCGCACGGTGTAGTAGCCGGGCTTACCGGCGTTCTCGGAGCCGGGCAGCGCCGGCACCATGATCGGGGGCGGGACACGCACGACGCTGCTGGCGCTGCGGTCCTCGACGGGCGCGCGGTGCTGCTCGGTGCTGCACGCGGACACAACCGCCGCCGCCAGCACGATGGGAATCCAAGTCTTGAGACTGGCCATTTGCATCATTGTTTTCCTAGGCAACCCCTGATTTTAAGGGTACGAAATTCACCGCCTCCAGCAGGGTCTGCCGCACCCCCTGGCGCGACTTGTCGATAACCATCAGCGCCTGCTGGCCGGCGCCCGCAGCCACCGGCGCGACGATGCGCCCGCCGTAGGCCAACTGGTCGATCCAGGCGTCGGGCACGGCCTCGCCGCCGGCGGCGGCGATGATGCCGGCATAGGGCGCGCCCTTGGCAAAGCCGGCCATGCCGTCGCCCAGGATCAGGTGCACGTTGGCGATGCGCAACGCGCGCAAGTGGGCGCGCGCCTTCTGGTGCAGCTCGCGCAGGCGCTCGATGCTGTAGACCTCGGTCGCCAGCTGGCCCAGCACCACGGCCTGGTAGCCGCAGCCGCTGCCAATGTCCAGCACCCGGCCCAGGCGGCCATCCTCGCCACGCAGGCCGCCTTGCAGCAGCAGCTCGGCCATGCGCGCCACCACGCTGGGCTTGGAGATGGTCTGCTCCAGGCCGATGGGCAGCGCCGTGTCCTCGTAGGCCTGCGGCACCAGGGCCGAATCGACGAAGCGGTGCCGGTCCACCGCGCCCATGGCGCGCAGCACCCGGGCGTCACTGATGCCCTCGGCAGCCAGCAGCTGCACCATGCGGGCGCGCGCTGGAATGGCGTCGCGCACCGGCGCGGTCGCCGCCACGACCGGCTCGGCCACGGCCGGCGCGGGCCGGCGCGGCGCCGGCGCGCGGCGTCCGGTGCCCAAATCGATGCGCGCCGGGAAACCCGGTCGCTGCGGCTGCGCGGTCATCACGGCCCTCCCCCACTGGACAACATCATCTGCAAACCCTGCGACCAGTAGGCGAGCGCGTCGTGGTCGGTCAAATCCACCTTCAGCGGCGTGATGGCGACGTGGCCCTCGCCGGTGGCGTGAAAGTCGGTGCCCTCGGTGGCGTCGGCGGCGGGCCCGGCCCCGCCGATCCAATACATGGTCTCGCCGCGCGGGTTCTGCATGGTGATCACCTGCTCGGCGGCGTGGCGGCGGCCCAGGCGACAGATCTTGGGCGGCTTGAGCTGCTCCGGCGGCAGGTTGGGAATGTTGACGTTGAGCAGCCAGGGCCTGCCGCCGCCGATCTGGTGGCGGCCCAGGCAGCGCACCAGCCGCGCCGCCACGTCGGCGGCGGCGTCGAGGTGGGCCCAGCCCCGGTCGATCTGCGAGAACGCGAGCGCCGGAATGCCGAACAGGTAGCCCTCCATCGCCGCGCCCACGGTGCCGGAATACACGGTGTCGTCGCCCATGTTGGCGCCGTTGTTGATGCCCGAGACCACCAGGTCGGGCCGGTAGTCGAGCAGGCCGGTCAGGGCGATGTGCACGCAGTCCGCCGGCGTGCCGTTGACGTAGCGGAACCCGTTGGCCCCCTGGTGCACGTACAGCGGCGCGTTCAGCGTCAAGGCGTTGGACTTGGCGCTGTTGTTGTGCTCCGGTGCCACCACCTCCACCTGCACGCCGGGCAGCGCTTGCAGGGCACGGTGCAGGGCCGCGAGGCCGGGCGCCTGGTAGCCGTCGTCGTTGCAGAGCAGAATGTTCATCGTCGATAGGAAACTGCGGTCGATTGTAGGGGCGGCCTGCCGGCCAGTAGCGCGCCCGCCGCCCAAAAACAAACGTGATCGCGAACTGCTTCTATCATCTGCGAACCACCTACAACAGGAGACACCCCCATGCACGCTTGGCTTTGCGAAAACCCCGTCGGCGTCGACGCCCTGACCTGGAAGGAACTGCCCACGCCCCAGCCCGGCCCGGGCCAGGCGCTGATCCGCATCCAGGCCGCCAGCCTGAACTTCCCCGATCTGCTGATCGTGCAGAACAAGTACCAGACCAAGCCGCCGCTGCCCTTCGTGCCCGGCTCCGAATACGCCGGCGTGGTCGAGGCCGTGGGCGAAGGCGTGAGCGGCCTGCGACCGGGCCAGAGCGTGGCCTGCCTGTCGGGCACCGGCGGCTTTGCCACCCACGCGCTGGCGCCCGCCGCGCTGTGCCTGCCGCTGCCGCCGGGCTTTGCGCCCGCCGACGCGGCGGCCTTCATCATGATCTACGCCACCAGCCACCACGCGCTGCTGGACCGGGGCCAGTTGAAGGCGGGCGAGACCGTGCTGGTGCTGGGCGCGGCGGGCGGCGTCGGCATGGCGGCCATCCAGATCGCCAAGCTGGCCAGCGCGCGGGTCATCGCCGCCGCTTCGTCGGACGACAAGCTGGCCTTCTGCAAGGCGCTGGGCGCCGACGCCGTCATCAACTACGCCAGCGAGGATTTGCGCCAGCGGCTGAAAGAGCTGACCGGCGGCCAGGGCCCGGACGTGATCTACGACCCCGTGGGCGGGCCGTACACTGAGCTGGCGCTGCGCTCCATCGCCTGGCGCGGGCGGCTGCTGGTGGTGGGTTTTGCCGCCGGCGACATCCCGGCCATCAAAATCAACCTGACCCTGGTCAAGGGCGCCAGCATCGTGGGCGTGTTCTGGGGCGATTTCTCGCGCCGCGAACCCCAGGCCAACGCCGCCATGATGCAGGAGCTGACCCAGTGGTACGCGCAGGGCCGGATCAAGCCCGTGATCGACCGCCAGTTGCCGATGAGCGAGCTGAAAGCCGCCTATGCCCGCATGGAGGCGCGGCAGGTGAAGGGCAAACTCGTGCTCATCAACTGATTGTCCAGACTGAAAACGGCGGTTGGGCGCTGCCCACCGCCGTTTTCAGGTTCAACCGCCCCTCCGTGGCGGGCAAGTTCACCCCACCCAGTGCCGGGCGTTGCGCCAGATCTGCATCCACGGGCTGAGGGCGCTCTTGTCCAGCGGAGTCCAGCTGAACTGGATGTTGCGGAACACGCGCTCGGGGTGCGGCATGAGGGCGGTGAAGCGGCCGTCGGCGGTGGTGACGCCAGTCAGCCCGCCGGGGCTGCCGTTGGGGTTGAAGGGGTACTGCTCGGTCGGCTGGCCGTGGTGGTCCACGTAGCGCATGGCGGCGATGGCCTGCTCGGCGTTGCCGCGCCGGCCGAAGTCGGCCCGGCCTTCGCCGTGCGCCACCGCGATCGGCAGGCGGCTGCCGGCCATGCCCTTGAAGAACAGGCTGGGCGAGTCCAGCACTTCGACCATCGACAGGCGCGCCTCGAAGCGCTCGCTGGCGTTGGCGGCAAAGCGCGGCCAGTGCTGCGCGCCAGGGATGATGTCGGCCAGTTCGGCGAACATCTGGCAGCCGTTGCACACGCCCAGGCCGAAGGTGTCGCCGCGCTCGAAAAAGGCCCTGAACTGCCCGGCCAGCCGCTCGTTGAAGAGGATGGAGCGCGCCCAGCCGATGCCGGCGCCCAGCGTGTCGCCGTAGCTGAAGCCGCCGCAGGCCACCAGGCCGGCGAAGTCGTCCAGCCGGGCACGGCCGCTCTGCAAGTCGGTCATGTGCACGTCGAACGCCTCGAAGCCGGCGGCGTTGAAGGCGTAGGCCATTTCGACGTGCGAGTTGACGCCCTGCTCGCGCAGGATGGCGACCTTGGGCCGCGCGCCGCCGATCGCTACGTGGCTGGCCAGGGCCGACTGCAACGCCAGCGCGAGCGTGACGCTCAGGCCCGGATCGTCCGGCTGGCCGGCGGCGGCGTGTTCGGCGTCGGCGCAAGCGGGGTTGTCGCGCTCGCGGGCGATCTTCCAGCTCACGCTGTCCCAGACCTGTTGCAGGTCGTGCAGGCTGGCGCTGAACACCTCCTTGGCGTCGCGCCAGATGCCCAGGCGGCCCTTGCCCATTTCCAGGGGCGCGGACGCGGGCCGGGTCTTGCCGATGATGTGGCTGAAGCGGCTCAGGCCGTGCGCGCGCAGGGTCTGCATGACCTGGTCGCGCTCGGCGGTGCGCACTTGCAGCACCACGCCCAATTCCTCGGCGAACAGGGCGCGCAGGGTGAGTTCCTCGCGCCGGGCGCTGATCTGTTGGGCCCAGTTCTTGGCGTCGCCGGCTTCCATGCGGCTGTCGCCGATGCCGTCGCCCTCGGTGACCAGCAGGTCGATGTTCAGCGCCACGCCGACGTGGCCGGCAAAGGCCATTTCGGCCACGCAGGCCAGCAGGCCGCCGTCGCTGCGGTCGTGGTAGGCCAGCAGCCGGCCTTCGGCGCGCAGTTCGTTGATGGCGGCGACCAGGTTTTTCAAGTCTTGCGGGTCGTGCAGATCGGGCACGCCGTCTTTTTCAGGACAGCCGCTTTGCCCCAGCGCTTGCGCCAGCACGCTGCCGGCCAGGCGGTGCCGGCCACGGCCCAGGTCGATCAGCACCAGAGTGGCGTCGTCGATGCGGGCGTTGAGCTGCGGGGTGAGCGTGGGCCGCACGTCGTCGATGGCGGCAAACGCGCTGACGATCAGGCTGACCGGCGACACCACCTTGCGCGCCTGCCCGCCGGCGTCCTGCCACTGGGTGCGCATGGACAGGCTGTCCTTGCCCACCGGAATGGCCACGCCGAGCGCCGGGCACAGTTCCAGGCCCACGGCCTGCACGGTGGCGTACAGCGCCGCGTCCTCGCCCGGTTCGCCGCAGGCAGCCATCCAGTTGGCGCTGAGCTTGACGCGTTCCAGTTCGATCGGCGCGGCCAGCAGGTTGGTGATGCTTTCGGCCACCGCCATGCGCCCCGAGGCGGGCGCGTCGAGCGCGGCCAGCGGCGTGCGCTCGCCCATGCTCATGGCCTCGCCAGCAAAGCCGCCGTAGTCGGCCAGCGTGACGGCGCAGTCGGCCACCGGCACCTGCCAGGGGCCGACCATCTGGTCGCGGTGCGTCAGGCCGCCGACGGCGCGGTCGCCGATGGTGATGAGAAAGCGCTTGCTGGCCACCGTGGGGTGGCTCAAGACCTTGATGACGGCGTCCTGCAAGCTCACGCCGTCCAGCGCCAGCGGCTGGAAGGCGCGCCGCACGGCTTGCACGTCGCGGTGCATTTTGGGCGGCTTGCCCAGCAGCACGTCCATCGGCATGTCCACCGGCTGGTCGGTCGGCGCGGCAGCGGCGTCCGCCACCACCAGTTGTCGCGTCTCGGTGGCCTGGCCCACCACCGCGAACGGGCAGCGCTCGCGCGCGCACAACTGCTCGAACAGCGGCAGCGACTCGGGCGCGATGGCCAGCACGTAGCGCTCCTGGCTTTCGTTGCTCCAGATTTCCTTGGGCGCCAAGCCACTTTCTTCCAGCGGCACGGCGCGCAGGTCGAAATGCGCGCCGCGCCCGGCGTCGTGGGTCAGCTCCGGGAAGGCGTTGGACAGGCCGCCCGCGCCCACGTCGTGGATGGCGAGGATGGGGTTGGCCTCGCCCAGCCCCTGGCATTGGGTGATGACTTCCTGCGCGCGGCGCTGGATTTCGGGGTTGCCGCGCTGCACCGAGTCGAAGTCCAGGTGCGCCGCGTTGGCGCCGCTGGCCAGCGACGAGGCCGCGCCGCCGCCCATGCCGATGCGCATGCCGGGGCCGCCGAGCTGGATCAGCAGGCTGCCGGCGGGAAACGCGATCTTGCTGGTCAGCCGGGCGTCGATGCTGCCGATGCCGCCGGCGATCATGATCGGCTTGTGGTAGCCGCGCAGCAGCGCGCCCTCGCCCTCGCCCACCGCCAGTTCGTATTCGCGGAAGTAGCCCAGCAGGTTGGGGCGGCCAAATTCGTTGTTGAAGGCGGCGCCGCCCAGCGGCCCCTCGGTCATGATCTGCAAGGCGCTGGCCAGGTGCTCGGGTTTGCCGACGCTGCCTTGCTCCTCCGGCCACAGCCGGGACACGGTAAAGCCCGTCAGCCCGGCCTTGGGCCGCGCGCCGCGCCCGGTGGCGCCCTCGTCGCGGATCTCGCCGCCCGCGCCGGTGCTGGCGCCCGGGAAGGGGCTGATCGCCGTCGGGTGGTTGTGGGTTTCCACCTTCATCAGCACATGGCGCGTTTCATTGACGGACTGGTAGCTGCCCGCGCTGACCGCGCCCGCGCCGGTGGCCGACACGGCCTGGAAATGCTCCACCGCGTGCCCTTCCATCACCGCCGCGTTGTCGCTGTAGGCGATGACGGTGTGCTGCGGACTTTGCCGGTGCGTGTGGCGGATCATGCCGAACAGGCTGTGCGCCTGGCGCGCGCCGTCGATGGTGAAGTCGGCGTTGAAAATCTTGTGCCGGCAGTGCTCGCTGTTGGCCTGGGCGAACATCATCAGCTCGACATCGGTCGGGTTGCGGCCCAGGCGGGTGAAGGCCTCGACCAGATAGTCGATCTCGTCGGAGGCCAGCGCCAAGCCCCAGTCGGCGTTGGCCCGCTCCAACGCCGCCTTGCCGCCGCCCAGCACGTCCACGTGCGCCAGCGGCTCGGCGCGCAGTTCGGTCAGCAGCGCGGCGGCCTCGGCGCGCGAGGCCAGCACGCTCTCGGTCATGCGGTCGTGCAGCGGCGCGGCCAGCCGCGCCAGCGTTTCCTCGTTCAGAGCAAACTTCGCGCCAATGCGGTATTCGACGATGCGCTCCACGCGGTGCAGCGCCAGTTGGCAGTTGCGCGCGATGTCGGTGGCCTTGCTGGCCCAGGGCGAGACTGTGCCCAGGCGCGGCGCCACCACGATCAGCGCGCCTTCCTGCGGGCCGTCGTAGGGCTCGCCGTAGTCCAGCAGCGCGGCCAGCCGGGCGAGCGTGGCGGCGTCGGGCGGCGCGTCGAAGCCGGCCAGATGCACGTAGCGCGCGGCGATGGACTCCACCGCCGACTCGATGGCTTGCAGGCGCGGCAGGAACTGGCAGATGCGGAAGTCGCTGAGGGCGTTGCCGCCGTCGAAGAAATGGATGTGGTGGGTCACGTCGGGGAACCTGAAGTGAAATGCCTTCCCCCGTTGGGGAAAGTCGGGCTGGAGGCGGCGCAAGCCCCCAACCCTGCCTTCCCCCAGAGGGGGAAGAAGCAAAGCGAAGCCGAATTTGTAATTTTATCCGGCGGGCGATCCGTCCCCGATACGCCGCGCGGCCCGCGATGGGATAATTTTCGAATGAGCATCACTATCAAGGATGAAGCCGGCATTGCGGGCATGCGCCAGGCTTGCCGGTTGGCCTCGCAAGTGCTGGACGTGGTCACGCCGCACATCAGGCCGGGCCTGCCCACGCTGGAGATCGACCGCTTGTGCGCCGCGGCCATGGCCGCGCAAGGCACGCGCTCGGCCACCGTGGGCTACCAGCCGCCCGGCTACCCGCCCTACCCCGGCCATGTGTGCACCTCGGTCAACCAGGTGGTGTGCCACGGCATTCCCAACGACAAGCCGCTGAAAAAGGGCGACATCGTGAACGTCGACGTCACCGTCATCACGGCGGACGGCTGGTACGGCGACTCCAGCCGCATGTTCCTGGTCGGCGAAGCCTCCATCGCCGCGCGCCGCCTGTGCGCGCTGACCTACGACGCCATGTGGCTGGGCATCGAGCAGGTGCGGCCCGGCGCGCGCCTGGGCGATATCGGCCACGCGATCCAGAAGTTCGTCGAAGGCCACGGCCTGTCGGTGGTGCGCGAATTCTGCGGCCACGGCATCGGCCAGAAGTTCCACGAAGACCCGCAGGTGCTGCACTACGGCCAGCCCGGCACGGGCGAAGAATTGGCGCCGGGCATGACCTTCACCATCGAGCCGATGGTCAACATCGGGCGGCGCGACATCAAGGAGCTGCCCGACGGCTGGACCATCGTCACGCGGGATCGCTCGCTGTCGGCGCAGTGGGAGCACACCGTGCTGGTCACGCCCACCGGCTATGAAGTCTTGACGCTGTCCGAAGGCTGCCCGCCGGCCCCCGCGTTCGTCAAGGGCATGGGGCCGGCGGGCGGTTGAAATGCCGGCCTGCGCCGCCCCGGTCCCCCAGCCCGGCGACTACCGCCGGCGCCGGCAGGCGCTGATCCAGGCGATGCGCGCCGAGGGCGCGTCGCTGCGCGGGGTGCGCCAAAGGCTGGCCCGCTTCGCGGCGCTGGCCGACGAAACTCTGATCGCCCTGTGGCGCGCCGCCGGCTTCGGCCCCGACCTCGCCTTGCTGGCGGTGGGCGGACACGGGCGCGGCGAGCTGTTTCCCTGCTCCGACGTGGACGTGCTACTGCTGCTGCCGCCCGACGCCGACCCGGCAAGCGACGCGGCGCTGCGCCAGCGCATTGAGGGCTTCATCAGCGGCTGCTGGGACGCCGGGCTGGAGATCGGCTCCAGCGTGCGCACCATCGACCAATGCCTGGAGATGGCGCAGGCCGACATCACCGTGCAGACGGCGCTGCTGGAGTCGCGCCTGCTGGCCGGCTCGCGCGCGCTGCTGCGCCAATTCCGGCGGCGCTTTGCCGCCCGGCTCGACGCGCTGGACTTCTTCACCGCCAAGCGGCTGGAAATGCGCCAGCGCCACGCCAAGTACGAGGACACGCCCTACGCGCTGGAGCCCAACTGCAAGGAGTCGCCCGGCGGCCTGCGCGACTTGCAGATCATTTTGTGGACGGCGCGCGCCGCCGGCATCGGCAGCCGCTGGCAGGACCTGGCCCGGGCCGGCCTGGTCACGCCGCACGAACTGCGCCAGTTGCGCCACAACGAGGCGGTGCTCTCGGCCATCCGCGCGCGGCTGCACATCGTCGCTGGCCGGCGCGAGGACCGGCTGGTGTTCGACCTGCAAAACGCGGTGGCCGAATCCTTCGGCTACGCGCACCGCTTCGCCCCGGATGGCCGCATGGTGGAGCGCGCCAGCGAGGTGCTGATGCGGCGCTACTACTGGGCCGCCAAGGCGGTGACCCAACTCAACCAGGTGCTGCTGCAAAGCATCGAGCACTACCTGCGCGCCGCGCGCGGCGAGCCCACGCCCGAGCTGCGCCGCATCAACGAGCGCTTCTTCGACATGGACGGCCTGCTCGAAGTCGCCAGCGACGAGTTGTACCAGCGCCAGCCGCACGCCATCCTGGAAACTTTCGTGCTGTTCGCCAGCACGCCGGGCATCACCGGGCTGTCGGCGCGCACCCTGCGCGCGCTCTACAACGCGCGCTCGGTGATGAACCCGGCGTTTCGCGCCGACCCGACCAACCGCCGCGCCTTCCTGGCCATCCTGCAACAGCCGCAGGGCATCACCCACGCCTTCCGGCTGATGAACCAGACCTCGGTGCTGGGGCGCTACCTGTGGGCGTTTCGCCGCATCGTCGGGCAGATGCAGCACGACCTGTTCCACGTCTACACGGTGGACCAGCACATCCTGATGGTGCTGCGCAACGTGCGGCGTTTCTTCATGGCCGAACACGCGCACGAATACCCGTTCTGCTCGCAACTGGCCGCCGGCTGGGACAAGCCCTGGGTGCTGTACACCGCGGCGCTGTTTCACGACATCGCCAAGGGCCGCGGCGGCGACCATTCCGAGCTCGGCGCCATCGAGGCGCGGCGCTTTTGCGCCCAGCACGGCATCCAGCGGCAGGACGCCGAACTGATCGAACTGCTGGTGCGCGAGCACCTGAGCATGGCCCGCATCGCCCAGAAGCAGGACCTGAGCGATCCCGCCGTGATCGAGGCGTTTGCCCGGCGCGTCGGCACCGAGCGCAACCTGACCGCGCTCTATCTGCTCACCGTGGCCGACGTGCGCGGCACCAGTCCCAAGGTCTGGAACGCCTGGAAAGGCAAGCTGCTGCAAGACCTGTACCAGTTGACCGTGCACGCCCTGGGCGGGCGCGCGCCCGACGCCAACGCCGTCATCGAAGCGCGCAAGCGCCAGGCGCTGATCCAACTGGAACTCACCGCCGAGCCGGAGCAGGCCCGCAAGGCGCTGTGGGACACGCTGCAAGTGAGCTACTTCATGCGCCACGACGCCGGCGACATCGCCTGGCACACGCGCCACCTGGCTCGCCTGCGCCCGGCGGCGGGCGACGCCGCCGCGCCGCCGCCGGCCACCGTCGTGCGCGCGCGCCTGTCGCCCGTCGGCGAGGGCCTGCAAGTGCTGGTCTACGCCAGGGACCAGGCCGACCTGTTCGCCCGCATCTGCGGCTACTTCGACCGCGCCGGCTTTTCCATCCTGGACGCCAAGATCCACACCACGCGCGACGGCTACGCGCTGGACACCTTCCAGGTCGTCAGCTCGCTGGAGGTCGAGAACCACCGCGAATTTATGGATAGCGTTGAAGCCGATCTGCCCCCGGCCATCGAGAGCCAGGCGACGCTGCCGGCGCCGCGCCTGGGCCGCGTGTCGCGCCGGGTCCGGAGCTTTCCCATCGCTCCGCGCGTCGACCTGCGGCCCGACGACAAGGCCCAGCACTGGCTGCTGGCCGTCACCGCCAGCGACCGCGTGGGCCTGCTCTACGGCATCGCCCGGGTGCTGGGCGGCCACCAGATCGACGTCGAACTGGCCAAGATCACCACCCTGGGCGAGCGCGTCGAGGACGTGTTCCTGCTGAAAGGCGCGCAACTGCAAAGCAGCAAGATCCAGTTGCAGATCGAGCAGGAACTAATGCAGGTGCTGCAAGCCTAGTTAGCACCGAGTCTGTCGCAAAAGGGCGCCGGGGCTTTCGCTCCTTCCCCCGCTGGGGGAAGGTGGGGATGGGGGCCCGCCGCCGCTTTCTTTCCTGTAGAACCACGGCTCGTCCCGCCCCTTTTTCAGAGGTGAAAGGAGCCACTACCGTGTCCCTTTCGCGACAATTTCCACCGGTGGAATAAAATTTGTATTCGCTTACTTCATCACCGAAGCAAGCGTATCCGGCATTGCATGCCCGCCGATGTTTGGCACCGTGAGTTAAATCCGTAAATAACGAAGGGATCACCATGTTTTCCGCCTCGTCCTTGCGTACCTCCCCGCCCCGCATCCGCTCTCTTGCGCTCTGCCTCGGACTGGGCCTGGCGCTGTCCGCGCCGCTGCACGCGCAAGTGCCGGCCGATCTGTACGTCTCCGGCGGCGGCGGCGGGGGCGGCGGCGGCGGCGGCAGTTGCGGCGCGGCAAACTCCACCGGAACCGGCGGCGGCGGCGGCGGCGGCGGCGGCCTGGGCAGTGGCGGCAGCATCTCGGATGACGACTATCAAGGTGGCGGCGGCGGCGGCGGCAGCGGCAGCGGCACCCTGCCTGGCAACAGCATCGGCGGCATCGGCGGCGCCGGAACGTTCCCCGGCGGGCTGCGCGGCGGCCAGACCACCGGCCGCGCCGACGGCACCGCTGGCGGCGGCGCTGGCACCGAAGGCGGCGGCGGCGGCAAGGGCGGGGTGAACACCGGCGCAGGTGGCGCTGGCGGCGTTGGCGACGTCGGCTTCTACGGCATCTGGAGCTCCGGCCTCGGCGGCAGTGGCGGCAGTGGCACCCCCAGCACTTCCATCCAGGGCAACCCCGGCGTGAACGGCAGCGATGGCGGCGGCGGCGGCGGCGGTAGCGGTGGCAATTGCGTCACCACTGCCGACTTCACCCGAGCGGGCGGCAAGGGCGGCTATGGCGCCTGGAGCGGTAACATATTTCTGCTGGATTCCTTGTTCAATGTCCTGACCGTCACCGGCGGCACCGGCGGCGATGGCGGCACCCCCGGCAGCACCAACGGCGGCGGCGGCGGCGGCGGCGGCAGCGTCCAGGTGGACGGTTCGATCGGGCTGGAAGCCGCCACGCTCACGGTGGCCGGCGGCGATGGCGGCCGTGGCAATGTGGCTCCCGTGGCCAAGGAAGGCGGCGGCGCGGCCGGTGAAGGCGGCCCAGGCGGCCAAGGCAGTCCCGTCGCTTGCACCGGCGGCTCCAACGACCCCGGATGCTACGGCTACGGCGGCGGCGGCGGCAACGCGATGCTGACAGCGAGCTACCCCGGGTCTGGACATGCCACCATCATCGTGACCGACACCCTGACGGTGCGCAGCGGCAGCCGATACAGGGCCAGCAACAGCTATGGCGGCGGTTATGGGGGCGCCGTAACGTTCGACACCGATTCCCTAGACGCGCCGCCGATCACCAACGTGATCAAGCAAAGCGGCGCGGTTTCCTTCCATGCCGGCTTGATGAACGTCGTCACGCCCAACAGCGCCATGAACCTCAGCGGCACCGTGGCCAGCGACGTCAACATCGGCCAGATGGATTTTTACCTGCCCGACACCCTGACGGGCGCTCCCATGCTGACCGTCACAGGCGCGCTGGATATCGCCAATACCGGCATCGAGGTGGGCATAGCCAGCTCCAGTTCGCCGCTCAAGGTCGGGGACCGCATCGTGCTGATCAGTGGCAGTGGCGTGACCAATGGGCTGAAAAACGCGACGTCCGCAGGAAGCGGGATGACGCTCCAGGACGGGAAGACGCCCCTGCCTTCGCACTACAAGTTCGACATTTCCAGGCAGGGCAACCAGATCGTCGCCACCGTGACGCAGGTGCCGCCCGTGCTGACGAACAAAATCATCAACCCTGCCATCACCGAGGCGGATTTCAGTGTCGTCAGCAACCTGGACGCCACCGGCTACTGGTTTGTGACACTGTGGACTTCCACTTGCCCCGATGCCGCCAGCATCATCAGTGATCCAAGAAGCGCTCACGGCACCATGACCGCCGGAGCACCTTATCCATTCACCTGGAATGGACTGAATCCCGACACCTATTACACGATTTGCTTGGTCGCCGATGGCACAGCGGGAAGCCCCAACTACAGCGCCGTCTGGCAAGGACAGTTCAAAACCGGCCAGGCCAGCGCGCCGATTCTGACCGATCTTGAGGTGGACAAGGCCTCCATCACGGCCAACAGCGCCAACTTCAGCGCTACCAGCGATACGACCGGCACGGGTTACTGGCTGGCGCTTCCGGATGGCGAGGAAATGCCGGGCGGCCGAACCGGCAGCACCAGCGACTTCGTCTCGGCGGCCACGGGCCAGAACAACACCACCGGCATGGTGAGCAACCGCGCTGAGTCCCGCCAGCTCACCGGCCTGACCCCGGACACGGTGTACGTGCTGTACTTCATCGCCACGGACAGCTCCGGCACCAAGTACAGCGCCATACGGACCGCCTCATTCAAAACCCTGGCCCTGCCGGTCGCCCTGGCGGGGGCGATACCGACGCTGGGCAACATGGCGCTGGCCCTGCTGGCGCTGCTGCTGGCCGGCAGCGCGACGGCGGCCATCCGGCGGCGGCATTGAACCACCGGATTTCATGGCGGCAGGGGCGGCTAGATGCCGCCCCCACGGGCCTGACAGGTCACCCACTTCGCTAGGGCAAAGTGTTTTGAAAATTTTTAACGCCCATTGGCATCACGTCTCGCAAAGGCAAGTCACCCCACCTGCGCCCACACCTTGTCCAGCCGCTTGACGCTCACCGGCTGCGGCGTGCGCAGCTCCTGCGCGAACAAGCTGACGCGCAGTTCTTCCAGCAGCCAGCGCAACTCTTGCAAGCGGGCGTCCTGCCGGCCCTTGCGTTCGGCCACCAGACGCCAGAAGCGCTGGTCCTGCGCCCGCGCCTCGGCCATGCGCTGGGCGTCGCGGGCCGGGTCGGCGCGTAGTTTGTCCAGCCGCATGACGATGGCTTTCAGGTAGCGCGGAAAGTGCTGCAACGCGGTCCACGGCGTGGCGGCCAGGAAGTTCTTGGGCACCAGGCGCTGCAACTGCTCGGCGGCGTCCTTGACGGCTTCCGGCGCGCTCTTGGTGTCCTTGATCTTGCGCGCCGCCAGGGCGTATTCGCCCAGGACGGCGTGCCCCAGGCGCGCCACTTCGCCCGCGATCAGCGTCAAGCGCGCGCGGCCCTCCTCGGTCCGGCGCTCGAAGCCGCCGGCGTCGGCGGGCAGCGGGTCGGCCAGGAAGGCGCGCTCCAGCGCCACGTCGATGATCTGCCCGCGCAACTCCTCGGCGGTGCCCAGCGGCATGTAGGCCACGGCCATTTTTTGCAGGTCGGGGATGTTTTTTTCCAGGTACTTGAGCGCGTCCCTGATTTGCAGCGCGAACAGCCGGCGCAGGCCGGCGCGGTGGCGCGCGGCGGCGGCCTCAGGCTCGTCGAACACTTCGATGCGCACCGCATCGCCGTCATCGACCAGCGCGGGAAACCCGATCAGCGTCTGCCCCTTGCGGCGGATTTCCAGCAATTCAGGCAGTTCGCCAAAAGTCCATCCGGTATAGCGCGCATCGGCGTTGAGGGCTTGCCCCGCGCTGGCGGCGGGAGAACTGTCTTGCCCTCTCCCCTGCCCCTGTCCCGCAAGCGAGCGAGGGGAATCCATGCGACCTTGCGCCGCTGGCGCGGGAGACATAGGGGCGGGAGCGGCCCGAAGCGTCGCCAGCGCCTGAAAAGCGCCGCGCGCCTGCCCGCCCAGTTCGGCCTTGAGCGCCGGCAAGTTGCGGCCCATGCCGAGCTGGCGACCATGCTCGTCGACCACGCGCAGGTTCATGAACAGGTGCGCGGGCAGCATGTCGAGCTTGAAGTCGGTGCGCTTGACGTCCAGGCTGGTGACTTCGCGCACCTGCGCCAGCAGGGCGTCGGTCAGGCTGCCGTGGCCGAACGCCTCGGGCGTGCCCAGCACTTCGGCCAGCTGTTCGGCGCTGGCCGGCAGCGGCACGAAGCGGCTGCGGGGCTTTTGCGGCAGGCTTTTGAGCAGCGCCTGGATCTTGTCTTTCAACATGCCGGGCACCAGCCATTCGGCGCGCGCCTCGCTGACCTGGTTGAGCACGAACAACGGCACGGTGACGGTCAGGCCGTCGCGGGCGTCGTCGGGTTCGTGCAGGTAGGCGGCGGCGCAGTCCACGCCGCCCAGGCGGATCATCTTGGGAAAGGCGCTGGTGGTGATGCCGGCGGCTTCGTGCCGCATCAGTTCCTCGCGCGTCAAGCGCAGCAAATCGGGGGCGGCGCGGCTGGCTTCGCGCCACCAGCGCTCGAAGTCGCGCCCGTTGGCGATGCCGGGCGGAATCTGCTGGTCGTAGAAGGCGTAGATCAGCTCGTCGTCCACCAGCACGTCCTGGCGGCGACTTTTGTGCTCCAGCTCCTGCACCTGGGCGATAGTGCGGTCGTTGGCGGCCAGAAACGGCAGGCGGCGTGCCCAGTCGTCGGGCTGCTGGCCGCCGACCAGCGCCTCGCGGATGAAGAGTTCGCGCGCGGCGTGCGGATCGACGCTGCTGAAGCTGCGGCGCCGCCCGCTGTACACCGTGAGGCCGTAGAGCGTGGCGCGCTCCAGCGCCACCACGTCCTGGGCCTTTTTCTCCCAGTGCGGGTCGAGCAACTGTTTTTTCAGCAGATGGCCGCCCACCTCCTCCAGCCACTGCGGTTCGATGTGGGCGATGCCGCGGCCAAACAGGCGCGCGGTTTCCACCAGTTCGGCGCAGACGACCCATTTGCCAGGCCGCTTGCTCAGGTGCGCGCCGGGGTGGCGGAAGAACTTGATGCCGCGCGCGCCCAGG
>Ga0123354_10000784_pt1 | contig 34533 bp, 23 predicted proteins | sample TergutLab28metaG_2_FD_97872 | JGI IMG/M metagenome (GOLD analysis project Ga0123354, IMG submission 97872) | Labiotermes labralis P4 segment gut microbial communities from Petit-Saut dam, French Guiana - Lab288 P4 | ecosystem: Host-associated > Arthropoda: Insects > Digestive system > Gut ... | reverse complement strand
ACCTCACGAAGCTGAGTGGACCCCGTTCCAGACCCACTATTACTCAGAAAATCTGGTAGCGCCGGGGATCGAACCCGGGACCTCTGTATCTGTAGCCAGAAACTCTGACCACTAGACCACAGATATACTGATAAATTTTGTAAGAAGAAAAGAGACCAGTGGCAAGACCATGAACACAGCAGATGTAGCGGCTTCTTGTGCAAACACAAACTGTGTGTGTGTGTGTGTGTGTGTTATGCACGCATAAGCGCAACAAGAGCCTTTGTCAGGACCACAAAATCTACACCTTAATTACACAAGGTGCCCTGTAACGTTGCACGAAACATCTTGCATATGTATACAATTTTGAAAAGGAGTTGTTTCCAACCACGATGGTTCAACAGAGGCAAAAAGCTGATGGGGTAGGGCGTCGCACGTTTTCACTGAGCTGATCAGCATGTTTGTGTTTGATATTCTGCAAATTCATATTAGTGCATCAAGATTTGTAGCGGGGCCAATGCACAAACTTGCAACCCCATGGCTAAGGGCCTGCACAGGCTAATTCGAGCGTGGATTTTGTATGAGACGACTTATATTTCCTCACCTGACGGACACTTGGTTTCAATTATGCTTAGATGAAAATGATAATTAACATCATGATGACGCTATCATTCATCATGAGTCAGGAAATGCCTTTTTAAAACGGAGTTGAGAGGCAGCGAATATTGCGCTAACTGCGATACGGGACGCCAGCCATTAAAAAGGTAAAGTGCACCCTTGTACAGGGATTAAGGCTTTGTACAGGCAGTACGGCCCAGAGGGGGAGTAGAGATATAGCTCTACTCTTTCTTGACCACGGCACTAGAAGGGGATGAGGGGTCAGCGTAACGGCCCGGCCGCTCTTTACCCACGGGAAAGACCCGGTACCCATTGTACAGAAGCCTGGGTGGGCCCCATGGCCGGTCCGGCCAGGTGCTGAAAATCTTTCCTCCCACCGGGATTCGATCCCCTGACCGTCCAGCCCGTACCCAGTCGCTATACCGACTGAGCTACCCGGCCCACAACGCCAGCCATTGCTAGTTGAGAAAGAGTCGCTGTTTCTTCTGAGATCCATAAAAGCACATGAATACATCGTGTGGGAAGAACGTAGAATTTTGTATGCTAAAACCGACGGCATGTCAACTAACCGACGTACTTGTAAGTGTTTATCCGTATATTGCTCAACGTTATGTAATCTGGCCCACGGGTAACGCCGTTAAAAAACTGCAAATAAATAAATAAATATATATATGTATATGTAAATATGTATACACAAACTGTGAGGCGCAGCATTTAGAGGCAAAGCTGTTGGCAGACATCTTGGCCTACACAACGTGTGACCATCTGCACTAAGATAAAAAAAGTGATCCCGTTACAGGCCCGGTGTGGCCCAGAGGGTGAATAGAGGTATAGCTGTACTCTCCCATGACCGCGGCACTAGAAGGGTGTGAGTGGTCAGCAGCACGCCCCGGCCGCACTTTACCCCCGGAAAAGACCCGGTACCCATTTTGCAGCAGGCTGGGTGGGCCCCAGAGCCGGTCTGGACGGGCGGAAAATCTCGTCCCCACCGGGATTCGATCCCGGACCGTCCATCCCGTAGTTAGTCACTATACCGACTGAGCTACCCGGCCCACGCACTAAAATACTGAAGACGAAAAATAAATCTTCGCTCTTCTGAGATGTTGCGCAGTGTAGTTTGGTAGTTACTGACGTTTCGGGAAAAACTCTTTGTCCCATTATGAGCGGTCAAGCAGTCCAATGAGATTGAAACTAATCTAGTTAACTGAGCTTCTACAGTCCAATGGTAACTATATGTACCACCAGAATTAATATTCTTAAACTATACGTTCTGTCCACACAGTGTGATTATGTGTTTTATATGGATTTCAGTACAAACAGCGATTATTTCGCAATACAGCATTAACTGAATGGTTTTATAACTGCGAGGGTCATTACTTAGCGGTACGAGCTTCTTTAAATATAATTCCTTTTCGATTTTAGGGATTTTCGCAAAACTGTGAGAAGTTGCTAGATTCGACATGTCTGTCTGTCCGTCCGCAAGGAACAACTCGGTTCCCACTGGAAGGATTTTCATGGAATTTTATATTTGAGCATTTTTCGAAAACCTATGGGTAAAATTCAAGTTTGATTAAAGTACGTCAAAAATAACGGGTGGTGGCTGTACGTTTTCTAGATATATGTGGGCAAAAACAAACATTTTTAGCTGTATCAGTCTACACGTAATATTTACTAAATTATACTTTTTCATACAATTTATAATGTGATAACTATTTGAAACTCATGGGATCCCATAGAGTGAATATACCTGCATTATTTTTTACTTTACTTTGAGGTTTTGTATTGCTAGCCCGAAGATGTTCTTTATCTGCCGAAACATGTAGCTAAGTTAAAATAAAGAAAATGGGTGTTGGCATTCTACTGGGGAAAATATACTTTTATTTTATACATTCTGTAGACACAATGGGATGACCTTCTTTAAATTAGTGATAATTGTATTCCGAAAACCTGTTGGGCCCGCGATGAATATTGTGTGGCAGTTTTTTTTTCCCCCGTAAGATTTGCCTTGGCATAGCTTTCAAACTGTCATTGGAATGTGACGTGTCCACTGAACTTACTATAGTTTTTGTGGCAAGAGAATACGCAATCCTTTGCACCAGCATAACACTGTAGAAGCCTGAAGACGGAAGCTGATCGTGTCCCAGAAAAAGTAGTGCATTACATATTTTAGAACATGTAACGAAGGTAAAAGTCCACAGAATTGGTAAGTTTAGAATATCATGCCGCTGTAGATTAGCATAACAAGCAGAACAAGAGTTCTTATCTGCAGTAACATTCAAAACATTAAAATGTATAACGTAAAACAAAAGACAACGTCGATTTGCATACATAACATAGAAGTAAACAAAGCTCGAGCTGGAATTAAGTATAGGGTTCAACATTCCAACACTGCGCTTTAAAGCGTACGGACATGTTGCAGGGGGGCGGACCTTGAAATTGGAGCGGACGCAGATCGATGGAGAGACAGCGGGGTGGCAGTAGTCTAGCGTTCGTTCGTTCGTTTGTTACGTAACTACAAATCTGCGACTTCACACATACCGGAAATTCTGGTTTAAAATATTACAAAATACGAAGTTTTGGTTCCAAAGTTTCTCAACGGACAGAGAAGTTATGTCTATGGCAATCGTATAGTCACGTAGTGATATCTGTGCATCAGCCGTGTATCTGATTTCATGAGAATTCAGGAACCGAGAGCTTGAACTCAAAACTAATATTTTTATGTGGGTATACTTTATATAACATGGGCAGGAAGGTCTTGGGAATAAAAGTTTTTACGGTCTTAACTATGTTTATGATTTTAAAAAATTCTTTCTCTGTAATTGGCATACTTCAAAATTATGTAATTTTTTTTACCATGGCGCAACAGCCCCCAGTGGGCCAAGGCCTACCCATTATTAGGGATTCAAGATCATACTCAGACACACCACAGTCTGTAGGACTCCTACTGACGAGTGATCAGCCCGTTGCAGAGACCTCTACCTGAGAATACACAACGCTCACAAGAGACAAACACCATGCCCCTGGCGGGATTCGAACCCACAGTCCCAGCAAGGGAACAGCCACCGGGATCGGCTACGCTTCATGTACCGTCACATTTATGTCTGATATTAGCACAAAGACCACTCGGGAGATCCAGGCGTAGATGGGAGGATTATACTAAGATGGATCTTCTGGAAAGGAAATGTGGGGGAATGGACTTGATCGAGCTGGCTCAGGATAGGGACAGGTGGCGGGCACTTGTGAGTGCGGTAATGAACCTTCGGGTTCCATAAAATGCGGGGAATTTGACTAGCTGAAAATCGGTTAGCTTCTCAAGTAGGACTCTGCTCTATGGAGTGAGTAAGTAAGTAAGTTAGTAAGTAAGTAAGTAAGGAATTTTCACAAAGACGTGTAGTGTTAACCAGTTTGATGTGGATTTAGTTTGAGTTCAATTAACTGACTGAATAAACTCACAAATTCTTAAGAAATATACAAAAAGTTCCATCTACTATCCGGTGAAAGTTTCAAGGACATTTTCCACCTCTCTCATTTACCTTACGGATTTTATTATAATACATTTCTCATTTCGAAGTCATTGCAGACGTTTCATTAAACAGCGTCTTTTGTTTTCGATATGGAGCTTTGTTAATCTTATACCGTACCCCGAAAATGGAGGATCGCTGATGTCGACTGTCCATGAACGCTTTGACGTAATGGGTACTGTGCTAAGATGATGAATAATTCGAGCGAATGCAAAATGTTTGGTGGGGAAATCTCTATGACAGTGCCCACTTTAAATTCCTCACAGGAGTTTGAGTACATGAAATTGGACATTTCGGCGATGGATAGCAATAGCAAGGGTTATAAACAGGCGTTAAAACTCTGGGCTCAACTGTAAGAATTCTGGTATATTTCTTATTAAGCTCTGATGGCCATACAGATGCCCAATTAATTAACCTTCATTGTCATTTTTGGTCCCAAAACACCAGAGAATACGTAAGGTTAACTGGGGTCACGCCAGATAATAAGAAAACGAAAAATAAATTACGATATAAAACAAAATTGAAGGTCATATATTTTGTTAATTAATTGTGCGGTAGCTCACCTTCGTCCTGGTTACTTCCGATGATGATCTCCGTGTCTTCGAAGTCTCCGTCTCTGATCAGATCCAGTGGGTGTTTGGGAAGGAAGAAGCCGTCGATGGTTGGAGCTGAAGGGAAGCCGAGTATGCCCCAGTAGGAATTCCACTGCTGCACCGAAATGGTCTTTGAATCCACGATCCTCAGACACGCCATCACCTTGCTGGGCGACTCTATTAGTTGAGATGAATTACACCCGACGTCTTCCACCAAGACTCGTCCTATATCTGCAGCCTTTTCTGCAGTCATGTAACTCCAAGGGGCGTTCAATGTCCCCGACTGCATAATGCCTCTTCTGACGAGGCCTCTGGTAACCGGTGACAACAGGTGTAGACTTACTGAGCCTCCCCCTGCAGACTCTCCGAACAGGGTTATCAATTCTGGGTCTCCTCCAAATGCGGCCGCATTGTCACGCAGCCATCGGATGGCTAGCGCTTGGTCCCAAAGTCCCATGTTTCCAGGCGCCTCTTCATTGTCCACCCCAAAAAATGGAGCGAGGTACAGAAAACCAAATGAACCAACTCTGTACTGCATTGATGCGACAATAACGTCACTTGTAGCTGCCATAATGTCGGCATCATAGACATCAAGCGTCGATGTACCGCTCATGTACCCTCCACCGTATATCCAGACAAGCATCGGCGCTTTGGGTCTCTCATCAGAGTGCCGTATTCGGATTCGTTGGGGAACCCAGATATTGAGGTATAAACAGTCCTCAGAGACGTTAGTATTGGGGTTCCACATTTCTTCACCTTCAAATCCTGGGAAGTATTCGTACCTTTCCTGGTAGCAGCTGTTAGGTAAAGTTGTGGCGTCCAGCACCCCATGCCAAGGATCGACGGGAACTGGACGTCGGAAGCGAAGTGGCCCCACAGGGGGCTTTGCGAACGGTATTCCTGTAAAGATGTGAACCTCCTTACTCATAACCAGCCTGGAGAATCCTCTGACCAAGCCGCTCTGGGTTTCTATAACCAGAGGGTCATTGTGATAGTCCCGGTTTTTAATATTGACCGTGCTGCCTGAGGAGGAAACCGTAGCGGAATTGGCGGATGACCCGGAGGAAGAACTGTTAAGGTGTGGTTTAGAACCGGCACCGATAGCGCTGACACACCACACTGAACCACAGAGCAGCAGGCCACGAAGAAGGCTCTGAATTCCCATGTCGAAAGGTTCTATAGTTCTTAAAAAATAAATTTCCCTCTTTTTAAGTAAAGATAAATTTATATGTAATCCTTACATGCTACTTTATCACTCTCAAATTGATATGTTACTGAGCAAGGAGCATACTGGCGAAATAGTTATGGAAACTATTCAAAATGAAAGTTCCCTGTAGGTACTGAGGTTTATCGGATATGTTCTGAAGATATATCACACTGAAATTGATATGTATTATGTCAGGGAAATAACAGCATTCCGTGGAGGAATTTTGTCTGATTCCGCGCCGTATCTTTGCAACTCTGTTTTAATCAACTTTCTTGCTTGCCCGAAGACCAGCTCCGCGCATAGCTTAAATTGCTTTAACAAAGTAGTTCATCTTATGAAAAATCATCACTTGTTGCTATAACTTATTCATGTATGTATTTAGAAAATAGGCATTGAAGTTTGCAATGCATTCGTCGAAACTTCTGGTAAATATGTCTTGTTAGTCATAAATATTATTTCTGTGTATTTCTTTAAGGAGTGCATCACGCGTGGAGGTTCAGTTGTAGTTTTTCTTACTCTTGTAAATAAATCACTGTTAGCACACCACCAGCTTGGAAGAAGGAAACGAAGATGACGATGTTGTTGATGATGATGATGATAATAATAATAAATACTTGTGGATAACAAAGGAGTGGCGAAAACGCGTATCACAGCTGTCTTCAACGCCCGAAGTGACCAAATCTGCACCCTCCCTGCGGCTGACGTGGTGCGCGGAAGAGGGTTCAGACGCGCTGCCTTCCACAGTGCTCTGCACACTACTGCTTTCGCTATTCCTCACGACGGTACACCCTCCGGGCGCAGGCGCCCCCAACGTACTAGAGGCTCGTAGTACTACAGCCGTGCCAAGACGTTTGCGCGCGAAACGGACATAAGTGCACCGTCGCCAACAATACTGTGGCCAGCCTCCGACGCATTCGACGATTGCTTGCGGGCGGTCTTAACCCTGTCTCTCGTTCATGCAACTTCCTGTCGTCAATATTAATTTTCTTAGGTATTTTAAGCTTTCTTTCCTTATTTCCCCGCTTTCTTTAACATCCCTTCGTTTCTCTTCCTCTACTTATGTTCCTTTCGTTTCCCTTCTCTCTTCATATTGCCTTTTACCTACCTCCCTTATTTCCCTGTCTTATCCCTGCCTATCTCGGAGCGGAAATACTGCATCGTTTCTTTCTTTATACTTTTCTTACTTATTTATTTCGCCCCATTCTTCTCCCTTTCAAGCTTCCTTTCCATTTTCGAAGGTAATGCATGCCACGATCAAAGCTCGGATTCAGGGGGACTTGAAAAGTCGCAATAATTAGGACAAGCGTTATATGTTTGTTCGTTTTTGGCGCAACATCCCCCAGTGGGCCAGGGCCTCCTCTTTCACGAGGTTTCTAGATCACATACAACGACGCACCACAGTCGGTAGGACTCCTGTGGACGAGACAGCGTTACATGTAGGGTAGCTGAATTTTATGTAATCTACTCCGGTCTTATCTCCGAGAGAAACATTGTTCACACACGGGAAACGTAATTTATTAATTTCATGAAAACCCACAAAATAACCTAAGCACTGCTCCATGTTCGTACTTAACGATTTCCAATAGCATCGATATATTTATGGTGCCAGATTTCGCACGTTATCAGTATTAAGCCTAGATTTCGAAATGAAAAAGTTAAAGGATCATAGGTGGAATAATACTGAGAAGACTTTCCAAAATACTCGGAAAACGGGTCCCAGTGTCACTTTCTGAACCACAAACCTTACCTGGAGTGACCAGCGATCGAGCCCGGTCCGCAGCGCCACCACCTACGGCCTGACACCTGGCACCAAATGTGGCAGTATTCTTCTGTCGTACTTTCCCCGACATTCGGCTGGTCTACCTGTTAAGAGAGGTTTCGACGTGCAAATGGGTATGGATTTTTGGCGCCAGGGTCGTGACACTGACAGATGTGAAAGTAGTACTCGGTGAAAAACCTGTTCCAGTGCCACCTTGTCCATCACAGGCCAGGGTTTGAACTCGGACTGCAGGGTAGGACAACAGCGGCTCCTCCTGAGCCACAACACGGTCTTCGAAGTTGCAAAGTCTTCTAAATTTTTGTTTAAATCAATGTTCTACCGCACACAGAACACAGTCCTTCCGTCTGTTTAAGAAAATAATAATGTTTCTTGTGAGAACAATAAGAAACACAAACATAGAGTCTGGGGAAGGTACAGATTTTTCATATTACAACAGGCTGTACGTAACACTCAGATATGGAGTTGAAGGTGCTGATAAACGGCAAATAAGCAGATTATAATCAAACAACCTAAACAGTAACACAAGACAGACAGTGTAACTTAACATTGAGGCGAGTTCGTGCAACCTTTGTTGTATTGGGAAAGCAATAAGTATTACATATTCTGAGAGTGTGTTTGTGGCTTTTGGTATCAAGCATGCAGTGCGCATGCGCCATATTATCATATTTAGCCTGCCCGACTCAACAACATTTTTCCACCTTATCTCATAAAGGGCGCGATTTTCAAGAAAAAGGTCGTTGAACATAAAATGTGTGTTTTGATTTCCTTACAATTTCTGCCTGAAGCATTTCGCATTCTAAGAAAAATTGAATGAGATATGATCAAAAACGTATGTAGGTCTTATTGTAAAGTACCCGTTATTATTGTCAGATTTTAATGAGACATGAATTTTCTCGACAGATTTTCGAAAAATACTAAAGTATCAAATTTCATGAAAATTCGTGCAGTGGGGCCCGAGTTGTTCAATGCGGAGGGACGGACAGACGAAAGGACAGACAGACATGACGAAGCTAAAAGTCGCTTTTCGCAATTTTGCGAAAGCACCTAAAAATCCGGGGCACGCGGTGGCGCAGTTGGTTGAAGCACTGCGCTATAAGTCGGAATGTCGCGGGTTCGATTCCCTATGGTGTCATTGGAATTTTTTATAGACATAATCCTTCCGCCCGCACTATATGGCCCTGGGGTGACTCAGTCTCTAACAGAAATGAGTACCAGGAATATTTCCTGGGGGGTAAAGGTGGCCGGTGCGTAAGGCTGACAACCTTACCACCTTCATGTGCCGACTGTCTTTAAATCTGGGAGTCTCAACCTCCTGGAACCCTCAGGACCTGTCATGGGATTGATTTGCCTAAAAATCCGGGAATTTGAAGCAACACGCTACCATGCACGGTCTGAGGGATAGGTTAGTTATCGATTTACTTCGTTGCCTCAAGTACGTTCTGCTATAAGCCTTGTGTGTAGAGAAGCTGACAGTGACCCACTGGTCATCACACAAAGGCCAGTCTTCCTAACAAGTAGCAGACATGCAACAGAACCTATATATTCGTGTCTAATTGGAACTTCCCTAGAATACAGCCATTACAGGCAAAAAATCACTAAATAATTTTATAGAACTACCGCATTCTGTACAGGACTAAGATTTTCATGATTTTCCTTAGTCATGCAGACAAATATGCTTATTGTGATACGAGTTTTAACTAACTGTCAGTTAATATTTGCATGGCGTTCGTCTCTCGTCTTCATTTTAAACCATTTGCCAAATAAAATGAGAAAATTTTCTGACCTGAAACGTGTGACAGAAACACTGAATCCACTGACAGAGTTAGTGCACTGAAGTTATGAAAAAAATTAACTTTCTGGGTTTATTGAAATAGGCTGTATTAAGACACAAAATTTCTTTCATGTTGGAGTACACGAATAGGGTAATCCGGCCCGTTTCAATTTACATTCCACTTTCGAAGCTACAAATCTCACAGAGCACTTGTACAGCACTTCAGGCGTAATGGCGTTCATTTGCGAAATAGGCCCACAATCAAACGGACATAAACCATTTATACCTCGAGTGACAATTCCCGTATCCCAATATTTGATGGTGTGACGACAGTATAAGCCTTGAAAGTGAGAAGGTTATCAGCGAAACCTAAATTTTGTATCAAAATTCCACGCTCGAACATTGCCAAAGTAAATAGCACAGTCCTGATACTGACTTATGTACATGGAACTCAATTTTGACACAGGGGTAGTAAAGAAACCTGTAGGTACGCATATTTTATATTGGATTTCTGCCTGATTGTAGCACCTGTAGATATATTGTTTTCGGGCAGAGTATCTGTAGTTACAATTCTGCGTTGTAACACAACTTATGGGGCTGATTGTTTCTTCACATCAGGAGACTTCTTGGTACAGTTGTGAGAGTTTGGATATGTTTTTGGCAAATACGTTTCTCGACGTGGTGAAACTAACACCCCGCACACAATGTTCTTTAACATTTTCATGTAAACTCTTATTCCAAATAGTCGATTTCAAACATATCTTCTCTTCTCAATTTTGCGCTTAAATCTCCTCGAGAGCTTTCCATATGGCGCTTACGGAAGTGATACAAAATCCCTACAGAATCTGTCAGTTAGCATCAGTTATAGCATGTATATTCAGAATGATGATATCACACAAGCGACCTCTCAGCACTGTACATGGCATCCTGTCACTAATAAACTCTGCTCTTTTAACTGCTGATACTTTATTGCATAAATATACCTGTCTAGAGCTGATGTTTTCTATTATTCTTCTACATAAAATTCTATGCTCGTCCAGTGCGTATTTTTTACCATCTGACTTCCTTAATTCTTTCTAAACTCGCTAATTATTTCTGAATCTGTCTTCAGTGACCCAGACTTATAGAAACACCCTCAAACTCCAAGTTAAACTCTTATTTCCATTTTCCGTTGCTTAGGTCGTTACAGAAAACCTGTCGAAGAACGAAGCTTTGCCAAAATTGTCTTAAGATGTTAAGCGTTTACTCAGTCACTCGTCCAAACACGAAGCTGGAGAACCACCCCCGTCGGCTGTCCACGACTACTCGTGCAATATATTTGCAGTTGCCTTCCAAATCTGGAGGCTGTCTGCTCCAGCCGCAAACTGAGGGCACACCATGCCGTGGTAAGGTGGCATGGCAGCCTCATTACAGCTTCTGTAAATCAAAGCGTGTGTTGGAATGCAGTCCCATAACAACATCTGTAGCCTCTGTTAGAATGTAGTCCTATTATAAGGTCTGCAGTCTCTGTTAGAATGCATTCCCATAATACGATATGCAGTGTGTGTTGGAATGCAGCCCAATAAAATCAACCAGATTTGCGAATCTTCAGAATGTCGACGGTCAACATAAACGGTCATGACATTTAACTGAAATTTTTGTCATATTGTATAAACAACACGATTCCGCGTAACTTTGAGGTGAGTCATCCTCGTTGTGTTCATGCAGTCATGTAGTCATACAATACGTAATTAGACATAGAGTCAAAACACAACTACAGTGATACCTCGGCTAACGAGTGACCCTTCTAACGAATTTTTCGGCTAACGAAGATTTTTTCGCCGTTTTTCGGACTCGGCTAACGAATATGGATTCGGCTAACGAATGTTTTAGTGGATGCGCGCGCTAACATAAAGCAGCAAGCATGAACGGTAGGGCCATTCCAGGAGCTTATCTTTTCCGTCTGTATGTGTGTTTCGGCTAACGAAGATTTCGGCTAACGAATGTGATTCCGGAACGAATTATCTTCGTTCGCCGAGGTATCACTGTATATAAGCAACAAGCGGTACATTAAGCGCACACGCGTTCCCACGCATATCCACTCTAGTATAGTTAATTCCACATACGTCATTTGCTTTTCTACAGTTCAAGTGGGTTAGTATTCAATGTTAACTGGACTAGGCACGACAGCCTTCTAAATAAGGTCAATTTAGCTAGTTAAAGTGTTTATGATTACTGACAATACGATGACGTACATACAACGGCTTCATGCACTGATATCAGCACCAACCAGCAGACCCACCTACACATAACTGAACCATACCGCCACAATTCTACAATAATAGTTAATAGAAGGGCAACTTGACATATGTACCCCCCTTTTCCACATGGAAAGAGCCCAACAAACACACCACCCACAACTGGAAAAACCTCACTCTGGCTACAGACTGACGGCACTGAGATTAATACTACAACCACCTCATCATGATACTATTCACAGCGCAACAGAGCCTAACAGTTCCCCTCCATCATACAGTGATCAGAAGTTACAGTTTAGGGTAACGTGCTTTGGTTTATGAACATTATCCCTTCATTAGGATGTTAGAATACAGTATATTAAATCATTTATTGTGACCAGTGTATTAAAGTTTGAGTTTATGCCACTAACTATTGTAAATGAGATCTCGTCCCCCCCCCCCCTGAATACACCACATATATTGTGTAGTTACTTCATAAGTTCAATACAACCTGATGATGACCAATTGGTGGCCGAAACATGTAGTTGCTACTTAATGTACCGCTTGTTGCTAGTATAGTTGTGTTTTGACTGTTTGTCTAACTACGTATTGTATGGCTTCATGACGATTCTGCGTGCTATACGGGAGAAATTTTCGCAGTAATTTGTAAAACTGCAACTTTTCCAAAGCATTCACAGTGAATTTCAGCAAAAAAAGTTCGCAAGTGCGTTGTTGAGTCGTCAGAAAGTTGTAAATGCACTTCACACATGGAGGTTTAGGCTGCACATTGTACTAGACTTCATCAGAATATAGCGATACTGCGGCGCCTACTGGCAGAAAACTGTGCTATCCGCCTTTCTCGGCCCCATATATCTTGAATATGCCTTCATCCACCACAGAACTTGGTACATCCGCCATTGGTGTAGGTGGAGTACAGCTTCCATATTCATGATTCTCCCTGCTCGAGATTTCAGCCTTTCATGTTCACGCATTTTACTGCCTGTGTTTCTACTTTTCCTGACAGGTTTCGACAAATCAGGGCGAGCCACCATACCGGTGGGGTCCTCCACTCTCTTACTGTTGCGCATGTCACTGTCAGCTCAGTCAAACTCTTTCTTCATGAATCGTGGTTACGTGCCTTACGGAATAAGGCTGTCCTTCAAATCTAGAAACTTTTAGGCTTTCAGAACGTGATATTTATTACCGCCTAAAACCACAACACGTATAATCAACAACTTGACAAAAGTTTGTCGTTAACTTTTAGGCAACATGTTTCGGCTGTAAAACAGCCATCATTAGGCCACAGTAGAACACAGTCCAGGTCTTCTGAAATGTGCCATCCCCGTTGTGTGTATAAATAAATAGGTACAGGCATTTAGTCAATAATACAACAATTTTATCTAATGATGTTTATTAGAGGATGCTAACAGCTACATGTTTCGGCCTACTCCGGCCATCATCAGGTTTTCCTCCGAAAGAGTATTAGTGCCTTATAAGATTTATGAGATCTCACCATTGTGACATAACAGCATAAATCTTATAAAGCACTAATGCTCTTTCGGAGGAAAACCTGATGATGGCCGGAGTAGGCCGAAACATGTAGCTGTTATCATCCTCTAATAAACATCATTAGATAAAACTGTTGTGTTATTGACTAAATACCTGTACCTATTTACAGCCCAGATACATAGAAAGTGTGCACTCTATGGGATCCCATAGAGTACACACTTTCTATGTACCTGGACTGTGTTCTACTTTGGCCTAATGATGGCTGTTTTACAGCCGAAACATGTTGCCTAAAAGTTAACGACAAAATTTTGTCAAGTTGTCGATTTACGGGTTCTGGTTTTAGACGGTAATAAATATCACTGTATTATTACACACAACGGGATGGCTGGTATTAACAACTTTCAGAACGTGTTTGCATTTAATTAAAAATAACTTCTCGTGCTATCGATTCTATTCTTAGCTGTCTTCTACATCTGCTGCTAGTAATGTATTACATAACAGGAGCTAAGAAGGAGTTATACACTGAGAATGGTTTGCGATGTTCGTGATTCAGATGTACTTGACGGTTTTACTGGTCCTCGCTCGCCAACTAGTTATTTCTACGTATTTATAAGAAATTTTGGCTTCATTTAGGGGTGGAAAAGGCCCTTTTATACATTGTAGGTAATTAAAACCACCCTATACAGGCAGGTAACAAGACAGAAGACCCATGGAAGGATCTCTCTGCATACCTGCACTGTAACCTACACACACTGATGTATTTGTTAACTGCAATTGGGCTGACACCCACTGGCAGTAGTGCAGTAAACATTTACACATAAACAATACACAGAACAACACAATTAATTTGGGAAGAGTGCGGGCCGTGCCCCGTCTTTGCAAGTTATACCCTGGCATTTGCCTTACGAGGAAAAAGCACAGAAAAATCTCAGTCAGGATAGCCGAAGTGTGCCAGTTGGCACGATGAAAACAATATACAAAACAGAACATACATAACAAAAAAGGTAAAGCAGTCCCGTTACAGACCTGGACAGGCCCAGAGGGTTCCAGGAAGTTAAGGTTCCCAGATTTCGTGACAATGGCACAGGATGGTGGTAGGTTGTCAACTTTACGCACCGGCCGCCTTTACCCCCAGGAAATACTCCTGGTACTCATTTCTGTTAGAGGCTGATTCGACCCCAGGGCCATAGTGCGATCGGAAGGATTTTATGTCAATGAAAAGTCCACTGACGCCAGCTGGGATCGAACCAGCGACCATCCGATTTGTAGCGCAGCACCTTAACTACTGTGCTACCGCGGCCCCCACATAACAATAAGAATACATAACAATAAAAATAAACATAACTATAAACATACACTCAATCCTCGCCCACCCTACTCAATTCGGCAGTGACGATGGAAGTAATACGCAACCTAGACGATTACAGCCTGGGAAGTTAAATGACCATTTCGTCCCAGACAGTCACTTGCTCTAATTTATGTAGGAGTACGACCGAATTGCGTTGCTCGCCGCAAGTAGTCATTCGATGGACGAATATATACTGCCAGCTAGCGGCCAAGAACAAACTGACTTCCCGGAACTCGACCGATAACGTCGCAGCTATCGGCTGGCCAGATTACGTTACTGCCTCTTGTTTATACTTCCGGGCACTTTAGCCTTTTAAAGCCTACCGGTAACTTTACGTACCACCAGGTTTAACCCTAAAAAATTCTACATGGTGCTCACATTACCTTTGTGTGTTCTGTATGCATCTCAGAACAAACAGCCAACTTTTCGTTATACAACATTAAGAATGGATTTTACAACCGAGGTAGAGAGTGTTTACTGCGCGGTACGGACAGATTCTTTATATAAAGCAGATTACGTTTCGTATGTATAAACTTAAAGATACGTGTTGATACTACGCTTCGAAGTTAATCTAACGTTCCAAAACAGTCTCTTCCTTTTGGCTCTTCCGACAAAATGTTCATGCATATTTGTCATATGACTTCTTCACACATCACAACCGAACCCACGTGATAATCAATAAAGGGTACATACTGCGAAGCTTCTCAAAATGTATTGTCTCATAACTATAATTATGCCATCAGCAACTTGTTCTCACACACACCATCGATATGCAGCTGTCCCTTTAGGTGACAGGCCAACATTGATAGCCATTATAATGAATACAGGCATAATATTTAGAAAAAAATCTGTTGTACATCCAGGAGACAAGATGCAACTTATCTAATGATGCATTCTACAAATTATCTGGAACATACATTCTGGCAACAGATATCTCACTTCACCTACGACACTCTGTCGGAGAGAGTGTGCATGTTGTATGGTTATGGAAGGACACAGGTATCAGCTGTAGAGTTTCAATTAGTTACCGTCAGCGAGTTGGATGTCTCGCCGTCGTGGTCTGTTTTAACCTTCGTTGTCTAACCCTTAAATCCCGATGTACATGCTGACGGCCGGAGTTACTTTAATTTTAAATGCCCACCCCTGCAAGTGGTTGGGAGATCGTTTTACCTTTCCTCCATGAAGCATTATTTTTAACGCGTCATGGGCTACCTTTTGGCCAATGGAGATTAAAGTTTAATCGTCTGGAAGGGTTTATAAAATGCAGGATAGACGACTTCCGGAGTACATTGTGCTCGCTTTACCTTCGCACTGCAACGAGAGGTCCCCCCACGTAGCTCCAGCAATAAATAGAAACGGCGAACTGTGCGACACAGACACGTGTGAAGGACACGGGTCAAGTCCTCGCAGGGTGTGACCTGTTGGTACATGTTTGATTCCAGTGTCACATATAATTAGCCCATTGGATGTCACATCAAAGGGCTCTGTAAATAAACGCTTTAGCATTCATTATAGACTTTTTTTAATATTCTAGTTACGACGTACGGGCATCATATACAGATGCGGACAAATGAAAGGTATTGCACTGCACTGGACCGCTGTTTTTATGAGTCGGTTAATCATGGCAGCTGAACCGAACATAGAAGCAATTTACTGTAGATATTTCCGCCTAACACTAAAGCAGAGTAATTAACACTTATGATTCTTATTCGGAAGAATCCAAGTTCAAATCCCGGCTGTTCTGAGTGGGAGTTTTCTTTTTTCCCCCTCTGTCCCTCCACCCGCGCCGTTCTGCGTCATTAGTTCACTGTGTCAGGTGTTCCTAGGCTTTGGGTAATAGCATAGGAATTTTTAAAACAAGTAAATTATTTCGTAATTGTTCAATCATTCTACGCTGTCTAATCTGAGACAGTAAAGACGTCGTTAAGAAATATTTAAAAACAAAAGGCGTTATTTCGGCACAACTTTCTAAATTCGTTGCAAAGAGTTAATGGGTTGGAATATAAGCATTCGTTGATTAAATTTAGCCAAGGTTGATTCAGACGTATGTCGCAGCACTGTCTTGAAACGGACCACGGTTGTGGTACAGTACCGGGTGTCACTTGACTGTACATACCATCGCTATATGCAGTAACACAGTAGCCAGTGGCAGTGTTATGTGGGCCAGTCAGTAACTATCTCCGGATTTCGAAACGAAGCTGCAGTTTGGAGTGATGATGCGAACCGAGTTAACTTGGCTACACAGAGAGTAATTGGGCGGAAGTTAGCAATTTCGCTCCATTTGGGGTTTGCTGAATATATGGCCCCCTAAGCAATGGCAAGTGACGGGTTGCAGCAATGCAAAAGCGGCATTACTCCACCTACGAATCATGCTTTGTTCTTCTCTGGCTTTTTATGTCCTCTTTTATTCTGTACGCTTACTTGCTTACTTATATATCTTCATCCACTTTCTAACAATTGTCTTATTCCAATCTCAAGTTTTAAAAAAACCCAATCTCTTCTTACTTCTTCTTTCTGGCCTTCGTTATCGTCAGTTTTGTCTAATTCTCTGCCTTTTTCCCTTATCTGGTCCACATTCGTTTACAAACACATTTTCTTCTTACTGGTCTGCTCTAAAATAATTATTGCAGTGAGATGACTTTATCATCAGTCTCCATGTCATTATCAGAGTATCGAAACATTACCAGCAGACTTTATGTCATTATCAGAGAATAGTCACATTATCTTCACCGTTTCCATGCCATTATCAGAGTATCGTCACATTATCAGCAGACTCCATGTCATTATCAGAGTGTCGTCACATTATCAGCAGACTCCACGTCATTATTAGAGTATCGAAACATTACCAGCAGACTCTATGCCGTTATCAGAGTATCGTCACATTATCAGCAGGTCTCCATGACGTTATCAGAGCATCGTCACATTATCAGCTCAGTCCCCACGTCATTATCAGACTATCGTAACATCATGCGAAATCTCCATACCATTATCAGAGTGTCGTCACATTATCAGTAGTCTCCATGCCACTATCAGAGTATCTTCACATTATCATCAGTCTCCATGCTATTATCAGAGTGTCGTAACATTATCATCAAAGTCTCCTTGCCATTATCAGAGAACCGTAACATCATCAGAAGTCTCCATGTCATTACCAGAGTATCGTTACATTATCAGCTCATTCTCCATGTCACTATCATGGTACTGTCACATTATCAGCAGACTCCATGTCTTTATCAGAGTATCGACACGTTATCAAATAATTTACATTTTCATTATCATCACAGTGCAATGATCTTTTTATATCTACACTATCATCTTTTTTTATTCCTCACTATGTACTTTACATCCTTCATTTTCTCCTCCGACATGTACATAGCCTTCATTTCTTACTTCGGTGTGTCACTCTTTAGTGTTTTCTGTTATTAGTATATTCTTTTTTTTTTTTGCCATTTTTTTCCGAACAGTCGTCCAACGTCAGCTTCAAAGAAAGATAGTAAATATCGGTGTGGGATTTCCGGCCATTATAAATAGTTTCCATGGGAACCCTTCAGCTTAAAATTAAGCTCGGATCTACAACACAATACCAAATTTAAATTTGGCCGAGGAAGTTAATTTTCCAAGAACAGAAAAACTAAGCGTTTTCAGGCTGTCAACGGAGAAGGTAACACAGAATAGGCCTACGTACATTAAACGGACATGTCCTGTGTACAATCTTAGCTTCCAGCTCCTTCACTGATCCCTATCTATTTTATTGTCATAAAAATCTGAAGTATTTACGGAACAAAATGTAATTTTACGTCATCAAACTTTATTTAAATATCTACAAATCTTGTAGCTGTCCCCGCGGAACACATTCCTGCATAACACGCTGACAGTATCTTGCCTTGTCATAAAATACCCCACGTTTCGTGTTCGATACTTTTCCACGGTCACAACATTCCGCCCCCGGAATGTTGTGACATCAATCACATTTTATTGCAAGGGAGTATCCATTACCCTGTTCACAGTACGCCTTTTCACTTCAGTTCCTTATGATCCATTTTTATATTATTCTTCCATTTACATCTAGATGGTTTCATTCCTTCAACTTTTCTGACCAAAGCCCACTATGAATGTCTATTGTCTCTCATTCACTTCGCATGACAAGCCCATCTCATTCTCCTAATCTTATCCAATTAATTAACCTGGAGAGCATTACAGACCAGTATGCAGTTTTCTTCACCCCCTTAGGGTCCTCCTCAGCACCATCTTCTCGAATACGTCAGCTTATGTAGTTCCCTTATAATGACGGAGTAATTGACACTGCTGTACAATAGGCGAAATTATGGCTATGTGGATTTTTATGTTTATGTTTGTAGCAAAGGAGAATTTTAATCCATTGACCCATTTCTGGAAGCGTACAATTTTTATTTTAGTGTCGTTGCCAAATACTTAAATTTTGCCACATTTTTAGAAGACTTATTTCAATAGTTACGAATTTATCTTGCTCTCTGTTGAACCAAAATTAATTTTGTCACCGCTTAAGACAGGATTTTTCTGTTCCATGCCACGATCACACTCAGACACACCACACTCGGTAGGACACCTCTGGACGCGTGATCAGCCTGACGAAGTTACCTCTACCAGACAACACATAACAATCACAACATACATGTGTCGGATTCGAACTAGCAATCCCAGCAACCGAGCGGCCACCGGGATCGGCCGGCCTGCTACTCGGCTCTCAGACGAAGGGTCAATCCCTCTTCCTTCCTTCTGTAAACTGGAAAGGTGAAGCAAATCCGACAAGGTAAAGAATGACAGTACATAGTATCCATACTACGAAATAGGAGTGGAAAGTAGCCAGATAACGAATACATTCGAAATATAAGATTGAACCACAGCACGTGCAAAGGAAATGGCAATTGAGAACAAAATCATAGTGGGAAATAACTGACGAAGAAGGTCACTTGGGAGATGCAAGCTTCGACAGAAAGACGATATTGAAATAGATCTTAAAGAAAGGACGTGAAAGTGTGAGGAATTGATTGAATTTGTCCAGAAGTGGGTGGACTGGCGGGCCATTCAAACACGGCATTGAGGCTTCGGATCTTGTTACTAGTTGAACAAAGGCCTGAATCCGAAAAGGACTCTGGGATATACGTCAAACGAAGTTTTTACTTGTGGAACTTGGAAGCTCATCACAGATGTCACAAAATCCTGCCACTCTGAAAAATTAGTTCCATTATCATTAAGAATAAGGCGTGATGTGGACCTCTCTAGGAAGTTCCTCAGTCATAATCGCGAAGATTCCCATTCTGCATGCAGCGGGTTTGGTTTGTTTCATATTATTATATACTTACTTTCTGACTTACATACTTAGTCTATGGAACAGTCATTCTTGAGAAACTAACTAGTTTTGAGCTAGTCAAGAAATTCCTAGCATTTTATGGAGCCCGATGGTTCATTACCGCATTCACAATCGCCGCCACTTGTCCTTCTCCTGAGTAAGCTCGATCTAGTCCATACCCCCACATCCCACTTCCTGAAGATCCATCTTAATATTATCCTCCCATCTGCGCGTGGGTCCTTCAAGTGGTCTCTTCCCCACAGTTTTCCCTACCAAAACCATGTGTAGGCCTCTCCTCTCCCCCATACGTGTTACATGTCCCACCCATCTCATTCTACTCGATTTGATCACCCGAATAATACTGGGTGAGCAGTACAAATCATTAAGCTCCTCATTATGAAGTTTTCTCTCCATTCCCCTGTCACCCCATCCCTCTTAGGCCCAAATATTCTCCTCAGCAGCCTATTCTTAAACACCGTCAGCCTACGATCCTCCCTCAATGCGAGCGACCAAGTTTCACACCCATACAAAACGACAGACAAAACTACAGTTCTGTATACTTCAATGTTTAAATTTTTGAATAGCAAACTGGAAGACAAAAGATCCTGCTCTGAATGACAGCAAGCATTCCCTGACTTCAATCTGCTCTTACTTTCTTCCTGAATAGAATTTTGATTTATTAAGGTTTTTCCAAAATATTTGATTTCGTCCACCCTTTCAAAGGAGTGGTTATCAATCTTTATGCTATGACTTCGTCCTGCATTCTGGTTTCTGCATTTCTTCAAACACTCAAGTAAAACACAAGAAAACATAATGTGTCGCGCTGATGGCGAAGAGGAGACGAGCATACAGGGACTTGGTGGGGAAACCTGAGGGAAAGATACCACTTGGATGACGGAGACGTGGATGGGAGAATTATATTAAAATGGATCTTAAGTGGGATGGTAAGGGATTGACCTGGAATTATCTCGTTTATGGTAGCGGAAAGTGGTTTGAATGCGGTAATGAACCTGCGGGGCACACGTAATATAGACAATTTCTTCATTAACTGAGGACTTGTTGGCTTCTAAATAGATCCTCTGTTCCATGCAGTTTTTCGGTTGATTAATTAATTGGTTCACCGGTGATGTTACACACAAGGCAACTGCTGAATTTCCTGAATGTATGGGGAGTACCTCGCACCAGGGCAAGGCGGTCCTCGTTCATATTCACACTTATGGACCGTGGAAGATTTCACCCTGCTATTCGAACCTGTGTGTCTTCTGCTTTCGAAATTAGAAACTAATTAAGCGTAAAAGTGCTGAAGACCTGCAGTGTTCTGTTGCTTGCCCTTCTTGTCCCCATACACGGCCCACTAGTAAATTAACTTACGTGTGTTTCACATTAACGAGTCCTGCTTAAATGTAAAGAAACGGGGTCTGAGAGCATTGTGTTAATTTTGTATAGCCCCAAGCAAAATATCATCCTGCAGTTATATTGCAATTCTCGATCATCTCCAGTTTTGCTATAATTCTTGATTATCCTGCAATTACACTGTAGTATTTGATCATCCTGCAGTTATATTGTAATCTTGATCATCTCCAGTTTTGCTGTAGTTCTTGATAATTCTGCAGTTACACTGCAGTATTTGATCATCCTGCAGTTATATCGTAATTATTGATCATTTTGTAATCGTACCGTAATCATCTCGTACTTACATTGTAGTTACTGATCGTCCTGCAGTTATGTTGTAGTTATTACTCACACTATAGTCATACAGCAATTCTTGATCATCCTGTAGTTATAATGTAGTTATTTATCGTCTGGTAGTTATCATGTAATTCTGATCACTCTGTAATTGTACTGTAACTATTGATCTCTCACTAATCCAAGGTAGCTTCAGTCTGGTGTTCATATGTATTCAAATGTTTAAATGTGTGGGTATTTACATATTTAAAAGCTAGGCTTCATAATTGGGATTAACCCTATCAGTGTTTGATGTGCCAATATCCTCGAGTCATTGTACAATTATGCGCGTGGTAATAATTTCTTGAAATGTGGAAATATATTCCCACACACGCGATAAACCCACGCAGGCTGTAACAAGCCTTACGTGATCAATCGACACACACTCATCATGGGGGAACTTGGTTCTACACGCGGCCATTACATGTTGGATTTGTTGTGGACGAAGTGGCACTGAGAAAGGTTTCTCTCCAAGTGATTCAGTTTTTACCTGTCAGTACAATTCCATTAATGCTTCATATTCGTTCATACACGCATATCTGATGCTGTAAAATATTAAGGGATGACGTAATTAATGAGATTCTTAAAAAAGAGAGGCATCCAAAGCTTTTAAGCTTCTTGTGTAGGCAAGAAAGAAGCTTAAAACTTAGAAATCAAAATGAGTTTTTTCAACAGACAGTCAGAAGCAGCTGTTTCTTGATCCAGTATATTACAACACATTGAACATTATCCAACAAATAAAAAAACACAAAGTTTTGCTATTGGTAGAAGGAAAAACAAATGAAACGTTTCCCGCTACGGTTTCATGTGTCTGAGTTAATCGTTTATTAGCCGTGACAACTAAATCCTTGCGTATTTCTGGCGTCTTGTGTTGGGCGCGTGTGTCTTATGGTAGAAGGGGAAAATTGGTGGAGTTAGGGAGAGATTTATGCAATATGGAGAAAACCTTGTTGAAACTTCTTCAAGGTAAATAATGCTACTTACTTACTTACTCCATGCAGCAGAGTCCTTCTTGAGAAACTAACCGGGTTTCAGCCAGTCAATAAATTCCCAGCATTTTTTGGAGCCCAAAGTTTCATTACCGCATTCAAAAGTGCCCGCTACCTGTTCCTATCCTGAGCCAACGTGATCCAGTCCATACCCCACATACCACTTACTGAAGATCCATCTTAATATTATTCTGCCATCTATGCTTGGGTCTTCCAAGTGGTCTCTTTCCCTCAGGTTTCCCACACCAAAACCTTGTATACGCCTCTACTCTCCCCATACGTGCTACATACCTCGCCCATCTCATTCTTCTCGATTTTATCACCCGAAAAATATTGGGTGAGCAGTAAAGCTCATTAAGCTCCTCATTATATAGTTTTCTTCACTCCCCTGTTACCTCGTCCCTTTTAGGACCAAATATTCTCCTCAGCATCATATTCTCAAACAATTTCAGCCTACGCTCCTCCCTCAGTGTCGGCGACCGAGTTTCACAGCCATACAAAAAACAGGCAAAATTATAGTACTGTATAACTTAATCTTTAAATTTTGAGTAGCACACTGGAAGACATAATGTTCTGCTCCGAATGATAGCAAGCATTCCCTGAAAGTAATGTTACAGCAAGCAATTTTTCCAAGTGAAATACAGCAATTTAGATACATACATGAGGTGCATCAAGTATCATGCATCCTAGACTCATCTCCATAGTCGCGTAATTTATTACTGTTCACAATTTTATGCACATTTTGTGATGGTAAAAGTCTTATTCAAGTATGTAGATACATTTCTTTGAAAACCTTATCTACCTATCTATCTACCTATCTATCTATCCATCCACCCATCCATCCATCCATCTATCAATCTATCCATCCATCCATCCATCTACTAATCTATCCATCTATCTATCTATCTATCTACCTATCTATCTATCCATCTATCCATCCATCCATCTATCAATCTATCCATCCATCCATCCATCTACTAATCTATCCATCTATCTATCTATCTATCTATCTACCTATCCATCCTTCCATCCATCCATCCCTCCGCCTGCCTGCCTGCCTATGTATGTACATATATATATGTGTGTGTGTGTTGACTGTGTCTTCATTACATGTAATTCGACTTAAAAACAACATTTCGTACACAAGTTTAGTTATATTCTTAATCGCTCAACATGCCGGATTTCATTCTCCTAGACGTAAACAATAAATATTAATTGTTATGTTTACACCTTCTCGTTTTACTTAATTATGCATCATGTCAACGGCAGGTACAAGGCCACTAACCGCCAGGAACAGTGGCGTCACAAATAATCTAAATCCAGGGAACTATTTGGCCCCTCACGTCCTGTCGTCTCTCTTGTAATTACCAAGTAAAGGACATAATATTTGGGAGAAAATAAACGCATTTGACATAAATTTTGTTGTATTTTTTCTCTAGAACCCTCATATCAAAATCTTTTCAGCTAGCGAGAAATAAATTTACATCGGTTTTTTTTATGTATAGTCTTGATTAGTTTGTCTGATTAAATAATAGCATTTTTTAAACTTATTAATAAAAGTCCCCAACGTAAGAGTTCACAAACATCTTTCTAACAGGAGCCGAGTTTTTCCATGTGAAAGGTAGCTTAGTTGATGTAGTTACTGTTTTATTCCGAAGTGTCAAGACCGGTCCCGGTACCCAGCCAGCCTCCTACTCAGCAGCTACTGGGAGCTTCTGAAGGAATAAAAATGGCTGGTCACGTAGCTGACGTTTTACCCCCTCAGAAGCTGTACAGCTGATCTTCATATGCCTTCGTGTCGCTGTGGTGAGTTAAGCAAACTAACAGCATTAGTTGCAGCGACTGCTTCCTTTAACGTTACGAAACTTTGAAACTTATTGACAAAATGTATTTATATTTGCTGTGATTTTCATGACTAGATTATGGTTGGACGATACGGGGCTCAATTCCAGGCACAGATGACGAATTTTTCGCTTCCCACGAACGTCCATACCAAGTAGGGGCCCACCAAGCCTCATGTTCACGGTGTAACACTGGCTCATTCCCAGGGACAAAGCGGTCGTAACGTGAATTTGAGAAGTCACCGCCATCTAGTGCCGCGGTCAAGAATAATTGGAGCTAGTATCCATTTACTTTCCCTGTGGACCTCCATGGCGTGGTAAGGGACTCTACCTTTACCTCAAAATAAATGGTGATTAATTCGCTAAGCAGAATTACAGGACTGTTCTTTTTTATTACAAAAAAAGTTTTTTTTCTGTGCGGCAGAGAATAAATATTGTATATTATCTAAACTTCATATGGAATATCCCTTTTGGTGTATCGACCTCAAAGATCTAAAAGAATCTGCAATCACAACCAACTCACTTTCATAAATATGTTAATGAAACGGTGACCAGTTTCGGCCCCAAGCTGGGCCATCGTAAAGCCCATAATAAGATTTTTAGTTGGTATATATATATATATTTTTTTTTTATCATAATGGCCTGATGATGGTTAGGCTTGGGGCCGAGACTTGGAGCCGGTTAATAAACATATTCACAAAAGTGTGCTAGTTGTGATTGGAGATTCATTAAGATCTTTTTATGTATTATATATACGAATTCAGAGCTCCACGTGTTAGTGACGCTACTAAATATATTATTGCTACAATATTGGCTGGCGGCGTTAGTATCCAGTTGAGATTATAAATTCGCGTAAGGCAAAGACCTCTGCAGACTGGAATAATGCTTCAAAGAACATCATTTGGCGGAGTTCCATAATACTTCTCTTTTTTTTTCTTTTCGAGTATTTGCTGTCAGAAAAGCAGCAAACTCCGGGATCCCACTGCAGTGTTCATCAACTCCCACTCTCGTTTGTTTTCCTCTTTCCTGCAGTGAATAGCATAGTCTCCAATTATGACGTCTGCTTAATTTAATTAACCATTTCACGGTCCAATGACAAAATAGAACATTCCTCTTTTTCCCTGTTCTCATTTCTATAGAGTTTCCTGTCAGCTTAACTGGTACTATTTGCAACAAGTATTCCCTGCACCACTAGTTAGTGGATACGCATGTTGTACTGCTATTATTGTTTATTATATTTTAAAAAATACATAAATATATTTATTTGCGTTCTTTTTCTGTGCACTGTACCTTGAATAACCAATCACGACTTCAGTACCAGATCTGGCCTGCGATTTTTACGTGAGTCGCAGCGATACTATCGATAAATCGCAGGCGCTGTACGACCCACCTAACCAACTTCATAAGTGGTACTGCCCACCACATACTATTAAAAGTAAAGGTAAAGTTTTCCCGTTACAGGCCCGGTGTGGCCCAGAGGGTGGGTAGAGGTATAGCTCTACTGTTCCATGACCGCGGCACTAGAAGGGGGTGAGTGGTCAGCAGCACGCTCCAGCCGCACTTTACCCCCGGGAAAGACTCGGTACCCATTTTACAGGAGACTGGGTGGGCCCCAGGGTCGGTCTTGACGGGCGCAACCACATACTATTAGAATGGCCATATCGAGGACGATGGGATTGGTGGGGCATGTAGCACGTAATGGGGAGAACATAAATTCGTAGAGGTTTTTGGTGAGGAAACCTGAAGGAAATGGGCCGCTCGCCAAATCTGGGCGTATATGAGGAAATATTAAAATGTATATTGAAGATTTTGGCTGGGAGGGCGTAGAATGGATTAATGTGGCTCAGGATAGAGACAACTGGCGGGCTGTTGTGAAAACGGTGATGAAAAACTCCACTGTATAGGGGAATTTCTTGTGGATCTGAGACACTTTTCAGAAAGGATTTTGCTCTTTGGAGTTAGTTAGCTGCCAGTTAAGAACACAATTAAATGGTTAATTGGCTAACGATGAATCAATTTTAAAGCGATTCACTCCGGTCGTGTTCTTTATTATCACTTCTCAGTTCTGTGAGAAGGTGCTACATGCCGGTGAGGCCCACATCCATTGAGTCTTCGGGTTTCTAAATCCTGTTAATGTAACACAGAGTAGCCATTTTGCAAATGGGCAATTGGTGCGTTACGAACTGTGTACTGTTCAGTTTTGGTAACTAGAGACTTGGAAGGTATTTATGGAATGCGAGCAGGATGGGATGGGCTTTCGTCTGGATAGGGTACGTGACTCAGCAATACTATCTGTGCAAAAAAATCATAATTTGCATTAGAGTGACTTTGCCGGATCCTACTGTTGCAGCGGCCGATGTATTGCGGACTGGTATTATTCACTGACATCTAGCGCCATAAAGCAGGTACTAGTGCCAAACTTTGCGCCCCCCTCCCATACGTCTTTCACCACTTTGTCGCCACGCAAATTACAAGATACGATAACTGGACTGTACTTGCACACAACACTACTTATCAAATATAAACATAAATATAAATACCAGGTTACTATAAAAGAAATAGACACTTTCAAAGTTATGTAGTATCAAAATCGTTAGCGTAGTGGACACACAATTTACGTAGTGGCGTAAAGATGAAAATTTGTTTCCAGGCATTCTTTCGTGATGTCAGCACCAAGTCAGCACCCTTGACATCACTGAAGCAAAATGGCTGCTACTGTGGAAGAGAAGGCTTTTTGTGTGCTGGAATTAGCGACGACGAACTCCGTTACTCTTGTACAGCATCATTTCAGAAGACGACATGGCAAACCTCCACCTACAAGGAAGTCTATCTACGACTTGAGCAAGAAATTGCAAGAAACTGGTTGTTTGTGCATCACAACAGCCGTTGCAAGTGTTGACGAGGATATGCTCAGGTCTGTTTGGACAGAATTAGACTATCGTATTGATATCTGTCGTGTGACAAAAGGCTCACACACAGAACATTTGTAACTTCGTCATATAAACTTAAAAACATGTAAGTAGTATTTTGGCTAAATCATTAATAATTTCGTTTCAATACAACATTGAAAGTGCCTATTTCTTTTATAGTAACCCAGTATTACGTTCCAAGTCATAAAAATTCACTGGCAAGTTCTTACAACGTCAAATGTTGTTCATTTGTGACAATCAAAATATCCTTATTTTTCAACGTAATTCCCAAGGATTTTTTTCTTTGTCTCGTCTTAGGGCGCGCTTAAAATCCCATTGCGATAAAATCATGGCATCTGCTTTGGCAGCCATTCACAAACAGCCATTTCTACTTCCTTGTTATTGTGTAGTGGGTAACCTTGTATGCGTGATGTAGTGAAATGTGGTTACTTGATTTGTAGAACTATGCAAAGTTTTATATATATTTATATATGTTAGTAGAAAATTTCAAAATTGTAGGCATGATAGAAGTTAGGTTCAGCAGGAAGGCTGTATCATGTGGCATCTTGTAGTACCAGTCATATTGCTTTATATCTGCATACGCTGTAGTAAGTGGGTTAATAGGCGCTGAGCTAGTAGCTTTGGTGAACGCGCGTACAGGCCTGTAGAAACGACGAGTGGCGTCTTTGTGATCCGATTTTCGACGAGTAACACTGCAAATCTAAGGTGCTCAGAGAAAAACTTAACACTAATTTAACAGCTCAGATCTTCCTATTGATAACAGGTGTGTAGTGTGGAGTGTGTAGTGCTTCCATTACTTTAATCGTGAATAAAATAGTTGAGATCGTTTTATTTTCCGGAATTTAGTTAAATATTGAAAACGGGATAATTTTAAATCAGTGGGTGATCCAGCCTTTGAGTTTTTAGGCCCTCTTGTTCAGAAATCCTTGTGGTAATTACGTAGAATCAAACTTTCTTTTGTATGTCTGAGAAAGTAGGGCAGATGAGAATACTTATTTTTGTAAGAAAGATGTAACCAGTGTTCTGTCTGTGTTCCGCTGGGACGTAAGCTTTGGCAAAGATTTAGATATAATCCTAACCCAATTACCTCTTTGATTAAGTTAGATTGATAAGACAGCAAAGGTAAATTTGATTAGAACTCTGAAGTACTAAATTTGTGGGACACTTAACATTTACGATAGTTTAACGTTTGTGAAATTGTGATAACAACCAAAGCAATAAGTGGTGGAAAAACTTTAATATTGTTTGCATGAGCATAGTAAAAGCTATGAGACAGGGTAAGTCTTTAATGGACTGAATGAAGTTTTTTTTTATGATTTAACATTCTCAGAGATGGTGGCAGCGAAAACGTTGAAGTTGTCCTTTTAACAAGGAAGGTAAGGTGTATGTGGTACATTTTACAAGGTTTCCCTAGCAGATCGGTCCTGTAGAAGAAAATCCCACGTCTGTCTAACCGCTCAGTTCTCATGTTAGCTACCAGGAAGATTTTTGGGTATGTGTGTGACTGCACATATTCTTGTTTGCCATGTCTGGTATAGCGATTGATCTCCGCTCTACTAGATTGTTATGTGGTAACAACGAGGAAACTTCGCCATACCACTGCAAATTAGGTGATCTGGTTACGGATGCTGCCAGAGACGCTACACACAGAGTGGCAGCGGGCGCGTTAACCACCCCAGTAGCCACTACAATTGCTTCAGCGGCCCAAACAGTAGCACGAATGGTGCAAATTAACAGTGAAAAGGAACTGCAATCCGAGATGAGATGTGTGGGGATGCATTGTCATTCTCAAGCACCACGTTTTGCGACAGACTGTTTGGAACGATGAAGCGGCCTTAGGGACGTCGCCGACACCACAATATGAGGAAGTGGAGATGTCTATTCGTTAATGGCTGCGAATTCAGGTGCCTATTTTCTACCAAGGCGTAATTTTTTAACTCCTGCCAAGGTGGGATAAAAGTACCAACATTTAGCGAGATATTGCCAGAAGATAATGACACTTCAGATAAACAAATGGGCTACATTTATTACTGTAATCATTTCTCATTCATATGACCTGTGGAACATTATTTATGTAACATCGCATTTACTGCAATGTCCCTAACGTGATTCAGACCAGAATGTCTGTGCGGTGGAGCAGTACACAGTGCAGAGAGCGCGGTCACTGCACGTCGCAGCTGTGGGAATAGGAAAGTGAATGGCACTTCGATGTTTATGTTATTAGTAAACATTCGACCGTTACAAAGCAGAGCTGTAGTTTGAACAGCTTATAACTTGAAACTGAACAATTAGTTTGTGTTCTGGTCAGGCCCGTGGCCAGGGGGAAGCCAGAGAGTGTACTGCACCGTCTACGAATCTGGCTGCACGCACTGGGAGTTCACAGAATATCAAAAACAAACACGCTGGTCAGAAGTGAGCTCCATGCAGACGGTATCACGAAGCCGATCCAAGACAAAGGGCACAGTTGCTATTGTGTGAGAGCGCGAACAGCGGACGATAGACATGTAATAGGTTCACGTGTAATGATTCCAATATCATTCTAGTTAGAATACTGCCTTATAGCGGAAGTGTCGTTACGTTGGTCAGTGTCACAGTGCGTTCCACCTCCGGGAAACTTTTCGTCCGCAGTGGTCCAGAAGCTTCCAATAAGATCGTGATTGTGGCTTGTGTCTGGCATCTTGGGCTACAGTTCGCAAGTTGGCGTCACTTGATATCATCCGCGAAGCATACTACTGGTATACATAAGAACGCTCATTCTCAGAATTATACGTGCATGCAGGATGCTTTGCGCACTGCTATAGAGGGCATTACTTAATTATTTACTTACTTACTCCATGCAGCACACTCGTTCTTGAGAAGCTAACTGGTTATCAGCTAGTCAAGAAATTCCCCGCATTTCACGGAACCCGAAGGTTCATTACCGCACTCATAAGTGCCCGCCACCTGTCCCCATCCTCAGCCTGATCAATCCAACCCATGCAACCCATCCTACTTCCTTAAGATTCATCTTAATATTATACTCCCATCTAGGCCTGGGTCTCCCAAGTGGTCTCTTTCCCTCAGTTTTCCCCACCCAAACCCTGTATACGCCTCGCCTCTCCCCATACGCGCTACATGCCCCGCCCATCTCATTGTTCGATTTTGTAGCCCGAACAATATTGGGTAAGCAGTACAGATCGCTATAGTGGGCACTGCGTAATTCAAGTGTTTATTTTGTGGTCCTGACAAAGGCGCATTTTACGCTTATGCATACATAACATATATATATATATATACATAATAGCATTATACATATATAAACCATGTACGTATGTGAACCCACACTGGGAGCCCCTACAACCACTATGTTCATGGTCCGGCTACTGACCGGGTTCTGTTTATTAGAACAGGGTTGTTTTTGAAGTCTGAAATTTCTGAACATGTCATGAATTAGTTATTGCCACTGTAGATTAATTACCGCAACACTGGATATAAATTCAGCACACGTGTGCGACGTAGTTTTGATATAATACAGTAGGCCTGTCTAGAATTTCTAACAACGATCTACCATAATCGCTAATCATACATTCCGACTTCAGAGAAAATTTACCTCAGCGCAGGCGACAAACACATAACGATTCTACTTGATAAGCTGATAAATTCTGCCAAGTTCACCTGTTCTCTGCGGTTTAGGGAACCCGAATTCTCGTTAGCATATTCATAGGCAAACAACTTCACAACCACCTCACTGTTTTTCCCAGCTACCACATAGCTCAGTATTTTCCAGCTACATTGTTCTACGCAGCTCCCATGTTACGCGTTGACGCATTGTACATGGTTCGCTCATTTCACTCGCCTTGCTTTAATTACGCTGATATTTTTCAGTAACGGGAACTGATAATGAACCTATGCAATGTTACACCTGTCCCGCGCCATGCTACATTTTCTCCCTTGGGTCCAAACACCACCATCTGAACTTCTCTTCTCACCACACCAAGCTATTCTTTTCTTTCCATACGTGAAAGACCAAGTTGTCATCCGCATGAAAATAAAAGTAAAATTACGAACTATCATAATTTAATTCTTAGACCAAATATTCACAGCATAATATTGGCAAGAATTTTATGAATGTAATTTCCTCTTCCTCAAAATAGGGACAGGAAGCGGGCACTTGTAAATGTGGTAATGAACCTTTGGGTTCCATAAAATGCGGAAAACTTCTTGACTAGCTGAAAACCGGTTAGTTTCCCAAGAAAGACTCTGCTCAATGGAATAAGTAAGTAATCTTCAAAGCACAATAGCATATTAACGTCTGATATAACATTCTTCCACAGACCAATGTATTCCTACGATTCTCAGAATAAAGATTTTTTGTTTTCCTAAGAAGCAACAGGAACACTTTTTCTTTTTGTAAAGGGGGTGCTGTTTGCCCTCTGTGAGGCATAAATGCAGACGCGTCAAAAGAGGAATATTCTCAAATTACGTTACAGGCATGTAAAACGCAAAATCTGGAGCGTTCTGTCCAGAGGAAGGCATCAGAAGCAATATTACACCAAATACTGGAAGACACATCGCATGGAATACTGGATGTATACAGGGATTTCTCTAGATGATGTATTCTGGGAACGCATGGAGGGTTACCTTCAGAGGATATATTTTAGGCGCATACGGCTCTTCAAAATAAATTATACGCAGGTATGGGTGGGGGAGTCGTCTCCTCGGGGTTCCTATACAGTATACACGTATACATTAAAAAATGACGCACACAGTAAATATTAAAACAACTCGCAGTTTCTTTTACTGAATAGATCATACCAAAACAAGACAGGCACTGTACGTGTAACGTAACACTGAGGATCGTTCGTGCAACCATTGTTGCCGTTGAAGACAATAAGTATGGCATTCTGAGTGCGTATTTATAGCCTTTGGTATCAAGCATGCAATGCGCATGCGCCGTGTTATATTGTCATCTGTGGCCTGCCCGGCTGTACAATTTTTTTTGCGTTATCTCATAAACGGCACGATTTCCAAAATAAAAAAAAATTAAGTCGTTGAAAATAAAAGTGTGCTTTTTATTTCATCTACATCTTTTGTCTGAAACATTTTTCATTATACGAAGAAATAAGCGTGATGTGATAAAAAAGGTATGTTGGTCTTCACATAAACTACCCGTTATTTTTGTTCGATTGCAATGAAACTTAAATTTTCTCGACAGATTTTCGAAACATATTCAAATACCAAATTTTAATAAAATCCGTCCAGTGGTAGCCGAGTTGTTCCATGCGGAAGGACAGACAGGCGTGATAAAGCTAAAAGTCGGTTTCGCAATTTTGCGAACGTCCATACAAGGATTACGTTTATCTACAATTATCAAATACACTTCGACTTCAGCCTGTTTGTCGCCCAGACCATAAGAAATCGATAATCCCTCTCCAGGTTCCCTCAAGCACGCTTGCATCTACTTCAGCGACAGTATCAGTGGTTTGCTGCTGTAGCTTCTCTACTTCAGTGACAGTATCAGCGGTGTACCGCTCTAGCTTCTCCATTTTGTTTAAATTCCCTTGGTACCCCATGTTCTTGACATATCTAGTCGGTACATCATCTGGAGATTGGGCGGACTATAGGATTGGACCTTCACTGGCGATGAGGCGACCTGGAAATATCCCTTTGAGATAATCTTTAGCCTCCTTTCCCTTGTGCGGAGTATTATTTCGCTAGAAAAAACACTTCTCGGAGGTTAAGCAACTGGGCGACAACATGGTTTTGTAACGCCTGTGGGTAAATAGTTTTGTTGATGAAGAAGACTGATCACACGACACGATCACGCGTGAGTCCGCAAATTGCTGTTAGTGTAGGACTGTTACGCTCCTGCTAGCCCACAGTTTATGAGGCTTTTGAGAGCCCCATACCCAGCGCTGTTTTGGCTGACTCTCCCCCAGACGTGGAAGGTAAATACAATACCCTCTAATAAGCCACTGTCCTCACGCAGTCTTGCCAAAATATCTGTGGACACTGCATAACGTTGGGCCTGAGTCTGTAGAGTTTGAATCTTGTAGGCACGCACTCTCAAGAGCGTGCACGGCACCTTGTGCACGCTTGAGTGTGGTATTTTGAAATTCACGGCTGCGGATTATGCACAAATAATCCTCCAACCCGTTCCAGACACTCAGCTTTTTCAGGAAAATTCCTCCCACAGATGCCGAAATACAGACGAAAAGGTGCATTGTCCTTCAGTTACAGTGCTCTTAACTATTGATCGGTTGCAACCAAACTTAACATGCCTTGTAGCGAACATGCTTGTGTTCCAGTTGTGTACAATCAGGAAAATCCATCCTATGGACGCTGACAAGCAGCCGAGAAGGTACATTACTCTTCAAGTAAAGTGTCTCTAATTATTTTCCTTTCCCAACCGAACTTATAAAATTTGTAGCAAATATGTGTGGAGTGCCTCATATAAATTTTCATGAAAATCGCTCCAGTAGAATCGAACACGGAGCCGAGAAGGTAAATTTCTCTCCAAGTGAAGTGCCCTTGTTTACTGACCGATCGATAACAAAGTAACCCTGTTTGTACCAAGAATTCGCGAAGTGCCAAACATGAATTCGCAGGAAAATTCGTCCCATGAAACCCGTCATAAAGCCGAAAACGTATATTGGTTTTCACATAAAGTGCTCTTAATGAGTGGCTAGTCGGAACCAAACTTACATCGCGTGTAGGGAATGCGCGTGTAGTGACATAAATTCTCATTGCAGTCGCTCCAACAGAAACCTTTTAAAAAAACCCATTCACGACAACCTGCACCTAGACGCTGTCCTGAGCCAGCTGATGCCGGACCACAAGCTCACAGCTTTGAGAGACACTTTAATGTTCTCTTTGTCCAAAGACTTTCCTCATTTCAGGCTCCTGAAATAAAAATATGTAAGAAATTAAAAGAGCGCTCTTAAAATAACCCAGGAATGAATAAATTACGTCTTGGTAAACCAAAACGTATCCCTACACCAGGACTGGTGACTGTAGTGGCAAGGCGACCTTGACCCCGTTCTTCGTGACAGTGGAGCGTCTCTGGTATTGAACGTGTCTGCATAGCTGCCGTCATTCTTAGTGCCCCCGCGGGTGGGGGGGGGGGGCCCCGGGGGACCGCGCGGGGGGCCTAAAAGGCGATTTGGGGGGAAAATGTTGGAGGGGGATTTTGTTTTTT
>Ga0123354_10000783_pt1 | contig 34535 bp, 31 predicted proteins | sample TergutLab28metaG_2_FD_97872 | JGI IMG/M metagenome (GOLD analysis project Ga0123354, IMG submission 97872) | Labiotermes labralis P4 segment gut microbial communities from Petit-Saut dam, French Guiana - Lab288 P4 | ecosystem: Host-associated > Arthropoda: Insects > Digestive system > Gut ... | reverse complement strand
TCTCCACGTTGCGCTCGTCGAAATGGCAGAAAAAGACGATGTTCGGTGAGCAACGCGCTCATTACTCTTTGTTTTCGTTAGGTTGATCAGGGGTAGTTGCTTGCTCTATCGTTTTGAAGAGTGCTGAAGAAAGATGTTGAGCGGCATGTATTTCATCGGTCGTCATCTCTGACGATAATATTTTCTTGTTGCGCATGGCTGGATCATTGCCATTGAGGGAGGCGATGTCATACCACGCATAGCCTTTCTCTCTGTTCTTCTCTGTGCCGAGTCCATTGGCATACATGGTCCCCAGATTTGCCTGCGCCAATTGATATCCATGCAAAGCTGATTTTTGGTACAATGCAAATGCGGCCTGATAATCTATTGCACCACCTATGCCATTGAAAAATAAATAGGCGAGATCATTTTGCGCTTGCGCATTGTCGTTGTCAGCGGCTATTTTTAACCATTTTCTTGATTCATCATAATCCTTGGGGATGTTTTCACCTTTGTAATATTCATATCCGATAATATTCAATGACTCGTCCGAGTATTTCCCATTTTTTGCCGCATTGATCAGAAAAAGAAGTCCTTCTTTCTTGTTGCATCCTGATTCTTTACCGCGATACATGTTCAATCCAACCTTGAATTGAGCATTTTCGTCGCCGGATTTCGCCAGATTAACTTCTTGTTCAGGAGAGTTGCATTGCAACTTTACGGGAGTATCACTTGTGGAGAAAGGTTTGCTGTTATCGGTATTTATTTTTGCATTGTTTTTGGGGGTATGTTTGTTTGGCTTATTGATTGCATCCGGATCAGGTGATTTGTAGACGTAAAAAGACTGTCCGGAAAAGGAGACATCGGGACCTGTGAGCATTATCAACCAGATAAAACATGGAATTAAATTTTTAAGCATAGCTGCGAGCTGATGTTAAAGTTTTTCTCAATCGTTTACCGAATTAGAAAGACCAACCGGAGCGGTATCGCGGCAAGAGCGAACGTTGGGGGTGATTGTCATCAGGCTGGCTGCGGGTAAGGGTATTTTCCTGAAAACGCGTGCAATGTTCTTGGTTAGGGTATAATCCTCCCGGTATTCATTACAAGGTAATTTTTCCTGAAAATGCAAAGAACTTGCTCGATACTGTTACTCAACTGCCCAAAGGAGATGAACGCATGAAACGCTTTTTCATGGCCCTGTCCTTGCTTTTGCGCTTCGCTGTTTCGGCTTAGGCGGAGGAAAAGTTCAAAGATTTCATTTTTAAGGGTCTGTCCAACTATGAGATCACCGCGCAGGTCCAAAATTTCAATCAGCTCACGATCATGGCCACGAAACCTGAAAGCAAAGATATTAGACTCTTTGTAAGACGAGTTAATGTGCCGGTTTGGCCTTGAGTGCAAGAATGGATTTTTTTTTATGATCCCATGAAAAGATGCCTTGCCGGGTATCTGCGTCTTGCGCCGGGCGAACCACCACAAAACTACGATGTGCTCTCCCAAGAGAGCTATGTTCACCAAGGAAAATCAATCGCTGAAAATGACATTGTTCCAGCACGATAATGATCGGAACAGATCAGGATCGCGCCCTTGGCGATGTTTTTTTCGCAATTTTTTTGTGGACATGGCGGGGCAATGCCTCCGGTCAGGAATCAAAGCAAGCGCACGGTCCCAAAAACAAAAAAAATACCCTGAATTTTCAGCATGTTCGGAACAATCGCCAAGGAGTTGAAACGGGTTTGTCTTGCAATATATCGAATTTCTGTTATTTTCCCTTATCTTGATAGCGAGAGCCGTTGTTGACTTCAACTTGAGAGAAATACATTATGCAGACCTCCAAGCTCGTATTCTTTGCAGTAATCGGCTTGGCGATGTTTGAGTTTTCCTTTGGACAACCATGTTATTCCGCGGCGGCAACCACGGCGCCCAAGACATCGCAGGCCTCTCCGAAAATTGCTTCCTCGACGAAATCCGCCACGAAATCCCATGCAATCGTCCGGTCGCACAAGTCCGATTCGTCCCTGACTCTGAAAGGCATAGCCGTCGTCTATTCCGACCGGCTGAACGGACGCAAGACAGCCAGCGGCCAGCGGTTCAGCCAGAAGCAAATGACTGCGGCCCATCGAACCCTGCCGCTCGGCACAAAAGTGCTGGTCACCAATGTCCGGAGCAAGCAATCGGTCGAGGTGGTGATCAACGACCGCGGCCCCTGGCATGCCGACCGCATCATCGACCTCTCAGCCGCCGCAGCGGCGCAAGTAGGGATGCATAAAACCGGAAAAGCCCTCGTGAAGTTGGAAATCCTTTCCGAATCCGCAGTGAAAAACTCGTAGACAGGCGCCGCCAGTCCTCCTCTCTTATTCGTTAAGGGATGCATATGCAAACGTTCATTTTGGCGCGGCTGATTGCCCTTGCCGCTGTTGCCGTTTTTCTCGCCGGTTGTGCTGGCGGGCCACCCGCCGGACAATGGACCACGGACTCGAGAGCCCAGGACTTGTTCGAATCCGGCGTCGTGCTTCCGGACCATGCCTACTATTACATCGGGTCATTCGCGATGCCGGACTCTGTCATCGCCATTGACCGTCGGTTTACCCTGCGGACAAGGGTCTGGGCAGAGACCGACATGACTGAAGCCAAATTAAACGGGTGGCTGCACATGTTCCGGACTGAAAATTATCCTGCTGCCTGTATCTATCGCGGCGGCGTCATTCTCACGCCCGACGGGCGTCGGGCAGGGTATTGGTATTCCCGGAACATCTACAATATCATTTACATGCCTGAGGAAGGCGTCCTCGAAGTGTACCGGCCCCATGCGGACGCCGGCCGGGTCTGTGGGCAGGATATTAACAGTAAATAAGGGTTTTGAGTTCCTTGAAATGCGCTGGCATGACCGGCGGTTGCGCCGCATTGCCGGAAAGCTGAGCCATATCCGGGACCGGAGCGCCCGCACAGCCTCATTTTGGCCATAACGGCCACAAAAGGGGATAGAGGCGCGGCGAAAGGGGGACGAGCCGGCACTGGGTGCGCGCCTTGGTCACGTACTGCTCGAAGAAATCACTTCTGCCGGAACATGACGGCTTGCTTCCGGCGGACCTGCCGCTGTCAGCAGGGCCGGAAACAGTCTTTGACCTGCGGTCTCCCGCCTTTTCCAAGAAAAAATATCCGTTGCCGTGGTTGACAAGCTGCGGCCCTGCGTTATTATGTGCCCCGGATTGCCCCGCAGGGAATGATCGCGCTCTTCCGACGCTTCCCGTGTCCCCATGTCCATGTGTCCGTATGCCATTGCCGGCGCCGCCAGGCGCCTTTCCTGTCTCTGCCCGTATCCGGGCTGTTCGTAAAACCGCTGCCCGCCACCTTTGTCTGCCTGATCGCTTGATCCGACGCCCCTTTGGCCCAGTTTTTCGTTGTATAGGAGATAATTATGATCCTAGTCGACCATCTGACTCGAACTTATGGACCGCATATCGCGGTCGATGATGTCTCTTTTACCATTGGCGCCGGCGAAATTGTCGGCCTTCTCGGCCATAACGGGGCCGGCAAAACCACAATCATGAAAATGCTGACCGGCTTTCTCGAACCGACTGGCGGCGCCATCCGGATCAATGATCTGAAAATGGTCGGTAACCGGCGCGCCATCCAGTCGCTTATCGGCTATCTGCCGGAAAATTGCCCGCTTTATCCGGAAATGACCGTGGCGGGCTACCTCGAGTACCAGGCGATCCTGCACGAGGTCGAGGCTGACCGCATGGGACCGCTGTTGCGCGAGACCCTGGAGTGGACCGCGCTGACCGACAAGGCCGGGCAGCAAATCGCCACCCTGTCGCGCGGTTACCGCCAGCGGGTCGGCGTGGCCCAGGCTATCCTGCATCGTCCGAAAATGCTCATTCTCGACGAACCCACCAACGGCCTCGACCCCACCCAGATTCAGCACATGCGCGGCCTGCTCAGGGATTTGGCCCAGAAATCGACCCTGCTGATCTCGACCCATATTCTCCAGGAGGTGCAGGCGGTCTGCGACCGGGTGATCATCATCCAGCGCGGCCGCAAGGTTGTGGATGCCCGCCTGGCCGAACTGGGCGCCGGACAGCGACTGCTGGTGACAACCGACCGTCAGGCCGGGGCCGATGCCCTGCTCGCCGGAGTGGAAGGGGTGGGCGCGGTCGAGGCCCTGCCCGCCGAAAGCGGCCGATGTTGCTATGCCGTCTCCGGCGCCATGGCCGCGCACGACCTTGCGCCCTTGGTGGCCGCCGCCCTGGTCAATCAGGGACGGCCCCTGTATGGCCTTGCCCCCGAAACGCGTAATTTGGAAAAAATATTCAGTGAAATCAACATGACTGGAGGAAGGGAACAATGAACACCCTGCGCAAGGTCGCCCGCCGGGAGTTGGCCGTCTTTTTCGCCACGCCCGCTGCCTTCATCTTTTTTGGCGCCTTTCTTGCCGCCACTCTGTTCATCTTTTTCTGGGTTGAAACCTTTTTCAGTCGCAATATCGCCGATGTACGGCTGATGTTCGAGTGGATGCCGTTGCTGCTGATTTTTCTTTCGGCCGCCATCACCATGCGGGTCTGGTCGGAGGAGCACCGGGCCGGCACCCTGGAGCCGCTTCTGACCGCACCGGTGGGGCTGCCGACCCTGGTCGGCGGCAAGTTCGTGGCCTGCCTCGGCCTGGTCGCCATCGGCCTGCTGTTGACACTGCCCCTGCCCATTACCATTTCACGGCTCGGTCAGCTCGACTGGGGGCCGGTCTTTGGCGGCTATCTCGCCAGTCTGTGCCTGGCTGGGGCCTATCTTGCCATCGGCCTTTTTGTCAGCGCCCAGTTCAACAGCCAGATCGTCAGCCTGATCGTCACCACCTTGGTTTGCACCGTGCTCTACCTGGTGGGGGCCAACACCCTGACCTCCTTGTTCGGCAGTCAGGTCGGGGACATGCTCAAACTGATCGGCGCCGGTTCCCGGTTCGCCTCCATTACCCGGGGGGTGATCGACCTGCGCGACCTAGCCTACTACCTGAGTCTGACCGGCATTTTCCTGTCCCTCAACGTCTACACCCTGGAACGGCAGCGATGGGCCGGAAACCCGGCCAACAGCGCGCACCGCCGCTGGCGGACACTGACCGGGCTGCTGGTGGCCAACTTTTTTTTGTTGAACCTGTGGCTGGCGCCGCTGGGCATGCTGCGCGCCGATCTGACCCAGGGCCGCATCTATTCGATTTCACCTGCCACCCGATCCTATCTGGCGCGGTTGCAGGAGCCGCTGCTGATTCGCGGCTATTTTTCAGCCCAGACCCATCCGCTCCTTGCCCCTTTGCAGCCACAACTGCGCGATTTGCTGCGTGAGTACGAGGTGGCCGGCGAGGGCAAGGTTAAGGTCGAATTCGTCGATCCCCAGGAAAAGCCGGAATTGGAGCAGGAGGCTGGTGAAAAATATTCCATCCGCCCCGTTCCTTTTCAGACCGCTTCCCGCTACCAGACTGCGGTCACCAACTCCTATTTCGATATCCTGGTCAAGTATGGCGACGAGTTTGTCACCCTCGGCTTCCGGGATCTGATCGAGATTAAGAGCGAGGGCGACACCAAATTGGAGGTGGAGCTCCGCAACCCGGAGCACGACATCACCCGGGCAATCAAGAAAGTGCTCTACAGCTATCAGGGCGGCGGTAACCTCTTTGCGGCCATCAATGGGCCGGTGGTGTTCCACGGCTATTTCTCGCCCGATGCCAGGCTGCCGCAGCAATTGGTCGAATTGAAAAAGTCACTGGACGCGGTCCTGGCCGATTTCAAGCAGCAGGCCGGCGATAAGCTGGCCATCGATTTTGTTGACCCCGATGGAGGCGGCGGCCAACTTGCCGAGCGGTTGGGCAAGGAATTAGGCATGCGGCCGATGGTGGCCGACCTGTTGTCGCCCCAGACGTTTTGGTTCTACATGATCTTGGAGAGCGGCGGCCAGCAGGTGCAGGTTGCCCTGCCCACGGCCCTGGACAAGGCGGCGCTGAAAGCCGCCATCACCGCCGGGCTGAAGCGTTTCTCCAAGGGCATGCTCAGGACCGTGGCCCTGTACACGCCTCAGGCCAATCCGGACATGGCCCAATTCGGCATGCCCAGCCAGGGCAACACCTTTCAATTCCTGCACAACTTCATTGCAGAGGAACACCGGGTCAAACCCGTTGATTTGAGCGCCGGACAGGTGGACCCGGAGGCAGACATCCTGGTGGTGGTCGCCCCTGAACGGCTTCAGGAAAAACAGGTGTTTGCCATCGATCAGTTCCTCATGCAGGGCGGCACCGTGGTCCTGGCCACCGCACCCTTTGACGTGAGTCTCCAAGGGCGGATCAGCGCCGAGGAAAAGAAAAGCGGCCTCGGCGACTGGCTGGCCAGCTACGGCATCAAGATGGAGTCGACCCTGGTGCTCGACCCGCAGAATGCCGCCTTTCCGGTGCCGGTGGAGCGCCAAGCCGGCGGCCTCACCATCCGCGAGACCCATCTGCTCAACTATCCCTATTTCATTGACATCAGGAATGATGGCATGAATCGGGACAGCGGCCTGCTCACCGGCATTGACCAATTGTCCATGACCTGGGCCTCGCCGATCAAGGTAGACGGCGGGCAGGACAAGGGCCGGAGGGTGGTGCGGCTGTTGGAGAGTTCGCAAGAGGCCTGGCTGTCCGATTCCATAGATATTCAGCCCGATTTCAACCAGTACGGCCAGGCCGGCTTTGCCCAAGGTGAACCCGTTGGTCGGCAGTTGCTGGCGATGATGGTGGAAGGCGGCTTTGATTCCTGGTTCAAGGGCAAGACTTCGCCTCTGATCGAGGAGGCAAATCAGCAGGCCGAAAAGGAGAAAAAACGGCAGGCTGCCGCCCAATCCGACCCCAAAAATGGCAAGGACGCCGAGGCGGAGCAAGCCCGGCCCGAAGTGATCGGCCGGGTGCTGGACCGGTCGTCGGATTCGGCCCGGATCATTCTGCTGGCATCCAATACCTTTCTGGCCGACACCAGCCTCGATCTGGCCTCCGGAGCCAGCGGCAGCCGCTATCTCAACCCGCTGCAACTGGTGGCCAACTGCATCGACTGGTCGTTGGAGGACCGCGATCTGCTTTCCATCCGGGGCCGCGGCCACTTCGCCCGGACCCTGCTGCCCATGGACAAGGCGGAACGGATGCGGTGGGAGTATCTCAACTACGGTCTGGCAGCTGTCGGCCTGTTGATCGTCTGGGGGCTGCACCGGACGATCCAGACCAGGTCGCGGCGGCGTGAACTTATGTTGGTCGCCGGGAGGGCATGACCATGAAACGACTGATTTGGGGGTGCTTGATCCTGCTGCTGGTGCAGATCGGGCTGTTGTTGGCGACCCGCTTCATCGACCGCACCGGGACGGCGCGACCGGAAAAGGGAGCCTTGCTCGCCTTCAAGGCGGCCGATGTCAACGAGGTGCTGCTCGAAGATGGCGAAGGGCGCCACCTGGCGCTGAAAAAGGACAAGGACCGATGGCTGTTGCCTGAGGCCGGGTCGTTTCCGGCGGACTCAGCCAGGGTGCAGGACCTGATCGACCAATTGGTCAGCATGGAGCGCGGCTGGCCTGAGGCTACCACCGCCGAGGCGGCCGCCCGCTTCAAGGTGGCGCCGGACCGGTATGTCCGCAAGCTGAATCTGCTCAAGGATGGGACCGCGCTGGCGATCCTTTACTTCGGCACCTCGCCCGGCCTGCGCAAGATCTATCTCAGGGCCGACAACGATCCTGAAATTCAGTCCCTGTCCTTGTCCCAGCACGACCTTGAGGTCAGGACCGACAGTTGGATCGACTCTAGGATCCTCCAACTTAAGCCCGAGCAGATCAAGCGGATCGAATTGCCCGGCCTGCGCTTGGAACGGGGGCAGGACGGCCTGCAACCATCCGATCTTGCGCCCGATGAAGAGGTGGTCAAGGAGCGGCGCGACGCCCTGGTCAACCGGCTTGCAGGCCTGATGGTCAACGGCCTTCTCGGCGCCGAGGCCAAGCCTGAATACGGTCTGTCCACCCCGGAGCTGAAGTGTACTGTGGAACTCGACAACGGTATGGTTGTCGAATATGTCTTCGGTCAGCCGCCGAAGCCGGCGCAACCGGTAAAGAAGGATGCGGCGCCGGCGCTTCCGGCTGACCCGTCGTTGGTGCTCAAGGTGTCCAACCAGGGGCAGTTGTTCCGGGTTGACGGCTGGCAGGTGGACGAATTGAAAAGTGCGTCCCGTTCTTCTCTGGTGCGGGTCAAGACGCCTGTGCAGTCATCCTCGATCGAGCCTTCCCCGATCCCGGCCGGGGGGCAGCCGTCAGGGCCGGCGCAATAGAACCGCATCAGGCAATCGGTGCGCTCTATTTTGTAGTTGCCGGCGGTTTGTTCAGGAGAGCCAGTTCAGGGTGGCGGCCGCCAGGATCAGGTAGCGTCCGGCTTTGGCAATGCTGACGATCAGGAGGAAAACCGGCAGGGGCTCGCGCATGATGCCCGCGGCAACGGTGAGCGGGTCGCCGATGATCGGCGCCCAAGACAACAGCAGCGACCACCTGCCATAGCGCCGGTACCACTGTTGGGTCTGATGCAGCCGCTGCTCGCTCGCCGGAAACCAGGAGCAATGGCGGTATCGCTCGACGTGCCGGCCCAACCACCAGTTGCACGCCGAGCCGAGGATATTGCCGCAGCTTGCCACGACCAGCAGCGCGAAAACCGGATAGTCGCCGGTGAGGAGCAGCCCGACCAGGATCGCTTCCGACTGCATCGGCAGAATGGTGGCGGCCAGAAACGAGGCCAGGAAAAGGCCGGTCAAGGAGGAACTGGCAAGCATGGGCTGTCTCGAGGTTGGGGAAAAGCTCTACCCTCTTCTTGATGGCAGGGGGAACGACAAATGTCTTGCATCAGGCTGCATGGCATGAAAGATCAGGCGGCAGTCAAGGAATCCGCGACCCACGGCTACCGCGTCTTCATCGGGGAGGGCGCCATCGCTGCGCTTGTCTGAGCTTTGCAGCAGAACATCCCGCCAGAGCTTAGCGTCCCTGCGCATCCCGCTCAGGGCGCTTTTTTCGCCGCTTCCGGTCAGTACACGGCTATCCCATGGGCTGGCAGCAGGTCTTGAATTATACGGACATCGTCTGACGCAGCAGTGCCAGCAGACGCGCATTCACCGCCAGCTGCACCTTTTGCCATGATGCCGATGTTGCCGCGTCCAGGCCTCGTTGTCCGTCCAGGCGGCATAACAGGCGCTTGAAAACTCCGCCATAGGCATAAGCCGAAACATCCCCGGTGATGTCGGCCCCGGCCAGTTTGCCGGAGCAAGCCCGGATCACCATTTCAAGATCCTCCAGCCCGAAAACGCCCTGGTCCCAGGTGGTGCGCGCCACCGCCGGGCTGAGTACATCCTTGTCGATAGACAGGTACAGGCAGCCGCTGTCCCGCGCCACAGGCGTGAATGCTGCCACAAGCTCGCCGGCTGAATCGAAACTTCTGGAGTGGGCCCTTCTGCCCAACAGTCCCAGCCAGGCGGCCCGGCGGCCCACGCTCCAATAGAAGAGTTTTTTCCGCACAAAGGGTGCAAGATAATTTTCCCAGGCATGGGCAAGGGTGATGTCCGCCGAGGTGATGCCGATGACGTGGATATGGCGGACGCAGGCAAGCGCTACGGCGTGGCGCACCCAAGAACCGCAGTGCAGGCCGAAGGGATAGCGCATGTTGTCTGGATGGTTGTCGCAGACTACAACATCCAGGCAGCCTGGGACAAGGTCTCTGTGTCGGGCTAGACGCCTGAGCAGATACAGGGAAAGGTGGTGATAATCGCCGCTGCCGGTGAACACGCAGCCGCATTCCAGCGGCATCAGTCCGTCCAGGCGGCTGGCCAGGGCCGCATAATTCCGTAGGGTGCAGCCGAAACGGATGGACTCCTGCCAATCGCTCAAGGGGATGCGCAGTGTATCCGGCGACAGCGGCGGCCCAGAGTCGTCGAAATCCAGAATTACCGGCCGCGCCATGTCCGGCCATATCAGCCCGTTCCTTGCCTGCTTTGTCTTTTCCGGGCCTTCGTTCATGCCGCACCCCGCATCATCTGGCCGTCGGACTCGAAAAAGCGTCGTAGGGGGCGGAGAATGCTCCGCAACAGGGGATTGCGCACCCAGACCAGGTGCCGGGTAAAGGTGAACGAGGCCCCCAGGCTCGCCTTGACCAAGGGGTCGGTCCAGCCCGCGATGTAGGTGTGCAGGCCGTTCCCCAGGGCGAATTCCAGGTTCTCCATCCAACTGATGCAATACAGGTTCAGTTCCCGCGCCAGCGGATAGGTGAAGCCCACATACTTGTCGATCAACATGCCGTTTTGGATCAGGCAGATATTGTACCCGGCAAGCTGTTGCCCATGCCGGTACAGGAAGACCACGCCTTCGATTTCAGGGTGTTGCAGCAGGGCCGAAAAAAATTCCAGACTGAGCAGGTCGAACTGGATCTCGCTTTGCGCAAAAACATCCAGGTACATGGCGTACATCTCTTCCAGAAAGGTGGGATCGACAAACCGCCCATCCCCCAGGCGCACTGTTTCCACCTGAAGCGCGGACCGCTTTTTCAGCTTGCGGCGCACATCCTTTCTGCGACCCGATGAGAGCCTGCCCAGGTATTCGCCGCTGTCCGCAAAGTCAATGCGCACATAGGCCAGGGCCTGGCCTTCCACCTCGATGAACCCTCTACCCGCCGCCAGGGCGGCCAGCCTATCGGCAAAGGCGTTGTCCTCTTCCGGCAAGAGGGGCGAACCGTTGGGCAAATCCTTGAGGATGGTCAGGGTGTGGCCAGCCGCATGTTCTGAAAGCAGATTGTCGATGACGGCTTCCGGCGCAAGGTTTGGCGGCAGCGGCGCATATTCGGTGATGGTGGTCCCGGCGAAACAGGTGTGCAGCCTCAACAACCTTGACCAAGCGCGGAATAAGGGGAGTTTGGTCAGGCGGCGGCGGGCGGTGGGTTCCAAGGTGGTCAGCAGATCGAAGCTGGTTGTAAAAACCGGTAGGCCCAGCCTGTCTGAGCGGCAGGCAAAGTCCTGCGGCGGATGCTGGACAAACAGCCCGGGCAAGGCCGAAGGCTCCGGCAAATTGCGGAAGGCGACAGGCGCATTCGAGCTCACAGGCTGCTCCTCAAGGCTTGGACGATCAGGGTGAAGGTGGCGTTATCCAGCCAATGGGTGTTGGAGACGGTGAGCAATCTGTCTGCCAGGTCCCGTGCGTTGGGGTAGCCCGGTGAGTCGTGTCCCGCCAGGATCGGGGCCATAAATGGATAGTCCGGCAAGGCATGGGCAAAGAGCTTGGACACGCCGTTGCCGGAACGCCAAAGGGTGTGCAGGGCGCGGTCCCGTTGCCCTTTGCCGGGCATGAGCACCATGAAGAAGGGCCATGCCCCGTTTGTTCCCGGACGATCGCCAATGACCAAGACGCCGGGCAGTTCGGCCAGTTGCCCGCGTCGGCGCATGGCCCGCCAACGCCCTTCTTCCAGAAAGCTGGGCAGGCGGAACAGTCCGTTGGCCGCCACGCGCAAGCGCAACGCATCCAGGCTGTGCAGGGGTATGTCCGCCAGGGTGAAGACATCGCCCACCGCCGTGGCCTCGTCGCCCGCATCCAAGTGTTTGCGCAGGTTGCGTCCATAGGCCAGCCGGAGGCCGGAGGGGGTGTACAACAGCCCATACCCCAGCAGTTCCAGGTTGCGGCGTAGGGTCCAGCCCAGATCGGGTCGCAGCGTCTTTCTCGCCACGGCCGCCAGTTCCACCCGCAGTTGGGGGTCGCGGCTGACCAGGATGCCGCCTTCGTAGGTGGTCAGACCCTTGCCGGCCGCCAGGCTGAAAAAACCGACATCACCCCGCAAGCCGACGGTCTGGTCCTCTTCCGCGAAGGCCCCGAGGGCTTGGGCCGCGTCTTCGATGACAAAAGCGCCGTACCGCTCGGCAACAGCCTGGGCCGCCCGGACATCCGCCACGCGGCCGCCCAGGTGAGTGGGGATGACGGCCAGGGTGCGCTCATCGCACAGGCTGTCTAATTGTTGCAGGTCAAGATCGCTGCCGCCGGCAACGGTATCGCAAGCGATGGCGCGCAAACCAGAAACCAGGCATGTGGCCAGAGGCACCAGGGGGCAGTTGTAGGCGGGCGCAATGACGGCATTCCTGTTCGGGTGGCGTTGGTGCAGGGTCTTCAGGGCGACCACCAGAGCGGCGGTGCCGGAACAGGTCATGATCGGGTCCGGCAGGCCGGGCCATTGCGTAAGGCCTTCGGCAAAAGACAGGCCGGGCTTGTGCAGATAATCGCTCCAGGTCAGGGGCAATCCTGCCGTGGGCGGCAGTTCACGCCCGACTCTCGCCTTGGGCGGCATCCTGTCCATGTTCTTCTCCGACGACGCTTTCACCTTTGGCAAGGCAGAGCACTCCGAGCACAATCAACAGGCCGCCTGCCATCTTGGACAGGGTGAGCGGCTCATGGAAGAGCCAGACGGAAAAAATGGTCACAGTGACCAACTCCAGGTGCGAGGCGGCAAAGGCGGGACCGATGGGCGCGTAGCGCAGCAGGGTCATCCAGGAGACAAAGGAACATAAATATCCGACCATCGCGCCATACGACCAGGGGCTTGTCGCAATCCGCAGCACCCAGTCCACATCGAACGCCAGCGGCTCGGCAGCCGTACCAGCGAATTTGAAGCAGATCTGCGCCAGGGTGTCCGAGGCCATCAAGCACAAAAAACCGATCAGATAGAACCGCTTCATACGCCAAGTCCCACCAGAATAACGCCGGCGGTGATCAGCAGCATGCCAGCCATGCGCCAGGCCGTGAGGCATTCCTTGAACACCAGCCGCCCGGCGATCATCAGGACCACGATGTTGATCGAGCCGAGCATCACCCCGGCGGCTAGGGGCACCTGCGACAAAAAGGCCGCCCAGACAAAGAATTCGCCGGTGTAGCAGATAACCCCAGCCCAGAGCCAGGGGCTGCGAGCCATGTGCTTCCAATGGCTGAAGGCGTCCAGGTCAAGGCCATGGCCGGCCGCGGCCTTGAAGGCCAGGTGTCCGAAGGTGTCCATGGACATGTTCAGCATCCAAAGGAAGACAGCCAGCGCCGTCATGCCGGCTCCGCAACCGCCGAGCGCGCATTCCGGCGGTTTGCATCTTCTGGCGGAACGGGTACGGGCTCCTTGGCGGCCGCGGTCAGTTCCGCGTACTCTTCCGTTTCCAGGTGGCCTTGGAAGAAGCGGGCCGTGGCGTCGGCCACCAGGTGCCGTTCCTGGTCCACAGTGACCATGTGGTAGCTGTCGTACAGCCTGAGCAGTTCCGTGGGGCCGGCCAGGCGGCGTTGCATGTACAGGGCGTTTTTGCGCAGCCCGGCGATATCGTCGTTGTCGGCGTGCACAATCAGAGCCGGCGTCCTGATGGACGGAAATTTCTCTTTCACCGCATCCACCATGCGCCACAGTTCCCGGACAATGACGCCCGGCGTATGGGTGTGGCCGGCGGTGGCGGTGTCGCCGCTCTTCAGCTTGGCCACGATGCGCCGGCGCAGATGTTCATTTTTTATGCCATAGGGAAAGGTTTCCGTAAAATGGTAACGCTTGCCGACATACGGCAGGCGCAAGACCAGGGGCAACAGGAAACTGAGCTTGGGGATGCTCCATCCGTCCCAGGTCAGGGTGGTTGAATACAGGGCCATGCCACGCACCAGGGAGGGGTAGAGGTCCGCCAGATACAGACTGAGCACGGCTCCGGCGGACAACCCGCCCACAAAGGTCACGTCCGAGTGCTCCCGCAGCCGCAGCAGCGCCTGTTCCGCGCTGGCCGCCCAGTCTCGCCAGCGGGTGGCCAGGAGGTCTTGTTCCGTGCCGCAGTGTCCGGCCAGCACTGGGCAGGATACGGTGAAGCCGTACTTGTTCAGGCGCTTGGCCACACTGAGCATTTCCATGGGCGTGCCGGTCAGGCCGTGCACCAGCAGGATGCCGGTCCGACTGCCGGGAAAAAAATGGCCGCTCTGTTCGATACCTTGCATCGTTTTCTCCAGGCTATTACCGCGTGACCCGGCGCAGAAGTTCATCGAGCAGGCGCATGGCCAGATCGATTTCCTCCCGCGTGATGTGCAAAGAGGGGGCAAAGGTGATGACGTTCTTGTAATAGCCGCCCACGTCCAGCACCAGGCCATAGGTTTTGCCGTCAACTTCGATGTCGCCCTTGATGCCTTCATCCACGATGCGGTCCAGCATGGCCTTGTCGGGGGTGAAGCCGTCGGCGGCGCAAATCTCCGCTCGCAGCGCCAGCCCTAGCCCATCCACATCGCCGATGATCGGGTAGCGGGATTGAAGTTCCCGCAGTCCGCTGAGAAAATAGGCCCCCTGTTGGTTCACGCTTTGTTCATAGTCGCCTTCAGCCAGCATCTGCATGGTTTCCAAGGCCACAGCCGTGCCCAGCGGGTTGCTGGCAAACGTGGAATGGGTGGAGCCGCAGGGGAAGACCTGGGGATTGATGAGCGCCTCGCGCGCCCAGATGCCGGCCAGGGGGTTGAGCCCATTGGTCATGGCCTTGCCGAAGACCACCACGTCCGGCTTTATCCCGAAGTTCGAAAGCCCCCAGAGCTTGCCGGTGCGGTAAAAGCCCATCTGGATCTCATCGTCCACCAACAGGATATTGCGCTCCTCCAGAATCCGCTTGAATCTGGGGTAGTAGTCTTTGGGGGGAATCACATAGCCACCGGTGCCCTGGATGCACTCGATATAGAAGGCGGCGTATTCGGCCTCGCCGCCGCCGGGCGCCTTGGGGTCCCACAGGCCATAATATTCTGTTTCAAATAACCGCTCAAACTGGCTTAAGCAGTACAGTTCGCAGTCATCGCGACGTTTCTTGTACGGGCAGCGGAAGCAGTAGGGGAAGGGAATAAACAGGCCCCGGTCGCCAAAATGTCCGTACCGCCTGCGGTAGCGGTAGGACGAGGTGATGGCCGAAGCTCCCAGGGTACGACCGTGGTAGCCGCCCTCAAAGGCCAGCATCAGACTTTTGCCCTTGCTGGCGTTGCGAACCAGTTTCAGTGAATCTTCAATGGACTGGGAGCCGCCCACATTGAAATGCACGCGACCGTCCTCGTCCCAGATCTTTTTCATGGCCCTGCACAGTATGGCCGCCAGCTCCACTTTTTCCCTATGCAGATATTGCGAGGCAACCTGCGGTAGGGTGTCGATCTGGCGCTTCAAGGCATTGTTCAAGCGCTCGTTGCCATAGCCGAAGTTCACAGCCGAATACCACATCTGCAAGTCCAGATAGGGCGTATCGTTGGCATCGTATAGAAAAGAACCGGCACAGCCGGTGAACAGCTTGGGCGGTTCCAGATAGTGTACGGTGTCTCCGTGGGAGCAGTATCGGGCTTCCTCACGGAGCAGTGCTTGTTCGTCAACTGCGGGTTGTTTCACGCTTTCCTCCGGGTTGTTGGTTGGTCAATGGGTTCAGAATGGTTGGATGGATCAAGCCGCGCGGGCTTCCGCCGGCGTGGTTGCGGCAGGGGCATGCCGCGTGATTTTTTCCAGGCAGGTGGCGACATCGTGGAAATCCGCAAAGATCAGGTGGGGATAGCCGTCTGTTTCGCAGTGTTGTTGCAGTTTTTTGCCTTGTCTGGCCAACACCAATGCGGACACGCCGGCAACGCAGCAGTCGGAATGTCCGTCGCCAATCAGCAGGATCTTGCCGCCCATGGCTTTGCCCACTGCGCACTTGCACACGCCGGAGGCGCATCCTGCTATACCGTAAGGAAATTCCAGCCGGTATGTGGATTCGTCCAGGCAGCGCAGGCGATTGGCGATAATCGGCATGGCGCTTACGCCATGCCGGGAGAGAATGCGCCTGATGGCGTAGTCTAGACCGTCGCTGACCACGGTGAGACTGATGCCTTGGGACGCGCAGTTGTGCGCAAAGTCCACAAAACCATCCACCACCGGAACAGTGTCCAGAAAACCATCCAGCACATGGCGTGGGACATTGAGCAACCGGACCTGCCGGTCCATGCACTCCCGCGCGGTGATCTTACCGCCCAACCACTGCTCTTCCACATCTTCCCAGGAAGGATGGGCGAACCGCTGCAAGAGCGCGTCTGTCACGTCAAAGGGCGTGATGGTGCCGTCAAAATCGCAGATAATGCGCCAATCTTCCGGTCCCTGGTCTGATGCTGTCTTTTGCGTGATCATGTGGTGTGCCTGCTGGTATACAATTTGTCGGCTGTATAGCAAGGCGTGTGCCATTGGCGAACTCCTGTTGCATGCCGGACAAGTTCGCTTGCTAGCGATAAAAGAGGCATCCTGTCTGAGGATTGACCAGCTGACGAGTCTTCGAGTTGCAATCGGCGAGCTGCAAAAAATGTAGCTTGCAGCACAAAATGATGGTATTCCCTTGTGACAGAGAGACGCCCATGAACCCCTTGCATCATTTCAGAAAATCACTGGCAACCAAACTGGTGCTGGCCTTCATGCTGGTGGCCGCCCTGCCGATGCTTGCGGCCAGCCATGTAGCCACAAGGCTGGTGAATAAAACGGCTAACGAGAATATAGGGCGCTGGCTGCATGAGGCTTCCCAATACCTGTTTCACACCATTGACGAAACAGCAACGGAGATAGCAGCCGCGTACACCATACTATCTCCGCGTTTCGCTCAACCGGTCGTTTCTTTTACCCCTGAAGAGCTGGAAGCGCTGACTAATGTGGATGCCGACTGCATTGTGCTGCGGGACCAGGCCGGGGGCATTCTCTTTGCCACCCCTTCCCTGCAATCATTGTCGGAAACCCCGCTCTTTCCAGGCAGCAGGTTCCACTGGGCAACCATGCAAAACGGGGCAAAAGAACTGATCATCGTGGTCCAGCGCATGATAACCGCAGAGGACGGTAGCGAGCGTAGGCTGGATTTGGGTAGTCAGTTCAGTATTCGGCTTTCGGAGTCCGGCAGCGCCGAGCCGCTGGAATTACGCATATTCCTGCCCGGTGATTCGGGATTCCAGCAGGAATACGCTTCAGCGTCCGCCCCCCCCTATGTGCTCCCTGCCGCCGCAATTGAGGCTCTGCAAGCCGGGGCCGCGGAGTATGCCATTTCCAATGCCGACTGGACGGACAGCCTGCCTGACCAATACTTTTTACTGACCCCGGTAAGAAACGAGCAGGGCGCCATTCTGGCGATTTTCGTCGTTTCCGCCCACCTGCTTGCGGACGAAGGCATCAATTTCGGCTATTTTACGTTGTTCTGGTCTTTCTTCGCCGGCGGTATCCTGTTGTCCGGCTGTATCGGCTATGTGTTGGCCCGACGGTTGACCAGGCCCATACGGCGATTGAACGAGGGTGTCCGGGAAATTGCCTCCGGCAATTTCACCGGCTGGGTCGCGCCATCAGGCAACGACGAGGTTGCGGAACTTTCCGACAGCTTCAACATCATGGCCGGGCAACTGGAACTCATGCAGCGCGAGAACGTGCAATCGGCCAGGCATGAGCGGTCCCGCATGTTGGGCGAAATAGCGCTGGGCTTTGCCCATGAGATTCGCAACCCGCTGCTGGTGATTAAGACATCCGCCGAACTGGTGTACGGCAAACTGCCTGAGAATGGCAAGGAATCCCGGCTGCTGGGCCTGGCGATTGAAGAGGTCGGCCGCATTGACAGCCTCATTGCGGAGTTTTTATCCTTTGCCAAGCCGACTCCCTTTACGCCGACCGTTTTCCGGCTCGATACGCTGGCCCAGGATGTGCTGGAGCTGAGCGCGGCTGAATTCACGGCAAAAGGCATTGCCTGTTCATTCATCAACGCCACGCCCAACGCTCAGGAGGTGCGTGTTCTGGGTGAGGAGAACAAGATCCGCCAGGCCCTGCTCAATCTGGTGCTGAATAGTGCGGAAGCCATGCCGGGAGGCGGCAGCCTGACCGTGCGGCTGTACCACTCTGAAGCGCAGGACCGGATCTGCCTTGAGGTGGCGGATACTGGTACGGGCATTCCGGAAGACTTGCTGTCCACCATGCACCTGCCGTTCATTTCCACCAAAAAAAGCGGGTTAGGACTGGGACTGGCCAAGACCTATGCCATCATTGAGGAGCACGGCGGCAGCATCACCTGTACGAGCGTGCCCGGCCAGGGAACAACCTTCACTGTCTGCCTGAACAGTTGACAGGCGATAGAGAGCGGAACAACATGCAGACGATCCTGATTGTCGACGATGAGGCCAAACTGCTGGAGGTGCTTTCCGTGGCCCTGGAAAATATGGGCTACAACCCCATTACCGCAGCCTCTGTCGAGGAGGCGCTGGCGGTGCTGCGGGAACAGGAAGTGCACCTGGTTCTCAGCGATTTGCGCCTGCCCGGCTTGAGCGGACGCGACCTTCTGGAAAAGGTGAAGCGTTTTGAACCAGGGCTGCCGGTGGTGATCATGACCGCCTATGCCGCCTTGAAGGTTGCGGTGGAGATCATCAAGGAAGGGGCCTTTGACTATATCGTCAAACCCTTTGATCTGGGCTCCCTTGAGGCGACCGTGGCCCTTGCCCTGCGTTTCAACGCGCTGAGCACCGATAACAAGCAGTTGCGCCAGGAGTTGGGCAAGACCTTCAGCGACCGGAATTTCATCGGCCACAGCCTGGCGATCCAGGCTGTGCGGCAGAGCATCCGCGAAGTCAGCGCCAGTGCCGCTAACGTGCTCATTACCGGAGAATCCGGCACCGGCAAGGAGGTGGTGGCCAAGGCCATCCATTATAACGGCCCCCGGTCCTCGGCGCCGTTCGTCACCGTGAATTGCGCCGCCATCCCTGAATCTCTACTGGAAAGCGAACTCTTCGGTCACGTCAAGGGGGCCTTCACCGGCGCCACTGCCAACCGGTCCGGACGCTTTGTCCAGGCCGATTCCGGCACCCTTTTCCTGGATGAAATCGGCGACATGCCCTTATCGCTACAGGCGAAGATCCTGCGCTGCATCCAGGAAAAAACCGTCGAGCCGGTGGGCGCGAGCGCATCCCGCAAGGTGGATGTGCGCATCATCGCGGCGACCAACCAGGATCTGGCCGCGGCCATCAGCCGGGGAGGATTCCGCCAGGACCTCTACTACCGCCTGAACGTCTACCCTATCACTCTGCCGCCTTTACGGGAGCATCCCGAAGACATTCCACTTCTGCTCGAGCACTTTGCCAAAAAATTCGCCACTGAAATGGGCAAAAATCTCATCTTCTTCACCCCAGAGGCTCTCCGGGCCCTGCAGGTCTATTCCTGGCCCGGTAATGTCAGGGAACTGGAGAACCGCGTCGAGCGGTTGTTCATTGTCGCCCCTGGCGGCACGATCACGCCGGAAATGCTTGCAGCCGGCTTTGCTGCCGGCGATATCCAAGAGACCCGTGACCCTGCCGCCGTTGCCGGGCGGACGGTCTTTCCCCTTGACCTGTCCCGGCGGCTGGAAGATATGGAGCGCCATCTCATCATGCAGGCCTTGGAAGAGGCGGGAGGGGTGCAGGTCAAGGCCGCTGAATTGTTGCAGATCTCTGAGCGCAGTATCTGGCATCGCATCAAAAAGCTTGGGATCGCCATCGTCCATAAAAAGGAGTTGGTCTGACATGGAACAATCCGCATCGTTGCGCCTGCTCCCCTTTATCCTTGGGCAGTCCGGGAACCGTGTCGGGTTGCTGGTTGCGTTTTTTCTGGCCGCCGTTGTCCAGACGGCTACCGCTGCCGAGGTTGCCGTTGGGATAGGCGGCAACGTGACGTTCGCGCCCTACAAGCGCTATGACACCCAATGGACCCCCTTGCCCATGATCGATCTGGACAGCGATTATGCGTATATCAGGGGGACCGCTGTGGGAGTGAAAATCTGCAATCTGGATTTTCTTGAAGTCTCGATCTTCGGCGCCTATGACGCCACCAGCTTCAATGCCACGGATACATCTGAAGCCCAGTTGCGCCTGCTGCATGACAGGGACGCCAGCGTGGCGGCGGGCATGGAAGTCCGTCTGACCACCCCGTACGGCATGCTGCGCGCCAACGCGGCCCGGGATATTCTGGGCAACAGCAACGGCTGGAATGGGGCGCTGAGCTATGCGTATTCCATGGAATTCGGGCCGCTGGAGATCATACCGACGGTCGGGGTGTACTGGTCGGACAGCCGATATATCAGCTATTATTATGGGATAAGCGGCCAGGGGGCGAGCAAAAGCGGGCTTACGCCCCATGATCCCGGCGGGGAGAGTTCGCCGTATCTCGGCCTCACGCTGAGCCACAGCCTCACCGACGCCTGGGATATCTTCTGCAGCGGCGAGATCGTCTTTCTTGGCGGCAACATCCAGGACAGTCCCATGGTGGGTAGATCCCAGACCCGGAGCCTGACGGCAGGCATCATGTACACCTTCTGACCGCGCATAGCCATCTTTCGCATGTGGTTTATCGCCTTCTGCCCGGCAGCTTCACTGTAATGGTATATTAGATCGCCATGCTTTGTTTGGCGTGGTGTTTTCCGGCAATGGAAGATCTCCTGCGGTGCAACCAATACTGCGGTGCAACCAATACGCGCTCATTGAACCAGTTTGCAGGAAGGGCGCCCGCCCCGTACACACTTGATGCCGGGTGCGCATCTCGGCTGCGGGCAAGGTTTGGCTCAACAGTATACCTCTCAAGGAGTATGACATGCCGGGAGCATACGCCCATCTAACCATGGCGTCGCTGCTGAACAGCCCCAATGCGCTGACCGGGCTTGGCGAGCTGTCAAAACAAGAGCTTGCCCCGCTGTTGCTGCACATTGACATACTCCTCCACCTGAAGGAATGGAATTCTGAGATCAGCTAAGCCAGCCGGATGAGACCGGTCTTACAGCTTTTTCCTCACGAGCCGATGCCCCGACCCTGTGAATATTGGCTCTTCGTCATTTGGTGTGGAATTCATCTGGAACTCTGAGGCCCAAATAGAGCGATGGCAATGCCGCTCAATGGAACAATCTGAGCGTAACGGCATGTCTCTCTTTGTTTTTATAAAAAGCAACGAGGCGACCGACTGAAAAGGTCTTGTTGCTTACGGTCACCGCCAACTCTTGTCAACATGCTGTTCTTCTATGATTTTTTTTCTTTTTTGTGCGGATTTGATCCCTGTATTGATCAAATCCGCACAAAACGACTAAGAACCATGCTTTTTCCGCTGTCTCAACTTCATTGTGTACGAGGATAGTTTCGTGAAACCGCCGCCGTCGTCTCCATCCGATTTGCGGGTCAGGCTTGGCCGGCGTTTCCGCAAGCAACAAGAGTTTTCCGCTGGATATGCGCCGTTGTATTCCCGGCTGTTCGGTCTGGTGGCCGACTGGCTGGCCGCAGTTCCGGGTAAGGATACTTTGGCGGACTGGTTGGTGCATGCGGGCGCGGGCCGATCTTCGTTCGATGTGCCCCTGCTCCTGCTGGCGGGGCTCCATCGGGATATCCTGACTGGACGGCCCGAAGTGGCCGAGTTGGCGCACTATTATCCGACCGTGCAAGGCGCCTGGCCGAGCCATGGCAACAGGCTGGTCTCCTGTTTCCGCGCCGCCATCGAAGCCAGGCGGGAGGCGCTGGCCGAATTCATCGCCATGGCCCAGGTGCAGACCAACGAGACGGCCCGCGGGCTTTGCTGGCTGCTGCCGGCAAGCATAACCGGCTGGCCGGCGCTGCACCTGGTGGATTTGGGCGCCAGCGCCGGACTCAATCTGGTGGCGGACTGGCGGCATTTCGGGGTCATTGGCGAAAGTGACGGCCAAACCCTGTTAGAGCTTGGCAGCGGCGCCTCGCCCCAATTCCTGGTACGCAGCGAAGGGACGCCGCTGCCGCCGGTCCAAGCGGTTTGTCCCACAATCCAATCGCGTGTTGGTTGTGATCTTGCTCCGCTCATCCTCCGCTCGCCGGCTGAAGAACAAACCCTGGCCGCTTTTGTTTGGGGCGACCATCCTGAACGGCTGCACCAGCTCCGCGCTGGCGTCGCGGCTCTGCATGCGGTCAATCGTTCGCCCTCGCCGGTTCGCCTTTTCCCGGCTGACTTGCCCGCCGACCTGCCCCGGTTTCTGACCGATCGGGTTGACCGGTTGCCCGATGCACCCGTCATACTTTACAATACCTACCTGACCGCCTATTTGGTCGATAAGGGGGCCGCGCTGCGCCCGTCCCTGGCAGCCTGGGCCTCGCAACACCCATGGCCCGTGCTCTGGCTGCAATGGGAGCCATTGCGGGGCAACCCTGAGCCGCCGGACTTCGGCTGGATCGGCTGGACCGCCGATCTGTGGCAGGGCGGCAAGCACCGATCTTGGCAGTTGGCCTGGGTCCATCCCCATGGCGCCCGCATCGTTTGGACGCCGGAAATAGCCGATTGGCTCGCCTTCTGGCAAGATTGAGGGGGGAGCAAAGACTCACCTCAACCGAACAGGTGAACCAATACAAGCATTATTCTCCATGAGATTGCCAGAAGAACTCGCGATACAGCTTAAAGAATTGGCTGAAGCAAAAGGAAGGACAAAGAGTTTTCTTGCGGTGCAGGCGTTACAAGATTTTTGGAAAGAGTCCTGACAGCTAGCTGAAATTAAAAAGGAATTCAATAGACAGATCAAGGCGATTTTGCCAGTGGCGAAGATATGAGTTTATATAAAAAATGGAAAATCCGCTGCAAGTGAAGTTCACCAAAAAAGCTGCACAAAATCTTGATGATATATTTTGCGTGTTCCATACGAGTCAAAAGCGCCCAAAAAATGATGAAATCATCAAGCTCTGCTGAACCCCTACCTTCATGAAACGGCCCGCATTTGATCGTTCCCACGTTCTGGCGTGGAAACACAAGCCTGATTGAATCAAAAATTCCAGTTTTTTTGTCTGTTGCCGGAAAATTCAGCCTCGGTCTCCTCGCCGGTGCAACCGCTCCCGGTCGTCCGTTTTCATCTGTATGTCGCGGGCAAAAAAAAATCCCCGGTCGGAAGACCCGGCCGGGGAAGAGATGCTGCTAAGGTGTTACGGCAATTAGAATTTGAAGCGGACCGAAAGCACCACGTTGTGACCGTTGATGCTGTCAGCCAGGTCGGTGTCGGCCACGCCCAGGTACTCGTAGCCCAGATCAGCGGCGACCTGATCGGTGAAATTATAGGTTACACCCGCACCCGCCTTGTAGGCAAAAACGTTGTCGCTACCATCCCATATCTTGTAGTTGGGGCCGACCTGGGATCCGTCGTAGTTGTTGTACACGGCCACTGTGCCATCAATGTCAAACTTGGCATAACCAACACCGGCCATGAAGTAGATCGAAAAGGCGTCGACTATCGGCAGTTCGTAGTAGCCATTGAGGAAGACCGTGGTGATGTCCACGTTGCCGTCAATAAGCCTTAGGGATTGGCCATAATAATAAGGTGGAACGATATTGGTGTCATTAAGTAAGGTTTTATCTTCAAGATTGCCGCCCTGCTTGGCCACCTCGACCTCAGCCCGGAACTTGCCCAAGGCCTGATACATGGCGAACTCGTGGCCAAAGGCGATGGCGCCGCCCCAACCGGCGTCGGAATCGACATCAACGCTGTTAAGACCTGGAGGACCATTGAGCTTCTGCTCAGTCCAGGCGGCCCGAGCGCCAAGACGCACATACCAGTAATCGTTAAAGGCCTTCTCCAGGTCGGTGATCCGGCCCTCATGGTTCTGCAGTTGCTTGCCGTAGACGCCCAACTGCTCGTTCTGCTGGGCCTGGGAAGATTGCAGATCGTCGATCTGGTTCTGGCATGCTTCCGGACAACCGGGCCCCATTTTCTTGCCGGGGCCGCCTGCCAGAGCAACGCCTGCGGTCAAAACGAATGCGGATGCCACTATGACATTCAGTGCTTTTTTCATATTCTTCTCTCCTGTTGTGGTTGGCGCTGTGTTTGCATGGGGCGTTATTGTCCGAGAAGTGCAATAATTGCCATGAATCCTGAGCTTTTCTAATTGGTTATCAATATAATAAAAGAACATGATGCTGGCAATACCTTGGAGGCAAAAAAATACAAATTTTTGAACGAACAGGAGGGTTTTGTTGATAATTTATTATTTTTATTAAATTAATTTAAATTAAAAAAATTGGACTTTTGGGTATGGTTCTGTAGGGCTGGCATCCTGCCGCCCCTTGCTCGGCATGATGCTGTCTGTGTCAACCGTGATATTTGCATATATTGCGGACAGCGCCGCTCTTTCCTTTTCTGCAATTTTCCCAATCATGTTCAGGTGGGGGCCGCTAGAATGCCGCATCTTTGGGTGTGACCCAAAGGGTATTTTTTTGCATCATCAAGTTTCACCAATTCGACATCAACATTGCGATATTAAAGCTGACATTGTGGGGAGCATCCCGACATCAAATCGCGTAGGGGGTGCTGATTCTCCGGCTGGACCTGCCTTTTCGACCTATAATGGGGCGCAGCGATGGTGGCAATCCATTATTTTCAACAGCATGGATTTGCTTCCCGCCACGCTCCGCTCGCGGTTCGCAATGACGGAGACTGTTAGAGAGATTTCGATTGAGAAATTGTATAAGGGGCGGCCCGGCGGAGCGTCCCCTTGCAGTGGGATGGTCGCGGGCAAAAAAAATCCCCGGCCGGAGGACCCGGCCGGGGAAGAGGTGCTTTTAATGGTAAGGCAATTAGAATTTAAAGCGGACTGAAAGGACCACGTTGTGACCGTTGATGTTGTCAGCGAGGTCGGTGTCGGCCACGCCCAGGTACTCGTAGCCCAGATCAGCGGCGATCTGATCGGTAAAGTTGTAGGTCACGCCCAGGCCTGCCTTGTAGGCAAAGACGTTGTCGCTGCCATTTGCAGAGTTCCAACCCGTAGGCTGGCGACCATCAACATTATAATAGATGGTAGCATCTTGATCATATTTGGCATAGCCAATACCGGCCATGAAATAGATCGAGAAGGCGTCAGCGATCGGCAGTTCATAGTAACCGTTGAGGAATACCGTGGAGATATCCGCGCTACCATCCACATACAATGCATCGTTGGCAGCAAAGTTACCATCAAAATTCGCTTTCTGCTTGGCCAACTCGATCTCCGCCCGGAATTTACCCAAGGCCTGATACATGCTGAACTCACGTCCAAAAGCGATGGCGCCGCCCCAGCCGACGTCTGAACCCATGTCGTCGGTTGGGATCATGGTGGCCAGCTTAGGCTTTTGGGTCGTCCAAGCGGCCCGGGCGCTGAGACGCACGTACCAATAATCGTTGAAGGCCTTCTCCAGGTCGGTGATCCGGCCCTCATGATTCTGCAGTTGCTTGCTGTGGGCGTCCAACTGCTCGTTCTGCTGGGCCTGGGAAGATTGCAGGTCGTCGATCTGCTTCTGGCATGCTTCCGGACAACCGGGACCCATTTTCTTACCGGGGCCGCCTGCCAGAGCAACGCCAGCGGTCAGAACGAATGCGGTTGCCGCCATGACACTCAATACTTTTTTCATATTCCTTTCTCCTGTTTTGTGTTGTGCTATGTCTGCATGGGCTTTATTGCCCGAGAAGTACAATAACAGCCATGAATCCTGAGCTTCTTCTTTAGCCCCAATATAACAAAGGAACATGAGGCTGGCAATACCTTGGATGTAAAAAAATACAAAATTTTGAACGCCCGAGAGGGATTTTTTAAATAATTCATTGTTTTTGTTTGAATAATTTGAAAGAAAAAAATTTGACTTTTTGGTGTGGCCAAGGCCCCTCCCGCAGGGGTGCTAAGGGCGTTTCTTTCGCGCCATCAAGTTGCTGTGGCGAAAGCGGCCAAGCCAGCTGCTTGACGAAGAACGCAAGGTTCGCTAAAAAAGAGGGGGGACAGGGCGCGTATGCGCTTGGCGAACAACAGCAAGACGTTCTATTGAGAGGAATTGAGAGAACAGGTGATTGTCGCAACCGGAATAGAGCGGCTTGGCCGCGGGGACCAGCCCTCCCTGGCCGGCAGACGGCTGGGGCTGCTGGTGAACCAGGCCTCGACCGACCGCCATTTTGTCCATGGCCGCGATCTGGTGCGCGCGGCCTATCCTGGCCAGTTGACTTGCCTTTTTTCGCCGCAGCACGGTTTTTTCAGCGAAAAGCAGGATAATATGATCGAGTCTGACCACGGGGTCGACACGGTGACCGGCCTGCCGGTGTATTCGCTCTACGGCGAGACCCGCAAGCCCCATCCGTCGATGTTGGCCGATATCGATGTCCTGCTGGTCGATCTGATCGACGTCGGCGCCCGGGTCTACACCTTTATCTGGACCGTGGTCCATTGCCTGGAAGTTGCGGCGGCGACCGGCATCAAGGTGGTGGTGCTCGACCGGCCCAACCCCATCGGCGGCCATCTGGTCGAAGGCAATATCCTGCGGCCCGATTGCGCCTCCTTTGTCGGCCGATGCGCCATCCCCATGCGCCATGGCCTGACCCTAGGCGAGCTAGCCCTGCTGTGCAACCGGGAATTGGCCATCAATGCCGACCTTGAGGTGATTCGGGCCGAGGGCTGGCGCCGGGACATGTACTTTCCGGCCACCGGCCAGGCTTGGGTTTTTCCCTCGCCCAACATGCCGTCCTTTGTCACGGCTCTGGTCTACCCAGGACAAGTGATCTGGGAAGGGACCAACATTTCAGAGGGCAGGGGCACGACCCTGCCGTTTGAGCTCTGCGGCGCGCCGTTTCTCGATCATCGCCAGTTGCAAGGCGTCCTCCGCGCAACTGACCTGCCGGGCTGCGTTCTGCGGCCGCTCAGGTTTGAGCCGACTTCGGGAAAATGGATAGGGCAGGCCTGCACCGGCTTCCAGATCCATGTGACCGATATCAATGCCTTCAGGCCGTACCGCACCAGCCTGGCCCTGTTGCAGGCCATGTTTCACCTGTATCCTGGACAGTTCGCCTATAAAGAGCCGCCCTATGAATATGAGTTTGAGCGGTTGCCCATGGACCTGATCATCGGCGACCGGGCCGTGCGAGAGAGCCTGGAGGCCGGAGAGCCGGTGGCCAACTGGAGCGCGGCTGGCAGCGGGAACTGGACGAGTACTGGGAGCGGCGGCTTGCTGTTTTGCTTTACGATTGAGGCAAAGGACAGTATTTTTCTTTGCCTTTGGCAGTGGGGCAAGTCATGGCGGAATAAGGGGTAATCCCCTTGTTTTTCCGACAGGACTTTTTGTTTTGTCAATGAGTGCGTTGCTCACCGAACTCTGACCAGGGCGTTTGCTGTCATATCGATGAACCGCGCGTAGGGGCGGCATCCTGCCGCCGCCGTTGATCCTTCCCACGCTCCGGCGTGGGAATGGGAGCGTAATTCTGGCCGCTCCTGCGGCCTGCGCCGTTTCTGGCGTTGGAGCGCAACGACGAGAAATCTTGCAAATATTTCCGTGAGTTATCGAGCAAGCCAAGGAGATTTCTCCCTTCGGCCGAAATGGCATAAAATGAAGCGGTCGAAATGACACGTTCGCTTCGCTCTGTGCAAGCTCCACAAGGGGTCTTGTTCGGCGATGAATGACCGTATTGATATCCGGAGGAATACGCACATGCCCCGAGAATGCAGCTTGCGGCAACTGGCCGACCTGGTGGGCGGCCGGGTGGAGGGTGACCCCGATCTGGTTGTCCGTGGCCTCAATGGCATCGAGCATGCCCAAGCCGGCGAGATCACCTTTGTCCTCGACGGCAAACACTTGCCGTTGCCGGAACAGTGCCTGGCCTCGGCCTGCATTATCCCCGCTGGCGTTGATTCCTTGCCCATCCCGGCCATCGTGGCCGAGCAGCCCGCAGTGGCCGCTGCCCGCATCCATGCCTTTCTTTTGGCCGAACCGTTCCGGGCCCAAGGCGTTCATCCCTCGGCCGTGCTGGGCGCGGGGTGCGTCCTTCCCGCCGAAGTGACCATCGGCCCCCTGGTGGTCCTGGGTGACCGGGTGGTGGTGGGCGAGCGGGTCATCATCCATGCCGGCGCGGTGATCGGCGACGACACGATGATCGGCGACGACACCCTTATCCATGCCAATGTCACGGTGAGCGAGCGATGCGCCATCGGCAGGCGGGTGATACTCCATCACGGCGCGGTGATCGGCAGCGACGGCTTCGGCTTTGCCACTGACCGGATGGGCGTCCATTATAAAAAACCACAGGTGGGCAGGGTCCGGATCGACGACGATGTCGAGATCGGCGCCAATTCCTGCGTCGACCGGGCCGCCTTCGGGGTGACCTGGATCAAGTCCGGGGTGAAAATCGACAACCTGGTCATGGTCGGCCATAACGTGGTGGTCGGGGAAAACTCGATTCTGGTGGCCCAGGTCGGGATTGCGGGCAGCGCCACCTTGGGCCGCAACGTGGTGCTCGGCGCCAAGGCCGGGGTTGCCGGGCACCTGCACCTGGCCGATCAGGTCATGGTGGCGGCCATGAGCGGCATCCATAACAATCAGCCCAAGGGAGCGGTGGTCGGCGGTGCTCCGGCCATCGAGGCCAAGGAGTGGGGACGCGCTGCGGTCGCCTTTGGCAGATTGCCGGAAATGGTCAAGGAGCTGCGGCGCCTGCGCAAGGAAGTGGACCGGCTCGGCTCGTTGCTTGCAGCCACACAAAACGAGGAAGAAGAATGACGACACCAGTATCTGATCTGCAACTCCCCATCGATGTCAAGGGAATCATGGCGATCCTGCCGCATCGATATCCCTTCCTCCTCGTCGACCGTATCGTCGAGGTGGAACATGGGAAGAACATCACCGGCATCAAGAACGTCACCATGAACGAGCCGTTTTTCCAGGGCCATTTTCCGGGTGAGCCGGTTATGCCCGGGGTGCTCATCCTGGAAGCCATGGCTCAGGTCGGCAGTATTTTGGTGTGCCTCTCCGACCGGGAGATGATCGGCCATCTCGCCTATTTCGCTGGGGTGGACAAGGCTCGCTTCCGCAGGATCGTCCGTCCGGGCGACCAGTTGGTGCTCAAACTCGAAATGCTCAAGCAGAGGGGCAGGGTGATCAAGATGGCCGGCCAGGCCATGGTCGACGGGCAATTGGCCACCGAGGCCGAATTGATGGCCAGTTTCACCTGATCCGTCCAATTCGCTCCGGGTGGCCGCCATACCGCCCCAACACTTTTTTATTTATCAGGATAGTTGTTATGCCTATACATCCCACAGCGGTCATCGACCCCAGAGCGGAACTCGACAGTTCGGTGATCGTCGAGCCGTATGCCGTCATCGACGGTCCCGCCAGAATCGGAGCGGAAACCCGGATCTGCGCTCATGCCGTGGTCAGCGGCCACACCACCTTGGGTGCCCGCAACACGATCGGCTCCTTTGCCATCATCGGCGGGCCGCCCCAAGATATCCACTACCAAGGGGAGCCGACCGAATTGATCGTCGGCGACGACAACCAGATCCGCGAATACGTCTCCATTCATCGGGCCACGGTCAAGGCCAGCGGCAAGACCTTAATCGGCAACCACAACATGATCATGGCCTACTGCCATGTTGCCCACGACTGCGTCATCGCCGACCACATCATCATGGCCAACGTCGCCACCCTGGCCGGGCATGTCGAGGTCGGCAGCCACGCCAACCTGGGCGGCTTGGTGGCGGTGCATCAGTTCTGCCGGATCGGCGAGTATGCCTATATCGGCGGCATGTCCGGCATCGGCCTTGATGTGCCGCCCTATGTGATCATGGAAGGCACCCGCAACCAAATGCGCATCGCCAGCATTAACAAGATTGGCTTGCGCCGCGCCGGCATGGACCGCGAAACCATCAAGCAGTTGGAAGAGGCGTTCCGGATACTGTTTCGTTCCCCGGAAATCCTGCTCAAGGATGCGCTGGTGAAATTGACGGAGGAGATGAGCGACTGCGCCGAGGTGCAGAACATGGTGCAGTTCTTTCATTCCAGCAAGCGCGGCGTGGTCAAGCGCACCCTGGATGACTGAAGCGGACGGCACAGCACCGATCGGCCTGATCGCCGGCGGCGGCCAGTTTCCCCTCCTGTTCGCCGAGGCGGCGCGGGCACGGGGGCGCCGAGTGGTGGCCATCGCCCATGTCAACGAGACTGAGGCCCAACTGGAAGAACTGGCGGATATTACCTTATGGGTCAAGCTCGGGCAGTTGGGCAAAATCATCTCGTATTTTCATCGGGAACAGGTGCGGGAGGCCGTTTTTGCGGGCACCATCACCAAGACTCGGATTTTTCACGATATTCTTCCCGATTTTAAAGGGCTGTCCCTGTGGGGCAAGATCGATAAGCGCCAGGACGACTCCATCCTCCGGGCTGTGGCCGCCACCTTGGAAGAGGAGGGCATCCGGGTGCTGGCCTCCACCTGCTACCTGGATCACCTCTTTTTTCCCCAAGGCTTTCTGACCCGCAAACGACCCACGGCTGAACAGATGGACGACATCCGCTTCGGCTGGGCCATCGCCCGCGAAGTGGGCCGGCTTGATATCGGCCAGTGCGTGGTGGTGCGCGGCCGCAGTGTCCTGGCTGTGGAGGCGATCGAAGGCACCGACGCCGCCATTCGCCGGGGCGGCGTCTTGGCCGGTTCCGGGGCGGTGGTGGTCAAATTGAAAAAACCGAACCAGGATTTTCGTTTCGACTTGCCGGCGACCGGGGTGACGACCATCGAAACTCTGGCCGAGGTCAAGGGAGCGGTACTGGCGGTGGAAGCCGGACAATCTTTGGTGTTCGACCGGGCAGCCATGGTGGCTGCGGCCGACCGGGCGGGGCTGGTGGTGGTGGGGCTGAGCGAAGATGAGCAGGGCGGGTTGATCTGTTGACAACCGGGTACGGTGGCCCGGCGAAAGGACGCCTGCGCGGACAGGAGCAGGAGGGAAGACCATGGCGGACACAAGGCGGATTGTCGATATCTTGCGGCAACAGTCCCTGGGCGAGGTGGTTGATGCCAAGGGCTGGCTGCGGACCAGGCGCGACTCGGGCAGCCTCACCTTTCTTGAACTCAACGATGGCTCCTGCCTGACCAATCTCCAGATTCTCGCCGAGGAGGGCCTTGGCAACTATGCGACCGAGGTGCGGAAGCTGAGCACCGGCTGTTCGCTCCGGGTCCGGGGCACGCTGGTGGCCTCGCCGGCCAAGGGCCAGCCGGTGGAGGTCCGGGCGGATCTGATCGAAGTGCTCGGCTGGGCCGACCCCGAAAGCTACCCGCTGCAGAAAAAGCGGCACAGCTTCGAATTTCTTCGCTCCATCGCCCATCTCCGACCCCGCACCAATGCCCTGGGTGCGGTAGCCAGGATCAGAAGCGCCCTCAGCTTCGCTATTCACCGTTTTTTCCATGAGCAGGGATTTATCCTGGTGCAAACCCCGATCATCACCACCTCGGACTGCGAGGGAGCGGGCGAGATGTTCACGGTCACCACTTTGGAGCCGGGGCAAATGCGGCAAGGTGACCCCTTTGGTGATGATTTTTTCGGCCGCCGAGCCGGCCTGACGGTCAGCGGCCAACTCCAAGCGGAAATCTTTGCCCTGTCCCATGGCCGGGTCTACACCTTCGGGCCGACGTTCCGAGCAGAAAATTCAAATACCAACAGGCACTTGGCCGAATTTTGGATGCTGGAGCCGGAGATGGCCTTTTGCGATTTGCGTGGCGACATGGAGATGGCCGAAGCCATGATCAAGGCGCTGATCGCCTCGGTGCTTGCCGAATGCGCCGAAGATCTCATCCTGTTCGACCAGCATGTGGCCAAGGGCCTGATCGACAGGCTGTCGCAGGTGCGCGATGCACCCTTCGTCCATCTCACCTACACCGAGGCAGTGGCGGAATTGCAGCGCGCTCGCCGGGATTTCGCCTTTCCGGTGCAGTGGGGCGTTGACCTCCAGGCCGAGCACGAGCGCTATCTGTGCGAAGAGGTGGCCAGGGCGCCGGTGATCGTCACCAACTATCCGGAGGCAATCAAACCCTTTTATATGCGGCTGGATGACGACGGCCGCACTGTGGCGGCCATGGACCTCCTGGTGGCCGGCATCGGCGAGCTGGTGGGCGGCAGCCAGCGCGAGGAGCGGTACGAAGTGCTGGCCAGGCGGATGGCTGCGGCCGGTCTCGACACGGAGCAGTACGGCTGGTATCTTGATCTGCGCCGGTTCGGTTCCGTGCCCCATGCCGGTTTCGGGCTTGGCTTCGACCGCTTGGTGCAATTCGTCACCGGCATGCAGAATATTCGCGACGTCATCCCCTTTCCCCGGACTCCGGGGAATGCTCCCTGCTGATTCTTTTTTTGCAATAGGAGTTCGCCATCTCGACCGTCACCGGTAATATCAACGGCCTCAAGCCCAAGCAGCTGCGGGATTTGGAGCGCCTTGCCCAGAAAAAGGTCGCGGTCGATGAAATCATCGGTCGGGAAACCGCCCGTTCACTGGCCGTGTTGTCCGCCGACTTGAATCGCCAAATTGGCCTGTTGATCCATCGATCCGGCCGGATCGAGGCCGTGATCGTCGGCGATTACGACCGCATCACCATCCCGGCCCTGGCCCAGGTGAGCGCCTCCGGCGGCCGCCTGCGCGGCCTGCGCTGCGTGCACACCCTGTTGGGCGGGTCTGCGGGCGTCAGCGAGGAGGACATCATGGATCTCGTCTGTTTGCGGCTTGACCTGATGGCGATCCTCACCATCAAAGACGGTCTGCCGGAACTGCTGCACCCGGTGCACCTCATGCCGCGCCCGATAGATGAACGCGACTGGGCCGCCCTGCCGCCGGTGCATCCCGCCAACCAATGGCAGTCCTGCATTGCGCTGATCGAAGCCCTCGAAGAGGAATTCATCCGTGCCCGGCCGGTGCGGGAGGTCGACCAGGGCAAGGACCGCGCCATCCTGGTGTCGGTGACCACCGGGTCACGGAGCGAGGCCGGGGAATCCATGGCCGAGCTGGTCGAGTTGGCCCGTTCCGCAGGGGTCGAGGTTCTGGCCGAGGTGATCCAGCGGCGCAATCATATTCATCCCCGCTTCATCCTCGGGCGTGGCAAGCTGGTGGAGATCGTGCTGATAAGCCTGCGATTGGGCGCCAACCTACTGCTCTTCGATCAGGAACTCAGCCCGTCCCAGATCCGTTCGGTCACCGACCACACAGACCTCCGGGTCATCGACCGCACCCAGTTGATCCTCGACATCTTTGCTAGCCGTGCCCGTTCCCGCGAAGGCAAGTTGCAGATCGAGATGGCGCAGCTCAAATACATGTTGCCCAAACTCACCACCCGCGACGACGCCTTGTCGCGCCTGACCGGAGGCATCGGCGCCCGCGGACCCGGCGAGACCCGCCTGGAGATCGACAAGCGGCGGATCAACGACCGGATCGCCCGCCTGGGCAAGGAGCTGAAGGCCGTGGGCGAGCAACGGTACCATCGCCGCAACCGCCGGCGCAAGCGCGACGTGCCGGTCATCTCCCTGGTGGGCTACACCAACGCCGGCAAATCGACGCTGCTCAACACCCTGACCAAGAGCGAGATCCATGCCGAGGACCTCCTGTTCGCCACCCTTGATCCCACCAGCCGCCGGCTTCGCTTTCCCGAGGAGATGGAGGTCATCGTCACCGATACCGTCGGCTTCATCCGCCATCTACCGGCCGATCTGCTCAAGGCCTTCGAATCTACCTTGGAGGAGCTGTTCGAGGCCGATGTGCTTCTCCATGTGATTGATGTCTCCAATCCGGCCTGGCGGCAGCAGGTCGAGGTGGTGGAGAGGCTGCTGGCCGAGTTGGGATTGGACGGCATTCCCTGTCTCAAGGCACTGAACAAGATCGATCGGCTGCCGCCGGAAGAGCGGGTCCAGATGGCGCTCAGCGAGGAAGGGGTAGGGATCTGCGCCCTAGATGAAAAGACGCTGACGCCGCTCTTGGTGCGGGCGCAGCAGGTGGTGCGGGGGACAATGGGAGCGGGGGGAATGTAGGTGAACGGAGCGAACTCAACGTCTATGACGCGGGCAGCATCCTTCCCGTTGTTTGATCGTTCCCATGTGCAAGCGTTGAAACGCAAGCCTGACTGAATCAAGAATTTCTTGTTTTTTGCCTGTTGTCGGAAATTTTAGCCTCGATCTCCTGCCGGAGGGGCTTTTTTCTTTATTTGCCCAAAGAAAAGAAACAAAAGAAACGGCAGCCGGGCCGCCCTGAAGGCCCGGACGGCAAACTCCGCAACCGGCTGGGCGGCAACGGCTCTCCGCCCGCCCGCATTTGATCGTTCCCAAGCTCCGGCGTGGGAACGGAACAGGAACACACTCCTGACCGCCCCGGCGGCGTTTTTGGTTGTTTGCGGTGTTATCGTGCCAAATCATGTTCATATGACAGGAAAAGACTTGGGCCAAGTTCGGCGGGTAATGTCATTTCCTGTTGATAAAGCAAAATATCTATTCAATTGTTATTGATATTACAGCGTATTAACCTTGTGCATGCTTGCACCAGCGCAAGAAAATGATATATATTTTTTGATAAAAAAAACGCGGCGCACCGTTGTTTCCGGCGGCGCCGCGCATGATGGGATGGCGGTTTTCTTGGTGGCTTGACCCGCTAAAACTCGTATCTAACCTGTAAACTCCCGGTCACGCCTTCTCTTTTTCCCACATAGCCCTGAACGCCCAAATCCACGGACAGCGGCACCGTCTTGGTGGACGGCTTCAAACTCAGCCCAAGCTCGCCTATGCCCGTGCTCCCGCGCAGG
>Ga0123354_10000781_pt1 | contig 34547 bp, 15 predicted proteins | sample TergutLab28metaG_2_FD_97872 | JGI IMG/M metagenome (GOLD analysis project Ga0123354, IMG submission 97872) | Labiotermes labralis P4 segment gut microbial communities from Petit-Saut dam, French Guiana - Lab288 P4 | ecosystem: Host-associated > Arthropoda: Insects > Digestive system > Gut ... | reverse complement strand
CCGTGCATCTCAGTATATTTATCTTAGTAATTAACCAACTTGATGCACAAAATTTTTGTTTTACAATAAGTTTATTTCATGCCTCTACATGTTTCGAGCACATGTGCTCGAAACATGTAGAGGAATGAAATAAACCTATTGTAAAACCAAAATTTTGTGCATCTAGTTTGTTAATTACTAAGATAAATATATTTTTATAATATACATTTTTTTCCCGAATTATGTTTTTCGACTTAGGTTGTTCCCCAATTACGCCGTCTTCTCCCAGACACAACACAGAACACCAAGCTCGAAAATTTGTACGTTCGATGCTTCATCCATCGTCGAGTTGTTGAACTCCCATTTCCAGGAATTACGCTCGACAATCTTTTTGAAATGAGGAAAAAGCGCCCTTGAAGAAGTTGAGGAACCTGGAACTAAACCTAGGGAGAGTATCATGACGGTTTAGAATTTGACTGAGGGGCTTGTACTCAGTGAATCTGATATCAAGGATACCGATAAAACGAGCAGCGAACTGTAAAAAACGAGACAAGGATTTATGAGGATACTTGCTTGCTATGAGGACATTCTGAAATAGAAGGAGAAAACTTCGTCTCGCCAGACTGCAGTGCGTAATTTCTTGAAACCGCCTTCAGGGACTTTTTTTTGCCACGTTATTTTTGGGCTTTCGACGTGACGAGCCGAATGACCCACATATAGTTCACGAGGAAATTCCTGCTCCTTATATTGTCTGTAAGTGCTAATTTTTGTACATTTTTAATAAGAATGACTGTGTCTCTTTTTTCTTGGTCAAAAATTATTGTTCGTGACCGCCCTAAAAATTGTTTTTATGGGGAAATTTATCTTTTACTCACGTAATCTCCACTAACATTTCCCGTTTCGGAACTACCTACGACGAAATAACTCCGATCACCATATCAAACATTCTGCAAATATAAAGTAATCGTTTTCGACGGGATTTTTCACGGTGAACACTACCACTCGTTGTCATGTTAACTGCGTGTGTGTTTTTTTTTAAGAAAAGATTATTTTTGAATGACAAATCTTGCAGACGTTAGCCTTTCGGTTCATGATAAACAACGTCTGTGAAGGTGGAATTATTTGTGCTTGTTCAGAGTAAGTTCTATGGAGATTCCCTTTAGAGTGAGACAGCTAACACAGCCATCTAAACTCCTGCGTTTATTACAGTCTGTTTACTCACATTAGCCCCGTATTAGCCACAAGCAACATATGTAAACACACACAGGCTGAAGTTAGCTGTTTATTAATTCAGAAATATGCATGTATACATAAATTTCACTTTGACTTCTCTCCTTGTCTCTCTCCTCCAAACGTACTCTTTAATTACTCCGTTTGCAGTGGCGCCTAGTTTGTCTCTTAGTGTTGTTATACTACGTTATGGCGAAGCTGGGATTAACTTAATGGTCAATTTGTAATGCGTCCAGTTTATAATAAACACCGCGGTCTGAAACGGTCTAATTCAGTGACAAATCCCATTATCAGCTTCAGAAAAATGCACGAATATGATTCCAGAATTTCGAAAATAGTCACCATAATATTTAAGTTTTTAGAGAAAAAACTAATATTATTAAGTCCTTTATTTGTCCAACTAATGCGCACAAATTATTATAAAATTGTTAAACAGTTAAAATCATTTAAAATTATAACAGTTGCTCCAAGCTCCAACATGCACGGTGCTTCTACGAAGAAAAACAAACTAATATTAGGTTGCGAAGACACTGCTGGTCCACAGTAAAATAGGTAAATCATTCCCATTACAGGCCCGAGGTTCCCAGAGGGTTCCAGGAAGTTGAGATTCCCAGATTACGTGAAAATGGCCCAGGATGGTGGTAAGGTTGTCAGCCTTACACACCGGCTGCTTTTCACGCCCAGGAAGTACTCCTGGCACTTGTTTCTGTTAGAGGCTGATTCGACCCCAGAGCCATAGTACGATCGGAAGGATTATGTCAATGAAAAATTCCAATGACACCATCCGGAATGGAACCAGCGACCTTCCGATTTGTAGCACAGCGCCGTCACCACGGTCCACAGCACATTTTGTGTCTAATACCAGTGAAAGTATTTGTAGATAATACACGGTAAAATGAAACAGATGCATGTTGAAGAAACATTATTATATTTGAGAAAATATCTTATACAAAATAAAGTGGATGCTATTCAATATATTAACGATGGTATTGAAATGTATTATTTTCTTATGTTAATCAGAGATATTATTTTATCCGACTATTCGCAGTTCATGAGAGGGCGTATTCAGCATATTCTAAAACATAATTCTGTCTGAATCCGTAAAAAGAGATGACGCGTTTGGAGTTTCCTAAAACCGTTCTGTGTGTCTGGAGTTGAAGAAGAAAGCTTGTGATGTCATTAAAATTCCGCCGAGAACGAACGTGATAGGAATTAAGGGCCATGTTTATGAGAGTTTGTAGTACAACGATCATAATATTTCCAGAGAAAAATGTTGGAATGTTCACGCGACGTGAAAGTCTCAATTTATTAATTTCTAACCACTACTTGCCCAAACGTTGATATAAACTAACTCTACTTTGAGATGAGCTCATTGAAGAAAGTTACCGTTTTGTGATCATACGCAATAGTAAGGATTAATGGCAAGTTTATTAATTTTGACGCATTCAATGTAAATTAAAATATATAAATCAGAAAATACAGATCCTGTTTGTTGCTTATATGACAAAACTAGTACAAAAATATTGAAAAAAAAGTTTTCAAATAAGAAGAGTTCTCTAACCTGAATGCAGAAGTAATACTTTCTTGCAGAATAATAGTAAATTAACAGACTACACGTTGTCATAACCCAAAATACGATTCTGAAAGCATTAAATCTGAAGCAACTATTTTCCTCTATCAGTTTCTACTAAAATTGAAGCCAGTTTCTTTGTTATGTTCCTTATTTTTCAATTAAAAATAAATTAAATTAGATTTCGAAGTAAATTTTGACCAAATACCTCAAGCAGCTTGGAATGTTATTGCTTAGAAAGAGAAATTCACTATTAAATCATTGGTTCATGTTGAATTGCGGTACGTTTTAGCTTCCTAAGGTTTATCTAAGGAATTCCAAAATATCAAGCAACGTGCGAGCCGCCACTGATTTCATCTAAGTGTTACGGGCTATAGCTACGGATTCCTCGACCGGTGTCTTACGTAGGCTTATGAGATAGTCAAATTCTATGACCAATTTAATCTAACTGCAGACATAATATTAAATTTAACTCCTAGGAGGTTACAAGTTATTTACAGTATTACTAATTAGAATTCCTGTTTCATGTGTGTAGTTTTCTCAACCAACCTTCCACCTCCAAATTCATAAGTTGATAGCTAAATCGCAACGAAAACGCATACACAGAGCCTGGGGCATGCTACTAACTTCCCAACACTCCCTCCTAATAATAAAAATTTTAATATTTTTGTGTTAATTTCTTTCATTGCACGTTCTCTTAATTACACGTGTATTGAGATTGCTCATAAATATTGACAAAGATGTACTGAGGCAATAAAATGTGGACTTAATTCATGTACATATTAGAGTATAGAGTAGAGTAATAATTGGGTTTGAACCCTTTTGGTCACAGTGCACCTGGGTCTTAAAACAGGCCCTTTGTGCTCCATACTCTGATGCCAAGTCATGGAAGGCCTGGTCCTTCACAGACGTTCCAGAATGCCCCAAACTCAGTCACCTAACATAGTCTGGATCCTAACAAAGGGGGCCAAAATTAATTTAATAAGAGATCCTCTGTTTCCAGATCCCCCCTTCATCTTTCTCCCAAAAGTCCCGGTAAAAGGAACCACCTCCAGGCTCCTCAATGGAAGCCTCTATGTTGAGAGTTGCCCGTTTCCAGAGCCCTCTTTTACATGTATCTCGAATTCCCCAATAAAAGTTCTGATAAAAAATCTCACTCTTCTCTCGAAGGCCCTAGGAAAGGAACGTCCCTTGTGTTCCCCAAAATGGGCGTGGCCTGTCGTTTACGACACTGCTATCACTAACCCATTGCCATGCAGCCTTCAACACAGTAACTTCCACCTTGGCTTGGGTAGACCAGAGCCCGGTTAGCCAGCGTGTTCCCTAGTAACCCTCAAAGTGGTATAACCTCCACACTTATTACAGCCTCCCACGTGACCCAGGTTAGGATTCCACGTAACCCTGAGGTACGGAAAAGGGGTTGGACTTAAGGAAGGAATGTACATAATCAGTAAAATTCGTAGATGTGTAAAATTAACCAGAAATATATGATATTTTTAATTAATCCCTCTTAGTATGGCCCTAATTTCCCCACTCTTCATACAGATCTGTCAAAATTATCAGGGAAAAACATAACAGAATTTTACCGTCAGATGAATTGACTACTGATTCTTTGATTACGCTTAATCAGATATTTTGGCCACAAAACAGTAGGAGTATCATTCAATGAAAATTCTGTAGGGGCGATGCTTGTATTTTCAATCATGTTGAAAATAACGAATTTTAACCACTCCGATTTATTTCATAGTTTCCGTCAATAATTCCAGAAAATTCATAATATCACTTTCAAATAATACACAGCTGCCATTTTTAAATTCTTTTATCTTCACCATGCACCAACTCATTTCTTCAGAATGGATGAAGTAAAATATTTCACTTCAAAAAGCAGTGGGGAAAGAACAATTCATAGGTCAGTCCTGTGGTACCTTATCAACTTAGGACAGAAAAAAATAACTTGTTAGTCTTTAGACTAGGAGTTATCGGGAGTATAAAAAAAAGTCTTGTGGTGTTTATGAAGGAAGGATGCTTGGCTTAATTTATGCTTCTGTCCCAGTATTCACTAGGTGATGAGGAATAAAGATGTGAACATTTTAGTATTAAAACTTATTATCACACGGTTCTGAATATATAAAATATAAAAATATAAATTATAGTATTAAAACTTATTATCATACTGTTCTGAATATATAAAATATAATAATATAAATTATAGTATTAAAACTTATTATCACACGGTTCTGAATATATAAAATATAATAATATAAATTATAGTATTAAAACTTATTATCACACGGTTCTGAATATATAAAATATAATAATATAATTACTAAAAACAACCACATACAAATAACCAAGAATATAATCCTATAGTTTTGCTTTTAAGCTTCCATTTCCATGAAAATTACTTAATAAAAAAGTAATGGCTCGGAGAATTTATAGGATTTTGTTGGTCATCTAATCAGTGCAATGAATAATTATGTTTTCTGTGTACAATAAATGACAAGGTATAATAATTATTATGGAATATTGAAGTTAGAAGAGATAATGAAGATATACAAAAGTAAGATATAAATTGTGGTAACAGAACTAAAAGGAATGCTGTTTAAAGATCGCACTTTACATAGAAAGAGGACAGATTAGCAGAAGAACGGAGAACGTCGAGTTTCCTTGTTATAGGAATTACTTTGCAAGTGACGGACAGGGATTTGCTTGCGTTTTAATCATTCATTTTTCTTTAGGGAACTTCGAAAGACAAATTTTCTGTCACCTCTCCCAACCATTGTTTGCCTCTAGTCACATTTCATATTTGCTTGGATCTGAACCTAAATTTCTGCTGCCTAATTCCTGTGCCTCAAACTCTAAACTAAAAGCAAAGTAACAGGACGATAAACCTTTTAACAGACATCCTGGACGCCGGTAATGTTTTGCGTGAAAAAACTTAATTGAAAAATGACACAAGTACTTGCTGTTCTATTCGGGCGAAAAGAGACTTGTTGAAGCTGAGTTAATGAAAATTAATACAGACGTGAAATTTTATTTATAATGATATCTGATAATAATATTTTATCTGAATAAGAAATTCGTTTACACTCTAAAGGAAAAATGGCAGCGGAGAAATTTCAAGGAATGTGTGTCAGCATGTCGGAGAAACAACACAAAATTAGAGAAAACTGATACAATAATATGAACAGCCAACTAGATGCAACAATAACAAATTTTATTGATAATTACAATCAGCTCAACATGTTCCGGGCGATAATTTGGTCCATCCTGCCTACAGGCAGCATCGTCGGTGCATTATACCGCAAGCTGTAAACACAGTCTAGTGCTCCTGAGGAAGGGCGAAATTATCGCCCGGAACATGTTGAGCTGATTGTAATTATCAATAAAATTTGTTATTGTTGCATCTAGTTGGCTGTTCATATTATTGTATCAGTGACGCACGGTCACACAAACATAACATTTATAAGAAAGCTGTTTAACTATAAACATTGAATTCTGCACGTTTTATCTACTAATGTTAGAATGTTAAATCTGTGATAGAGACCAGACATTATTATTTAAGGATTTAGAAATTTTATTATAGAACTTTAGAAGAATACAGCAACTTCCATACATGAGCTTAAATAAGAAGAAGACAGTAGAATAAATTAAATTCGCAGATACAACAGAGAAAGACGTGAAATCAGCTGAAATTTCTTAGAATAAATCGAAAAGTTAGATGTTTTGAACGTGGTGGTAAAACACGATTTTCTCCAAAAGAAGGGACTCCTTGCCCAGCTATATAACTATTCAGTACGTTTGCAGTTACGTAGCTAGAGACAAGAAGATTATCTCACTCACTTCATGTTTCAAACTACTTAGGGTAACAACTTATATCCCAAGTGTTCAGAAACATCATTTTCATGAATTCCGATGCAGAATGCAGCAGTTACTGGAGTCCGACTGTGCGTCGTGATACATTATTCAAAACATTTCGTTTTTATAAACACTTTCACTTTAATACTATTATTCCAGCTAAGCTTTTAAATTGAGAAACTGTTCCTTGACACATATTTAGTGGGTATAATTGAGAGAGAACCAAAGTTGTAGAATGTTGTCAAAAACATGCACTAATATATTTGTTGTTTGCATATAACCTGTCCGACTGGTGTTTAGCAGCAATTTAAACCTTGGTCTTTAAAACACTAAAAAAAAAATTGATTTCTTGACTGCATTCTCTTTATAAAGACCCTTATATTTCTAGACGATAAGTAGAAAAAAGTTCTAGCAACAATGTAGACACCAACTCCTGCCTTTAGATCAGATTATTTATATGGGATGTATTATACCACAAGTTGTCATGCAGTCGTGGAATTAGTCACCTGAAGGATTACATAAATCAATTAGTCTGTCCACCTCTATCATTCGGGACTGTTTTCATCGATTTATACATCCCACATCTCCTTTGACACAAACGCAATTGGTCTAATCTAAACAATATTCTGCAGAGATCCTATGAAATGCTGATGAGTTGCCAAAGGCAACTTTTCTGTGTACGACGTTACAAAGCAGACAACAAAATAAACATTACTTCCCAATTACTAGTAATCGGATGGCAGATTACGTCTTTCATCTTTTAGGTCACGAAAGTATCGTACTTACACTGAACGTAATGTATTTCATTATCAAAACCCGCATATACATTCAGAAAGCAAACGAGAGATTAAAGCAGGGGGCAACACCTGATAGCTGCCTTGAAGCTAAGAGGAATATGCCTATAAACACGTGATTATTTGGGTTGAATGTAAATGTGATAAACATAGAGTAGGTGAGAAATGGATGTAGTCGAAAATTAAAAAAAAAACTATTTAGTTCACAGTTCAGATCTTTATAATGTCTGTAAACAACAATGAAATTTGGCTTAAAATCGTTGAATATTTTACGTGTAACCTGAGTGACCGTTCATTTGAAAAGAAAGACACTATATTCTGCATTATAAATATGGTTTCTAATGGCAATATATTTAATAGAGATTTGTCGCAAGAAATTTACTTAAAACCCTGAGTTTTTTGATTGGACAATAAACACGACCAAATGGAAGTAAAAAAAATACTGCTAAAAGAAAGAGCACAAAAGCGGCTGATAGCAGCTAAATAACTCGATGGTATAGAATTCCATTTCTCACGGTATTTCTTATAAATCGCTGAGTTGAGGTACAGTGTGAGGAAAATAAGAAAAGGCTGAGTCATTTTAGCCGATCTCCAGACCGAAATTTTGACCTCTAACTTTTCAACTACGAAACATAATTGATAATCACTAGACATTTGTGCATGGCTCGGCAGCTCTAGTAGGACTAAGCCTTCTCATTTTTTAGGTTTAGAGATCACACTCAGACACACATTCAGTAAGACACCTCCGGGCGAATGATCGGTCCATTGTAGAGACCTCACAATACACTACACTCACCACAGAGAGACATCCATGTATCCGGCGCGAATCGAACCCGCATTACCAGCAAGCGAGCGGCCGCGGACCCACAACTTGGACAGCGCGACCATCAGAATCGGCAGTCACTAGAAATAAATTATCTAAATTTATGCTGCAGTGGACTCGAGCGTCACAAATATTTTGCAAAGTGCACTGCGGCTTTCAAACTCAGATAGCAAAACACTCAAGTGGGCAACTCAGAAAAAAACGTACACAATTACAGGTCTCAAATTTGATGTATATTGTCATTTTTATAAGTGCTTAATTGTCTGTTTCATTATTTACTAATCTGAATACGAAAGAAATATTCTTCTTTTTTGGACCTAATTAAACTTCAGACTTCACTTTTGTGTTTCCAAATTAACTGAATAGATTTTTTTATGTGTGATACCCGAGGGTAAAGTGGCAATACTCTTGGAGTGTCTGGAAGAAAATAAGTTGTCTGGAGAAAGATTTGTTCCAAGAATTCACTCCAACCTTACAGTCTGTTGAACAATGTTCTATCTTCTTTGGCATCTGCATGACCGGATCCTAAAGGGATCCTCAAACCCGGCTGTCTGTGAAGTAAAAAGCCATGGGCTATACACTTCATTCTTCATTGCAGCACAGCGAAAAGATTTAACGCTGTTAGGTTCTGAAATGCTTAAGTACTTTCTTAACTACTTACGTCATTCATAAATATTGTGTTAAACAATCCTTTATTCTGAAGTATGATATTCTCAACGATTCAACAGCCGGTTCCACTCTCGTCTTCAAGAGATTTGTTACAGTTGTGTTACAGTGATAGATATTTATTCCAAGCAGAGTTTTTAGCCCAGTAATAAAGGAATACAGGATTCCAACTCAACCAACAATATCAGTCTCAGTGTTGACAATCTGTCAATACACTTACGACTGTCAGAACTCAGACGGTAGTAAGGACATCTTGATGTGTAAAACAGACGTCAGATACCGGACGGAGTCCAGTATGACGTGTTCGAAGAAGTATCTTTGTGACTTGACCACTTTAATAATATGCTGAAAATTTAGATAAGCCTGAAGAATTAATGGAATTTTAAATAAATATCCCAAGTACCTTTCAATTATTCAATCTCTGACTTTGACTCTCGCACCTTGCGGGCTTCAGGCAGAAGAAAATAAAACAACTTTAGTGAAACACAGTGAGAATCCTAAAATTGTTAAAAACTTTAATTCCGATATATATTTAATGTTAAACACATTACTTGCAGTCGTATTCTACGTACAAGTTTCGTTTCCAGTTGCTACATAAAGTTTTGTATTGCCATGTTTCCGCCACATATTTTAGCCATCATGAGGAGCTCTTTTATAACATCACCAGCAATGTATCATATGTCAGTAAATGGTAAATATATATGTATATGAGAGAAAATTGCTAAACAGTATTACTAAAATTAGTCATATTGAAATTCGTGTAAATTTAATATGTCTGGAGAAAACGTTTTACATTATGTTTTATTTCAGTGGTATTAATATGAATGACTTTTAGTAACACTCTGCAATAAGTGTACAAATCTAAGCGCTGTGCAGTAGTTGCCAATGAAACTACTGCGTTTCAGTCCGACTTGTCTTTAGTCTACATTAGACCATTCCTTCCAGGCATTTATTCTAAAATCACGTAAAGACCCTTTAAAGAAAGATACTTGGGCCGTTTAAGTCGATGTGGATTTAAAGTTTGTCATTGTGTACCATTTCAAAGAATAAACCTGACGGGTCATTGACTTTAAATTTGAAAAAAAACAAGAAAGTTTTCAAATACACGCCGGCGCCATTTGTGCAAAATGGCGCTCCATTTTCTTATGCAGATTATTACAATTAATACCTCCATTCAGCATAATTTCAACTATGTAGTTACAATAGCCAGAATGCGTAAGCGCCATGCCCTTGAGGTAGAACGTTGTTCCATAATATTTGAAATTCTGTTTGGGTTTCATTTTTAATAAAGACAGACAGTGACAGATCTGAGGTTATGTCAGCAGCGTTTATGAATTTTTAAGTCTCCTCGGGTACCGATCCACTTCACTTGTTTAGCAGTTTCGTTTCACAGAAGTAGTCAAAGTAGTTCTAATGGCGCTTATCTTTGGAATATTTGGACCCCGAGAATGAATACAGGAAGTGCTAATAACCACATGTATCTTCTTATGTAATGTCGTCTAATAGATTCCAGGGACTGCGCAGTATTCTGAGCTACTCTATACCGTTTATACTGAATAAGCCATCCCTGATACTGGTAGCGTCGCAACGCAAGCACACAAACAACGGCGGTAGAAACTCTTCCAAACAGAGGAAATAAGTACATTGAACTTCGTATTTCGTTTCAGGGTTTTCTAAGAATTTTGCCTCATATTAAATTTACCTAAACTTAGTGCATTTCATTATAGATCGTTAAGAGTAAACAGAGGGCTGCCTGCAGTGTTTCATAATTGTGCCTTCGTGCGTCGGGTATAATAATTGCATACAAATTTAGATAGTCGTAGACCGTTCCTTAAAAGTGTGTTACGAATTATTAACTGACGGAATTGACTACTGTTACTACTACTACTACAAAAACCTATAATAATAATAATAACCTAAAAGCAGAAACTGAAAGTGAAATAGTGGCAGCACAAGACCAGTCGCTACAAACAAAATATTATGCGACAAAAATATTGAACACAGAGACCGATAGCAAGTGCAGACTTTGCCAACAAATTGACGAGATAATAGACCACATAATATCAGAATGCCCAATACTGGCAAAAGAACAGTACATAAAAAGACATGATAGAGTGTGAGCACAACTACACTTCAACGTATGCAAGGAAACAGGGGTACAATTGGACAAAAAACACTGGTATGAACATGTGCCAAAGTCAGTAGAAACAAGTCAAGGAGGCAAGGTAACCATATTGTGGACTCAACAAGCACAGACTAACAGAACTATTCCCAACAACCAACCAGACCTAGGAAGTGATAATGAAAAGGGAACTTGTATGTTAATAGACGTTGCAATCTCAGGAGACAGAAATGTGATTAAAAAATAACACGAGAAGATTTTAAAATATAAATACCTTACAATAGAAATACAGCGCATGTGGAATGTAAAACCAAAGGTGATACCAGTAATAATAGGGGCGACTGGGTCTATTTCAAAGTCATTCAGAAAATACTTGAACACCATACCAGGGAAACATGAAGTCAAGGAACTCCAGAATACAGCCATATTGGGCACTGCACACACACTTCAAAAAGTACTAATGTAAAAGTACAATAGATTCAACACTGAAACTAACGATATAAGCACCATGAATAGCAATAACAGAATATCTGCAACACTGTATTCCGTAGAAACATAGTTTGTCTCAGGAATGTAAGTATAAATACCCTACATAAAGGAAATGATGATGATGATGATGATGATAATAATAATAATAATAAATATAGTTATCCCGATAATACCTTCGGATTTAAAATATAAGATTTTCCCCTCTAAATTGACCAAGGTAAAATGTTAAGCTATAAGACAGGAAAAAGCTTTTAAAAGGCTTTTCTTCTTAAGGAAACGAATTTTATATGACGTAATCGTGTAATCGTGAAAGGTTTAAGCCGTATAGTAAAGGTGGACAGTGACTTACTTTATGTAATCTTATATAACCTAGTAATATATGGGTTTCAACTTGTGGATGTGGGAATTTTCCAGACTAGTAGCAAAGAATATTAAAATCTGCTGGAGTGCTGTTACTAAAATCCGATTTAATCCGTACGGGGCCAAGCGGAATTGTAAGTACCAAAAGTAATATCCTTATAATTTCCGATTTGGAGATTCTAGGCTGGATGAAGAGGAAAATGAAACAAAATGCAGATGTCAGTTTGGATGGATTGTGTAGATCGTAGAGGGTATAGACAGACAGACAGACACAGAGGGAGGCAGGAACTGCCAGGAAAGTTATGATGGGACCAGTCATCTTACAGCTTACGGAGACTAAATCTAAAGTTCTTTAACGATGGCATATTACACTTAAAATTGGCAGGTTTCTCGATATTTTCCGTGGTAGAATGCTAATTTTTCTGGATACCAAAGGATGAACAAATGCAGAAAATTGGCGATTCTAAAGCCAGGAAATTTCAGAATATACAAATTTAGCATTAAAACTAAAAGTGATACATATTAAATGATCGAATGTTTACTTTGTATTTGTCACATTTGTACATGTTTTTGCCAGTCACCTGTGTAGCCACATCTATAATACTTTTATATGCGAGCAACTTTTCCAAGTAGTTTTGACGTTTTGCTGACCGTGCATCTCAGTATATTTATCTCAGTAATTAACCAAATTGACGCACAAAATTTTTGTTTTACAATAGGTTTTACAATAGGTGTGATGATACCAGAGGCTGTGTAATGCAATTTTGACCTCCTGGTGATAAGCACATGGTGCTCGAAACATGCAGAAGCATGAAATAAACTTACTGTAAAACAAAAATTTCGTGCATCAAGTTGGTTAAATACTGAGATAAATTTCCAAGTAGGAAAAGTACGCCAATGATGCAGCATATGTCACCGTAAAAAAAATTATTGTATTTAACATTGTATATCTGCCGGACATTCTCATTTCACCAATATTGTTAAAAGTTAATTTATCTGAACTGGTCAGGTACTTAGGTTCTTGGTCGAAAACTCTAGTTAGTAACACAAAACAGCAAATAAAAACAAACTCAATAAAAATTCTTTCACTTCTCAAGCTTTTTTTCATTAGACGTAGCCTATCAAAAGTTACATAATTAAATGATTCTGTGTTATATATGAAAAATTAGTTCCTTCGTCAGAGAGCGAATTGAGGCCCAGATATAAAGAGAAATCTATTAAGGCTGTTTTGCTAAATAATCACTGTTTATGCTGAGAAGCAAGCAAAGCACTTTAGTGCACTGTGTGGACAAATGCAGACTTTGAAATGCTTTAGAATTTTATGAGTAAGTTGTTAGGGATTATGGAAGATAAACAGAGAGGTACAGCGACAGAAAAACTGTGCCTTACAGGAACGTGATGAACATATAAAAGACATAAGTAGAAGAGAGCTGGTTTAATTCAATGTTCGATTAATTAATAATAAGATATATATTAGTTTTCGTGTAGTAATTATGTGACCTATTCAAGGAAAATTAAAGAGGCTGGATGCATCCACAAGTACGGAGAAAGGAGAAATATATACACAATTTTATTTTCGAACCTCCCTGCATAAAATGATTTTAGGACATAGAAAATAGCTGGAAATTTATCAAACCGTAACATAAATATATCTATCCTCATTGTTGCACCGTGCATTTCGTAGAATCACTTTAATTATTAAGCAACAAATGCACTATATAAAATTTCACATTAAACACTTAAAATCGTTCCCACATATTTCGATCCTAAGATCATCCTCAGGGAGCTACGTTGTTCCTTGCTAAAGTCATTTTAAAAACATTCACAAAATAATTTCCATTACATTAACGGGTGTTGTGGCAGCATATCGTGTTGTGTAAGAGTACGTTGTTAGGAATGCGTCTGGCTATGGTGTGAGTCGTGTGTTACGCAACACCCTGTTAATATAATGGAATTATTTTGTGAATGTTTTTAAAATGACTTTAACAAGGAACAACATAGCTCCCTGAGGATGATCTTAGGATCGAAACATGTTGGAGCGATTTTAAGTGTTTTAATGTAAAATTTTATATAGTGCTATTTGAATAAAGGTTGACCAACTAGATGACACTTGCTTTATTATATATTGCTCAACATGTTTCAGACGGTAATATTTCCATCTTCAGGAGCTAGCGAGTACTTGTTGTGTTGTGTAGGCTGACTTGAGGCGTGCTGGTGTTATGTGGCGGGATTGTCTGTTCAGCCAATCCCGCCACATAGCACCAGCACGCCTCAAGTCAGCCTACACAACAATTTAACACCCATTACTTTTCACCAGAGCTCGTCCACAAGCTGATAAGTCCAGTGTATTCGTACACAACCGATTTCGTTACTGTGAACTTCAGCGAACTTCAGCATTATCCCAAGTCGACGCCTAGATTTTTGGAAGGGGATTCTTCCTTCAGGTGTCCCACTACCTGTAGGCATTTCCCATTTTACCTACATGTGCTACATGTAACTGAAATGCAATTATCTTTAATCAGCCACCACAGACATGTGAGTAATACAATGAAGAGCAGAAATTTTAAAGTTTCTCTTCACCTAAATTATTCTATCTTCCGTTACTCTCTCCGTTTTAGTTAAATTAGACTGCTCTGCATTTTCTTCGTAAATGGACTAGGTATTTGTTCTCTTCTTCCAGTGTAAGTCCAAAACTGAGGCCAGTATTAAACAACAGGCGGAAACTGACAACAATCATTTCGTCTATCCTATTTCTGCAGTGGTTTTTATCAAATTCATCCAGTATGAGTACCTCTTGTGAATAAAAGTGATCATTGGAACTAATCATGCCTTTCCAACTTCACATTTCTTATCTCTTGAATTCAGTATGAGGGACAGTTTTACTTAGAATCTAATTTGGTGAAGCACTGGAAAAGATTTCCGCAGAAGAATTAAGGCAGTAGTTCAAACGCAAAGAGAAGTAACAACAATGTCTTTAAAAGACGCCAAGTTTTCCAATTATAAACACAGAGACAAGAGTACGTCTGTGACTATAGACTCATTAGAATCTGGAACTGTATTTAATTCGACGTTTCAAGTTACTGAATGGGGCGGAGGAGTTGTTCGATAGAGGTCTTGAATATCCGAAATAAGGGGTGTCCAAGTTAGAGGATTATTCACTTAAAGTAGCTGCCCCGGTATTTGTTGAAATTTTATCGAGTCCTTTAAGTGTCTTATCCCCGAAAAATTTGATTTCAATATGAAGCATGTCAGTTTTCAGTGTTGTTTACGTTTCATGCTACGCTGTAGAGTGCTTCGAACAATTTTCGTTTTAGACTAGCAGTAACGCGCCGCACATGTCTTCGACTTTATCAACACCCTATCGTAGTCGATCAGTAAAGTCCCACAGCTAACTTCATCCATATTAACGCTATGTCATAGTATAACAGTAAGGCTTAACAATTATCTTCAGTTAAAATTTTGGTCGTGTTAAAATCTGCCATACCCACTTAATCCATTTTTCCAGCCAAAGGCGAGAAAGTGCTAAAGATGAGGCCTCTTCCACAGTTTTAACTCCTTGTATAGTCGCCTTTACAGAGCATCTCACTGCGTAAGTCGTAGGCGTTGAAGCAGGTAAGATTTGCTCTTCAGGTCCTGAATTATTTTCAGATGGTGAACTCTGCGGTCATGCTTTTTTCTTTTGAAATTATGGACATATTGTAGAGTATTATTATTATAATCATTTTGTGTTGATTTTATGTATTTTGACGAATTAATTCTACTGATTTCGGGGAAACACCCTCCAATATCGGGGCACGCGTTGGCGCATTTGGTTGAGGAACTGCACTACAAGCCGGAAGGTCGCGGGTTCAATTCCCGTTGGTTCCATCGAAATTTTTCATTGACATAATCCTGCCGACCGCACTATGGCTCTGCGGTCGACTCAGTCTCTAATAGAAATGAGTATCAGGATTATTTCCTGGGAGGTAGGGCTGACAACCTTACCATCTTCAAGTGCAGATTTTCTTGCAATCTGGGAGCCTCAACCTCCTGGAACACTCAAGGCCTGTCCAGGCCTGTAATTGGCTTTACGGTTTTACCCTCCAGTACTCATTACACAGAGATCTGAATATTCCGTACTAATAGTTTTAAAAGCGTCATATAAGACGGCGTGTTTTGGTACACTAGAGATACAAACACGTGTTTTTAGAGTTGAGGAATATAAGTAATAACGATTGAAAGTTAGATGCAGAAAACGCACACCCTGAGGTGGTTGGAACCTAGGCAGTTCCGAACACACGGTTTTCTTGAGTGGTACACCATTGACTGCTCTTGATGAGTTCATTATTTCAAGAAGGTGAAATTCTGTGGTGGAAGTGAAAAGACGATTGGAAAGAGAGTTCTTTGAAAGCGAAGAGAAAATGAAGGTTGATGTTTCCACAGTGAGGATAGACAGAGTTCAGATAGGAAGCAACAAGGACAGACAAATGAAGAAATCAATGATCTCCACACCGGCTTTACTTACTGAAGACTTCTCAATCTTTCTTTCCCATTTCCTTTTTGTCTTGTTCTTTACTGAAAATTTTATACAGTTCTTTCCACACACCCTAGTCAGAATGTACAATATGGCTGAATTTCTACGCTGACATGTGGAATCGAAGAAGCAGACCCGAGGGCCACAAGCGGCCCATGACTTGTTTTGCACTTTGCAGAGTTTGGCACATTTGGATATCTTCCCTCACAGTGATAAATTATTGTGTCTCCAAACCAACATATATGCGTTAGAACCACATATTTTACAAATGTACGTGCCAGTTGCTCATGTGTGTTAGTCACCGAAGTATTAAATATCCAAAGACTTAAAATCTCCAGCTCTGTCATTCGGTCCCAACTATCGATTTACTTGAAAATTGCTGCGCACTTTGTTTCTATATTTAATTATCACTCTTATTTGCAATGGTTATTGACAAGAACTATCTTCTCCAACAAAGGAAATGCGCCTCCCACCAACTTCATTCCGCGGTCTTGCGGTGTACGTTCCTTCGGATAGTATTTATTTCCTTAACCCACAGTTTACGTCTTAAAAGTTAATGCCATAAATTCAGTTAATAAAGTTTATATCTTTTTTCCAAATTCGCGCATTTCTTCTTCATTTCTCTTTTCATTCTTTCTCTTTGAAACAATTTCATTATCCTTTAAATAAAAGAGCGTCAGGAATGGAGCTGTCGGGAAGCTTCACTAATTTCCAGTTCCTATGGTCAGCATTTTTGTCTGCACGCGTCGGCAATATTCTAAGTACAACGGCAATTTCAAGCGGTCAGTGATAAAAAGCTCGGAGTACGGATGTGACAAACTAGTTCTCTAGACAAAACTAATACACATACGGCTTCAATTAAATTTTTTTCTGGGATTGAAATTGTGACCATAAACTCATAGCTTCAAACAGCGGAGTCCTTCTATAGAAGCTAACACTTTCTCAGCTAGTCCAGAAATTTCCCGCACTTTATGGCGCCCGAAGTTTCGTTACAGCATTCAAAATACCCCGCTACCTGTCCTTATTCCAAGCCATAAAAATTTGGTCCATAACCTAATCCAACTTCCTAGAGGTCCAGTTTAATATTACCCCCCGACTACCACTGGATCTTCAAATTGGCGCTTTCCTTCAGGCTTCCCCGCCTAAGTAAATGTAGGCTATTATCCCAGTTTCAGCCTGTGACCATTAAATGGAAAGAATCGTGCGTCAACTCAGTACTTTCAACCGAAATTCAAACAGATTGCGTGATGCGTACAAATCTCTATTCGGAAACCAGAGTGTTACTCACTCACTGACTCACCCAACCACTCACATAAAATTTCCACTCACCGCTATCGCTCCCACGCGAATCGATTTTTAGGTGTTAGGGACCACGCAGAGGTCTCTTTATTCCTGACTATCAACTTTATTATAGGAGCGGCATTTCCTGCGAAACAAGAATGAGTCTTTTCCCCAGCCTCACAACGAGTTCAATACGGAACCGCTTCGCATTGTAACTGAAGTAACAAAAACAAAGCCGAATGAAAAGCACGTAGAAGTTTTTCTCATAAATCTCCTGGAAAATGCCCAATTCTAGGTGAGGCGCGCTGCTAGAAATAAAAGTGGTGAAACGTATGTAGTTATGTTTGTGCTTAATTAATAAATAACTTATGAATAAATGAAATTGTAATCATATCACTATACAGTCATGAACTTGACTAATTGCAAATGAGCTCTCAGTTTCACGTTCAGTTTGATTTACTGTGGTGAAGATCTCCGAAGATCTCCTGTCTTTCAATGCCTAGAAGAGCGTCTGGACTCTAGAGGCAGTCGGGGCGCGGTGATGTAAGGGGAAATCGCTGCCTTTGCCTTGATTCGAACTGCAGTTTCTCGTATCCTAATTACTAAACTCGGTCAGTTCCGCATAATATAAAACATAATGTGGAGGAAATTATCATCAGCAACTGTAAAAACTGGACCTTCTTCGACTAAATTCCTTTAAGGACGTACACGTGTGATATAAAAACAGTTGAAACAATGTTGGTTGGCATGTGAGTCATTATAACCACACTAACCACGTGAATGTTACATGAAGAGTCGCCAAAATATTAACGCTATGTTGCACCGATTGACTGTAACAACATAAAATGAAACTACCAAAATATGTGATCGTGGTAAGAGGTAAGTCTTCTTCATCATCTTCTTCTTCTTCTTCTTCTCCTTCTTCTTCTTCTCCTTCTTCTTCTTCTCCTTCTTCTTCTTCTCCTTCTTCTTCTTCTATGGCGCTACAACTCTGATAGATTCTTGGCCTTCTCGACAATATCCTTCCATTTAAGGCGGTCCTTCATTTCATAAGCTTCATCTTCTTCAGATCATTCCTGACATCATCTTCCCATCGAGATTTGGGCCTTCCAGCTGGTCTTCCTGTGAATGGTTTCCATTTGTGTATTCTTCTTACTGTGCTAGTTTGGGGCATTCTATTTATATGTCCAAACCAACTCAGTCTTTGAGCTTTAACATAATTTATTATGTTCCGATGTTAAATTAATTCATCCAACTCCTTATCTGTTTCAATTCTCCAAATACCGTTGGTTACCTTAGTTGGCCCAAATATTTTCCTTAATATTTGGGTAAGTCCCATTACCGTGGATTATTATCGATCACTATTGATTGCAATAAATCAATCATCTTCGAATACTATCACTTTCTATGTATAATAAAGAAGCCGGTGTGTGACTCAGGTCAGTCACAAGTGTATTATTTAGGGTCTGTCTGTCTGTCAAGTGGTCTGCTGACCCGCTTCATTTCATATTTAGTAAACTCCATGCTTATGATGAGGGGCAACTGACATCCGATACTCGGCAGAATGTTACATCAACCATGACACAGTCATTGTGTTTCACAGAAAAGCGTCCGATTGTAATGGCGACCGCACTAGACCCATTAGTGTCGTCTCCTGCTCCGACTGACGAGTCCTCCGTATTCTCACTTTATTCAAACACGCAATAATATACGGCTTACTTTTGTGTCTTCTGAGAACAAGGTTTATAAAATGAACTGTTATGTGGGTTTTATGTCTTTCAGACTGCATACCTACTGGTGAAGAGTCAAATCTTTTTATGTTTATGGTTCCTTGCATCGTTGATCTATATTAATAATTGTCCAACGAGATTCAGTACAAAGCAGTCTATTTGTTATTCTGCTAGTTCACTCTACATGTTTCGGGTGTCAAACACACCCATCATCAGGAGTACACAAAACTGTAACTACAACCTCCGGCACTTGTGCCGCTACCTCCCTCCAACGTGGCCATGTTTGCCACGTTGGAGGGAGGTAGCGGCACAAAAAATATGACCAGTACGGGAGGCTGTAGTTACAGTTTTGTTTACTCCTGATGATGGGTGTGATTGTCACCCGAAACATGTAGAGTGAACTCGCAGAATAATAAATAGACTGCTTTGTGTTGCATCTCGTTGGACAATTATTAATATAGTCAAATCGTCTGTGTTGTTACATCATATAATTGACAAATAGTTATTGATGTTTCAGAGGAGTTTGGGGTCAAGCAGTCCAAGAACACTCTTCTTGGATTATTTGAACCTGAAAGTAGAGACATAATGCTCCTCCTAAACGTCGGTAATTATTTATCAGCATAAAATACGTAACATCCCAGAAGACGTGGCATTATTCTGCTTGGACTGCTTCAACCTACAAACCGAAACACGATGACTATTTACCAGTCGACATGACGTATCATACCATAAGACTTGCCTCTTCTAATGCTGCATTGGTTGAAAACACACAGAAGCTGACAGGCTCTCAGCTAGTCCAAAATGTCTTACATTATGGAATTATAAATGTTGTCACTGTATTGTATTTTCTTTTTCCTCATTAATTCGATAACAGACTTGATATTTCCATAGAACTGACAACTCGAATATTGAAAATTAAATTACCTTCCACTGCAGACAAACCCTATTGCTAGGACACAATTTCAGCTAGCCTCAGTAGCAAAGTAGGTCATTTAGCCGAAAACCTGACTGTCTGGCGACAGTCACATGACACCCACCAACGTCCGACTGTCATCTCCTGGCCTTAAGCACAGCAGGAAACCAAAATCAGATGAAAGCAACTCTGGCACGTTTAAGAGCTTTCTTTTGAGAGTAGGTGCCTTGAAAAATAGACCACACGTGTGCAAAGCATCCTGACGTGACATCTTAAAGATAGACTTTCATGTGGGGCGGAAAGAAATGTTTGGTTTGGTTACAGTAAGCCTTTTCTGTGAATTGCTGTTAATGTGTAAGAAGGAATATCTTAACAGAAAATTCCGACATTTAAATTCGGATTTCTTCAGGAAAAATTAGGATCTTCGACGGCAGATAAACACAGGTTTTACTGTCAATGGGCAGAGTTGTGAATGAATAGTGCATAGAGTTGCTGAACGTCGTTTATGAGTTTCCTTCTAAATACTGATCGCCCTGAAATCTGAGAGTCGACTTGAAAGCTTTGTAAGAAAGCGCCCGAAAAACATCTTCTGACGCATCTGGAATATCATAACAGGTCGAAATTCATAACCGATTTCTTCATTAGGCGGAAAATCAATCCTAATTTTCTAACACAACTTCTATCCAACTGTCAGCGTGTTAAGATGCAATGAATTAATAACTTATATATGTCACAGTTTCGTGTGTGACAACAGCCAACGCTTGGCTGGCGCCCAACGCACGTACACTTAAATTGTAGTCCTTACCTCAAAGACAATTACGACATTATAGAAACTTAGTGTAGAGTTCCATGTAGAGGGATACTGTCCTTTTAATGTCAGAGGAGAATAAATAGGCTCTATGCTTAAAACATGAATTGTGTTAATATTACGTTTTGTGTTAAATATAGACATTAGAGTCATTTAAAGTTTTAATAAATTTATCTAATCTGCACATATACAAATTATTAGCCTCCATTGACCTTGTCTTTTACATCATCCTAAACTCTTTTATTCCATAAAATACCTCAAGAAATACAACTTCACTTTAATTGTCCTGAATGAATAAACAAAACTAACCACCCAAATGTTCTATAAAGATAAATTTGCGAGGTGTAAGGGACACTAGAAAAGGGAAGTTTCATGAACTGGTCTTTTATCGTGAAAAGGGTGTAAATAACAGCCATCTATCGTGGGCAGCGGGCGTAGTCACTCCCTGAGATTCCGTCACTGACCTATCTCAGGTGCCATTTGAATTCAGTTCACTTTCCACCATCATTTTTTTAAAGTCATTGTGTTATTCTTCCAGCTACACTTAGGTCTTTGTTAGTTTATTAGCACAAACGTTTTATGCTTTGTCTATATCCCATACAAAGTACATATTCAGACTCTCTATTTAATCGCACTTTAATGTATATATAATGATTAAAGTATGGAGCGTTTTAAATATCTGATGCTTGTTGCACAACATGTAATGCCACTTTTCCGTATGTGGAAAGAAAATGTTTGTTTTAAGAGAATACACTTCTTTGGGAATCTGATAATGGGGCAGCTCAGTTGATAGCCTTCACTGTGTGGAACCTGCCTATCGTGCCGTCTTTTGAAATTAAAAAAAAAACACGTTTCTTTTAAAATAAGTTTTCCTACAGAGCAAGAGTGTGTCATTTTTTTGCCATTTGATGATGGAGTACATCCACTTCCGAAAAGTAGTGCTTTAATTGACGCTCGCTGCATTCTCCTTAGTTGCGCTGGACAAAATAAATAAAAGTGCAATTGCGAGAAGTTGAAACTCTGTAACCATATTGTTGCGCCATTCACTGGTGTTTTGAGTTCTGTTACCGAATGTCTCTTATTTTTTCTCATTGCCTCAGTTTGCACGACAAGCATTTGGCGGTGAAAATCTGGTAAAAGTGTGGAATTAATCCAAACTTCAATTCCTGTTGTCTCTACTTTAGGCACACGTTTCAAGATTCGTGAATTTTTAGCACCGCGAAACTGTCAACGTAATTTTTTATAGATTCGAGTGAGTTTCGGGCATAATTTTCATGTAACAATATGTATCTTGACGTGCAAATATACTTCACTTCGGCACAATTTTTTAATCTATATAAATCCATCCATTGTTCCTGGGTCTATTTTCTTCTGAAGTCAATATTGTTTTACGAAGAACCAGAAATATTTGTTGTAAAATCCACAAATAAGAAACAAGTTTACACTATTTTTAATTAACCATGTATTCTGCTTTCGACTGAGAAAAATTCTTAATCTTTTTTTCACTTTAAGCTTTAAGAAAGTTAGCATTAAATACTTGGTAATATTATGTCGCGATTTACAGTACCTGTTTTAAAGAAAATATTTTCAACACTTAACATCATTATATACTTCTTAGTCGTCAAGTTGTTTCTACAATTTATTATTCAAAACTCACTTAATCGTGTCCCTCAAGCACACTGACAGTAAATTTTATGAACTTAAACACTGAGAATTTCAAAAGCTAAACATCAGTGTTTTAGCATAGATTTTAGTGTGCTCTTTAAAGTGCTAAACCCCTGACAGTCAAAGGGACAATATGTGTTAAGAGTCGGCTGTTTCCACGAAAAGGGGTAAATGCATATCCCCTGCTTTAATTTCCAGCTTGACAGTTTAGTAATGCCATGTGACACTCTCTTTATTATCCATTATAAAATACGGCGAAAAGGGAAATTCAAAGAATAGTTCATGTTTGTTCTCTATGGTAAAAATATCTAAGAAGGACTAAGAGTAATGATTGTACTATTGAAATAATTATTTCTGCGCGCACGTTGTAGTAATGCACACACTCGCTACGTTACAGTTTTCAGATATAGGACATTGTTGCCATATTTGTAACAGTTTTACGTTATACGTAGATTATTTCGTGTATAACTTGTACATTAATAAGTCAAGTTCTCTTCTTTTATAAAATTTCATATACCGAACTCCTGCGATTCATAACATCTCACCTTCAAACTGGAAGCTAAGTGTGACAAGTACATGACGCGTCTCGCAATAGTTCATTAAGTTCTACGAACACATTTCTCTTGTGAAAAAGATTAATCCGAAAATTCACGCTCTTTGTGCCTTTGATAGGGACTCCGGAATATGAGACACATTTTTGAAATAGAGAACTACAAGTTAAAGAGATATTTGGTAATGAGGCCATATCTTGAGAAAATGTTCATTCTCTACACTGAAAATGACATAATCCGTTTCACAGTACCCTTGACAATAAAATGACCGGGATGATCAAGTGCAATCAGACTCACACTTGCAGAAGCTTACAGATATTTAACATCCATAGGTCCGTGTATCGCTAATATATTCGCTGAGTACAACCATCAAGATGCAAAGTTTCACTATTTATTTATTTTCGTAAGACGCTCTACATGTACCAGAAGGGTTTTCCGTCCATCATCAGTAGCTCAAAACTGCACATACAGCGTTAGGTATTTGTCAGACCAATACTGCTACCTGCTGCTAGTCTGGCTAGCCAGGCTAGCAACTTGTTGGTTGTAATCTGCGAAATTACAGACATGTTTCTGTGTGCACAATAAACCATTATTACTAGCTATCATGAAGAATGTAAATTTAGATTTAAAGGTAAAGGTAAAGTGATCCCGTTACAGGCCCGGTGTGCTCAGAGGGTGGGTAGAGGTATAGCTCTACTCTTTCATGATCGCAGCACTAGAAGGTGGTGAGTGGTCAGCAGCACGGCCTGGCCGCACTTTTCCCCCGGGAAATACCCGGTACCCAATTTATGGGAGGCTGGGTGGGTCCCAGGGCCGGTCTGGACGGGCGGAAAATCTAGGTCCACCAGGATTCGATCCCCGACCGTCCAGTCCGTAGTCAGTCGCTTTACCGACTGAGCTACCCAGCCCATAAATTTAGATATACAACTGATAACCTCTTAAAATTTGCTCGGAAAAATTCATTTACATGCAAGAGCCTTAGTTTCAAGTTTCCTATACAACGTGAAGTAAAATGAGGTTTTATGAAGCCTAAATAGAACAATCGCCGATCCCGGTGGCCGCGCGTTCTAAGGCGTTGCTCTGCGATAGCTATCTTGCTGGGATTGTGTGTTCCAATCCCGCCGGGGACAGGGATATCTGTCCCTTGTAAGTGGTGTGTTTTAACGGATAGAGGTCCCTGCGACGGCCCGATCCCTCGTCCAGAGGAGGGCTACCGAGAGCGGTGTGTCTCCGTGTGATCTCAAAATATCGAAAAAGAAGAGACCTAGGCCACCTTGGGTTGTCAGCCACAAAAAAAACTCAATAGTATGATTTTTTTGTAATTTAAATCAGCAGCATTTGGCCTTGCACGCCTATAATGAAGAAGAAACGGAAGGTTGACATAATGCCACAATAATTAGCAAAGTATTTGAAAATTTTCATTTTGTGAAGCATTTTGTTTCTAAAAGAGTGGCTGTTTATATAATGAACTGAGCAATCTTTATTACCCAACAGAGTGTTTCCCTCAGCAACCATTCAAGCATTATTGCGTCATAACTTGGGCTGAAGTGAAAACAGAGGGGGGTAGGAATGGGGAGAGATAAAAATCTGCAGTGTTATTAAATTTGTAAGTATGAACTGAAGAACAAAGGAGCATTTTTAGAAATGACACTGGCATGACAATTTTTGCCACCTTGTATGTTCTTATGTAAAACAGCTATAATTATGTCACAGTTGGCGAATTTTTAATTAAGTTTAATACTTATGTTCTTCAATAAAACTCATAAAATAAAAAGAAATCTCCTTCAAGTCAAGACATCACACAAGATACGTAACTATGTCTCGTATACATGATTTATTTAGCCCAATTCCCTCTGCCTCATCCGCCGCACTTGCGAATCCCAAATGCTCTTTGAAGATAACTCCCACGGGGTCACAGAACCTACTTGAGGTACAGTTTTCGAATTTTCTTTCATTAAAGGGAACACTTACGTGAAGTGCCGCACATAGTGCAGGCATGTAGTGTAGTTACATACTGACGCCTTTAAATCTGATATTTGTTTAACTACACCCTCTGGAAATGAACGTTATAAGACCGTTGAAGAATAAAAGACCAACTTGATGTCACTTGCTATTTTATTTCACTTCTTATGTGCTCAACATGTTTCGGACATTAATATATCCATCATCAGGAGCTTGGGACTATTCTGTTGAATTACCATATTGGTCGTATTGTTCTTGGTTCGATGTGTGCTGGAGATTCGGTGTGGTTGGGTTTGAGTGGTATCCGCGTTGCAGGCTGAAGCCTGAAACACGGATATCACTGCTGCCGCTCGCCTCCTGAAATTGTGCGTTCGAATCCCACCGGGGGCATGGATGTTTTTCTGTTGTGAGAGTTGTGTGTTGTCATGTAGAAGTCTCTGTGACGAGCTGATCACTTGTCCAGAGGAGACCTACCGACTGTGGTGCGTCGTTGTTTGTAATCTAGAAAACTTCGTGAATGAGGAGGCCCTGGCCCACTGGGGGCTTTCACCTCAAAAATAAACAGACAAACCAACAAGACTGACATCTATTGACGGTTTCGTGTAAAGAGAGTAAAGGGCTTTGAAGTTGTATAAAATTCAAAAAAGTGTTGAGAAGCTGAGAGATTGGTTGTCTGTGCATTAATTAGTAGTCTGTTTCGGGAAATTAGTTATGTTTCTAAATATTATGGAAAATAAATATGGTTAAATAATTGTTTTTGTTTACCAATTCTATATTCTCTCACTTTTGTTACAAAGTACCTTCAGCTACAGTCTCCCTGCCTTAATCGTGGTTTTTGAAGCGGCTGATTTCCACTACACGTCCTTAACAAAACACCAAAAGCAGTGCAACACTTATTAAGAGCTCAGTACACAGCTCATGACCACCTGACATATCTCAGACCCTAACCCCACACCTCTACTTGTTGCAAACGTCGTTCCGCCCCTTCACAACCCTTCACCCTCAGGTACAGTAGGAGGTGATATTGATGTATGGTCAGTGACTGCTTGAATCCTGGTAGAGGAGAGATTACGTGAAGGGGTTGGAAGGGGGTGAAGTGTGGGAGACGCTACACTCTCTATTCCACCAGGATCTGGAACGAACATTGTAAAACAGTACATCCACTCCTCCCCTACCTCATGATGTAAAATAGTTGTCGAGTATTTCTTTTTGTTTAACATGTATATAGTGGTAAGACATTGAATAATCCGTACGTTTTCCATTACCACACTCGCATGTTGAGTTTTAACGTGCAGTATAGCTAAAACTGATTTGCCCGCTGCCCTTCTGGTTCCATGTACTATATTTTGTATATATATATAAGAATTTCCTCAGCTATAATTATAAAACACAGGCTAAATACTTCCTTCTGCCACAAAGAATGTATGAATCACAACAAATTGCCACTGTCTGCTTCACAGCATGATAGACTGAAAATGGAATAATGCCTTACGTTAATGTTTCTTAAATTTATATACGCCAAGTAACAATACGTAGAGACCCATATCTGCAGCACAAAAAATCCTATGTCATTTTCTATCGGTATCTGTTTCATTCTTTCTTTATTCTATTATATAGTAAGGATTTAGAAATTGCGCAAATTATATCGTAGAACTACAGTGTGACTGACGCCTTCGAGTGGATGTGGAATGGCTGCACCGTGATCTCCCTTAATAAACGTGTTTAGAATTAGCAAAGTAGAATGAAAACAACGAAGGAACTAATAGATTTATCCCTGAATCTCGACAAATCTCCAGGAAACAAATAAATGGGAAATAAGTACACGCCTTACTTTCTTTATTTAAATGCATGCATGTGTCTGCATAAAATGTAATACTTTCCTTCATAACAATTCATATTCTTTATTTAGACATAGGCTTAGTATATTTTTATACTAAGCATTTTGGTCGACTCTAGTTTTAAGAGACAAACAGTTTAACGAAACAGTGAGTGTTTGTGTGTGTTTCTGTGTGTGTGTATTCGTGTGCTTGTGTGTGTGTGTGTGTTTGTATGTGTGTGTGTTTGTATGTGTGTGTTTGTGTGTGTGTGTTTGCGTTTGTGTGCTTTTGTGTGTGTTTGTGTTTGTGTGTGTTTGTGTTTGTATGTGTGTGTTTGAGTGTGTTTGTATGTGTGTGTTTGTGTGTGTGTGTGTGTTTGCGTTTGTGTGCTTTTGTGTGTGTGTGTGTTTGTGTGTGTTTGTGTTTGTATGTGTGTGTTTGTATGTGTGTGTTTGTGTGTGTGTGTGTTTGCGTTTGTGTGCTTTTGTGTGTGTTTGTGTTTGTGTGTGTTTGTGTTTGTATGTGTGTGTTTGTGTGTGTGTTTGTGTGTGTTTGTGTGTGTGTGTTTGTGTTTGTATGTGTATGTTTGTTTGTGTGTGTTTGTGTGTGTGTGTTTATGTTTGTGTTTTTATATATTTGTGTTTGTGTGTGTGTTTGTATCTCTTTGTGTTTGTGTGTGTATGTGTTTGTGTTTGTATGTGTGTGTTTGTGTGTGTGTTTATGTGTTTGTGTGATTAACTTCGTGAATGAAGGAAAAATATTCGAAGTTTAAAAATTACTATTTACTAATAAAGAAATTATTTAAATACTACGACGAAGAACATAGAAGCTGTAATAGTATCTACAAAGAAGTAAGTTCGGGAATAAATCTTCATAAAAAAAGGTGTATCTTGATGATTCATCAACAAAATGTAGGAAAAACTGTAACATGCAAGTAGTTGCGAAATTTTCTAAAAAGTATGGAGATTTCTTCTGTTGTGATACGACACTAGAAAATTAGAATTACTTGCAAAGAGGAGTTCAGAGAGGATTAAATTCAATGATAGCTTTTAGCCATTCGATCACTGTACGAGAATATAAAGATTCAAAGACGCAGAACTGTAATTTTGCTTCTCGCTTAAGTGGGTGTCAAACTTGTCTCTTATATTAAGGAAAACATAGGCTAAGGATGATGCAGAAAAAAGTGCTGATGAAAGAACTTGATCTTAAAGTGAAGGAAGTAAGAGGAGCCCGGAGAAAATGAGACAATGATTAGCTTCACTATTTGCATTCGTCTCCAGTACCATTTCGGAGATCAGCCTAAACAGAATGTAGTGAGGGATGTATGTGACCTGCATGTGAGGGAAGCGAAATGCATGCATGCTTTGGTTCGGAAATTTCAAGGAAACGAGCCACTTGGAAGGACTTTATATAAGAGGGAATACAAGATTGATTTAAAGTAACATTGGCAGGCTGGGAAGTTTATTTATCTAGTTGAGGATAAGTAAGACATATCAGACTTTCTGGTTTTACATAAGGCGGGGAATTTACTAGCTAGATGAGCAAAAATTAACATCTGCGAGATGAACCTGCTGTGTTGAATTAATGGTTATTGTGAATACAAGTAAAAAGTAACCGTTTTAGACCTATTAGCCAAGACTGAGATGGAATGCGGGACATTTTAATTCTAGGTATTTGTCACTAACCAGTAAGATGCGAAATCTGTCATTAAATGACTATTATTTTCTTAAAATTTAGTACACAGTCACGTGTATCTAAGACAATCATATAATCTTATAAATAAAGCCAACTTGGTGCACAAGTTTTCTTAGAATGTTTATTTCTTTTCTCTACATTTTTCGGGCGACTATGTGCCCATCATCAGGAGAAACAGCTGTCTTTATGTGACACTTCGTACTTGTTATTCTGTGTGGATGACTGTCTGGTATACAGGGTTGAACAAAACATAAAAAACAATCATACAAATGATATAATCAAAAGTACAGATCTTTATATTGATTTAATTTAAATACACACATCAAAACATGCATATATATACATTATTTAAGAAGTATAAAATTTACATTAAAAGATTTAAACGCTCCTACACGTTTCGATCATACGATCATCCTCAGGGAGCATTTATTTTTCCTTGCTAAAGTTATAATTTAAAGCACTCAGTGAATTACTTCGTTATGTTAATTTTGGTGCTGTGGCAGCATGCAGTCACAACACCAAAGTTAACATAACGAAGTAATTCACTGAGTGCTTTAAATTATAACTTTAACAAGGAACAATATATGCTCCCTGAGGATGATCGTGTGATCGAAACATGTAAGAGCGTTTAAATGTTTTAATGTAAATTTTAGACATCTTAAATAATATATATATATATATATATATGCAGGTGTTGATGTGTGTAATTAAATAATCTACAGAATGCACGGTGCAACGATGAAAATAACTTTATATGTGAATTGAGGCGTCCACTATAAGAAATCTCCACATTATCTCTCCTATCCTGTGTTCATATTGCAAGTAAAAATCTGACCTAAACCTACTTCAGCAATAATTAGACGTTCATAGGGCCGTGCATCGTAATATTTTTTCTATAGTAAAATCAACAAGATGTACCGTTGTATCAAATTCATTTTATTTCGGAATGACAATCTACATGTTTCGGACTGTCTTTCCGTCCATCATCAGGAGTTCAAGACTCTACATGCAGCAACAAGCGTTTGTCAAACAGATACTGCTGTCTCTTTGCTGGCGGGTACCCACTAGCAAGCAGACAGCAGTATCTGTTTGACAAATGCCTGTTGCTCTATGTGCAGTCTCGAACTCCTGATGATGGAAGGAAATACAGTCCGAAATATGTAGATTGTCATTCCAAAATCAAATAAATTTGATAAATGTTGCATCTTGTTGGTTTTACTATAGAAATATGATTCAACAATAATCACAGTAAATCCGGCCAACACAACAATGATTTATTCCAATGTTAATGCAAAAGCATATTTCGGCCTGATAGACCATAATCAGTTTGTCCAACGATATAAGAATATGCACACAGTGACACATGCTCTTATATTAATATTATAGTCAACAATTGTTCTGTTGCCTGGATTTACTTTGATTCTTATTATCCATAATATATGTGGGATGAATCGTGTTAAGATTCTAACTGCTTCTATAATTAGAACGTACTTTCACTGAAAACGTTTAGAAATGTAGAATCATATGCATCCATTCGTGTCTTGGGGAAAGAATTTATCAGATTTTTTCCAACACATATTTTCTTAAACATATTGGTAAAATTTTGCTTTTTTGTACAATTACATACGTATCATGAAACCGAAAGCCGTTCTACGATAATGGTTGTTGCTAATCGCCAGACACCGCCTTTAAATCTCGATCCCAGACACATGTAGTTCAATTTATGTCGGTCAATCCAGGCACTTTCCTCATTAATACATTAAATTAGGTTACTGCTGTTTCCTTCCATATTAGTCTCCATTATTTGCTCATTAATTAGAATATTTGTGTTTATTTTTGGTGCAACAGCCCCCCATTTGGCCAGGGCCTCCATATTTACGAGGTTTCTATATCACACAACGAAGCATTAGATTCGGTAGAACTCCTCTAGACGAGTAATGAGCTCGTCGCAGAGACCTCTATCTGAAAACACACAACATTCACAGCATACAAACATCCATGCCTCCATTGGGATTCGAACCCACAATCTCAGAAGACGAGCGGCCGCAGACCTACGTCTTAGACAGCACGGCCACTGGGACCGTCACTAATTAGAAGGTACATAAATTTAAATATAGACAACATTCTTAAATATACCAAGAAAGAAGATAAATATCTCTCATAAAAAAATCAGTGCACCCCAAGTGCGTTCGAGGGCATATTTCATTAATAACATTTAAAACACAATGTTAATAAAATGCACTACTTGATAGTTGAATAAAGAGGGACGAGTTTCATGCCACTTGATTTTTTATTTCATTATTTAATGCTCAACATGTTTCGGATGTTAATACATCCGAAACATGTTGAGCATTAAATAATGAAATAATAAAGCAAGTGACATCAAGTTGATCTCTCTTTATTCAACTATCAAGATGATGCACGGACCAATAAACATAAAATACACTACTTGATTTCGTATTAAGCAATTCTGCATTTTACCAACTGAATGTAGATCCACTTTGCGCCTCGCATTGTTTTTAAAGAATAGTTGTTACTGTGATTATACGTATTGCTGGCGGTAGGCTTGTGAATGAAGTAAATCCTGTTTCTTTTATAATTTTTTCACCACAGACCCCACAAGAAATGTTCTGGGTTATAACCAGAGGCTCCGTGATAACAGGCCACTGAATAACAACCCGAAACATTGCACGGAATGTTTCATGTTAATGGTATAATTAACATAATTAACAACAAATTGCTTATTGTCCTGCACAGAGTTAAGGGCCTTGTCTCTGTGATAAAAATATGTGGATTTACTCCGAAGGTGGGATTTATGTTTGTTTTATTTAAACTTTGTGCTTCAGGGACTTACCTATTGTATCACTGGAATCCTATCGCACGTTTGTTAAAATATATTTGTTTCAGATTCTCGGATGCCCCATGTGTTTGCATGTATTAGCCGCGGTGGCAAAGGTAACAGGACTAGTAACAGACTGCCAAGTATAAGAACCAAAGGGGAAATCTGGTTGTCTAATAAATTCCTACTCCATTCGCAGCGGCTGGATTTAGGAATCTTTACATATGCAAGTAAAGGCTAGTTTATGCTCTGAATTCATTGATTTTTAACAGTGTGTACTGTTCTTTAACTAGAATTAATAGCTTGGACGTGAGAAGGGTGTCTTATGGGTGTCATTTTCATTGAATATTGAATGTCGCTTATTCATTGTGAGTTCATATGAGTTAATTGCCACAGAGTTTCTGTTATTAAAGTAAGTGAAAATATCATATTTTCTTATAGTTTCATATGTTTTCGAAAGCAATAGTCAGTATCGCACAGTTATAGGAAGAGATTCACGGAGCGCACTGGTAAATAGAGTAGAATTATATTCTGCCTTAAAGTATTAAGGTAATTTTATCCTCTAACCTGCTAAGAAGACTCAAAGAGGGTTAGAAGTAAACCTGTACTATTTCTTTAATCTCGGCTGTAGATGGAGGGGGGTGACCAAGACCAAGTCCCGGCCAGTTTACCCACAGGAAAGAGACCCAATGTTTATCCTACAGGAGATGGGTGGGCCCCACCGACGGTCTAGATGTGTGAAAAAAATCTTGCTTCCATTTGGATTCGATGCCCATGCCGTTCTGCCCATAGCGAGTGGCCATAACGGCTACGCTATCACGTCCCACGCATGAATGTATATTTTGTAAAATTTTCCTCCCAGTTTAGGCTATTTTTGATTGATGTAAAGATGGAAGCAGCCGGAGGCTGGAAAAAAATGCGTAAATGGAATGTTTATGACTAAATCTAACAAATAATATTTGGATTATTAAATTTATCTCGGCGAAGTGGTCGCTAAATTTAGCAAACATAAGAAATATAAAATATATGTGGAATATACTCGGGGAAAATAAATTAATGAGGTCATTTGGGACAGTGTCGTCACTGTGTTAGAGATTATCATTTTCTCTGCACGAACTTGGCTCCGTGTGTTGAGGAAACACTATACATGCTACAATAAACGACAGTTTCCTATGGAATTAAGCGCAAAGTGTCACTTTTAAAGCTTATAAAAACGAATATATGCACCCTAGTCCCAAATCGTCCATATGCAATACGTTGTCGAAATGGAAATTTTACGAATTTTTCAAGACAATTTATGTCTCTCTCTGTACGGTACATATGGCCAAACAACACTACAAGCGGTCAAGTTATAGCCTCAGTCCGACTTAAAAAATATTCATTTCTGTAACACAATCATAAAACCCGCAGAGCAGTTCAGCCGCACGGAAAGAAGTAGATTTGCCGGAAGGGTTACTGGATACAGCGCAGTTAGTACCTGATAACATGCCACCTTACGTGATTAATCGGATGCAAATGCCAGATATCTGTAACTGAATAATAGTTAAGTCGGTGAGCATTTGAAAATACTATGCCACATTGCAAAGTTTACACGGCTCTGTTCAATGACCACTCACTTCAAAACCCAGCAAGATTTTTCTTCAAGAGTTAACAACTTGTTTTATTAGATTATTAAACCTTCTGTTCCTCACACTATACATCCTATGATGCTACAGACTTTTCCCATCTCACCGAGCGAGAGAGATGGATGGAGTCAAGGCTGTTTCCGAGAGGGTTGTTGAGTCCTTATTAATGTTGGGTTTTGACAGACATTCTCTTCAGTTTTCATCATCTAAAATTCATTGTCTTTCTCATTTCTGGTTCTGCACTAAACCCTTCACCTCCTATTTCCTACTTTGTCTCCCCTTTCCCATTGCTACAATTTAGTTTAACATTCTGGTAATTTTCAAAACCTCCCAAAACCCATCCCTTCCAACTTTCTCCCCACTTGCTACACTAACATGCTACCCTTCCTCCTCCATCACCTATTTCTTCCACCTCTTCTCTCTCGCTTGAAACTCAATTGCATGGAGTGAGAATTTACAGCTCAAAATAGAAGCGAGACGGTGAGAGCAGAGAAATAAATTTGGTGTAATAAATTAAACTGAAGGTATTCTAACAGTTGACTGGAGCTCTAGGCTTTAAGCTCATGGAGGCCAATTGCATGAGGTGGGATATAATGCAACAGACTCCAAGAAGAAGAAGAAAAAGAAAAGCGTAAGAAAAAATTGTGTTCTAAGAAATTTGTAGCTTGCTGTAGCGTTGATGCTGTAAGTGGAGGATTTAAAAAATTATTCACCAAAATTTCATTATGTCAGACGTGATATATATGACGTCACACCTCGCATTAATTTTTCCATTGAGGTCTGAAAGGAAGGAAGAATTAATATCTCTGTATTCCTATTTAATGCCTTAAAAGAGATTAAGGAACAGAAAATCTGGGAAATTAAAAACGAAGAAAACATAAAAATTCCTACCCCTTCCACATTAAAATTAATCATATTACAGGTGTAAGCGGAGGTTTCAGAAAAATATGTCTATTCTAATTGATTTTTACGTTATTGAAATACTCATTTCATCTGTTCAAGTTTGTAGAGTGACTTGGCTGGAGGATTAATCACGAATATTCCTAGCAACAAGGCAGATATACTGAAGAAGATTATCATGGTGTACTGACAGGCACTACGTCAAAATTCGTTGGTACAGACTGAGGGATAGCACAAGAGGAGTTGCTGGGATAGTCGGAAAAGAGGACGGAGCTTGTCGAAATGCAGGTGCTTACACACACACACACACACACACACATATATATATATATATATATATATATGTGTGTGTGTGTG